>OFEK01001608.1_pt1 | contig 14649 bp, 9 predicted proteins | sample 1521131 | NCBI WGS metagenome assembly OFEK01 (sample SAMN05720209, study PRJEB24109) | activated sludge metagenome | isolation source: Anaerobic digester | place: China | collected 2015-12-16
GGTCACCCCGAAGTCCTCGATCATCTCGATCTGGCGGCGGGTGTTTCCCGTTGCACTCGGGATCACCGTCATCCCGATCTTCTCGGCGCCGTAGTGGAACCCGAGGCCGCCGGTGAAGAGGCCGTAATTGACCGCGTTCTGGAAGATGTCGTCCTCCCCAAGACCGATCATCGTCATGTTCCGCGCGATCAGTTCGGACCAGTTTTCCAGGTCCTGCCGGGTGTAGCCGACGACGGTCGGTTTCCCCGTCGTGCCGGACGTGGTATGGATCCGGATGATCTCTTTTAGGGGGACCGCAAAGAGGCCGAACGGGTATCCGGCCTGAAGTTCCTTTTTGTAGGTAAACGGGAGTTTTTCCACATCGTCAAGCGTCCTGATATCGTCCGGCGAGATGCCCGCTTCCTTGAACTTTTTCTGGTATAGCCCTACTTCCTGTGCCTGACGAAGCGTCCATTTCAGCCGCTTCAGTTGAAGAGCCGCGAGTTCTTCAGGCCGGATTGTCTCCATTGCTCTGTTCCAGAACATAATATCCCATCGGTATTGTGCCGGCCGCATGCTGCCTGGCATCCGTTATACGGTTGCGGTCCTCCCGGCGGTGATACGGTGTGACCTGCTCGAGCCGCGCCGCCGGGCATACGCTACCTCTACATGGGCGGCCGGTGCGGAAAAGGTTTGTCAATCCGTAGCATGGTACACCGTGGCAGCCTCCGGATCCGGCCGCACCGGGTCGGGCCATCCGGCCTTTCCTTCACGGAACGCGTCGAGGACAAAGTCCACAAACATTCGCGCTTCGTCGGGATGCGGCGCATTTCTCGGGACGGTCATCGCGTAGACGATCGGTTGCCCGATCCGCTCGCTCCCGATGGACCGGAACCGCTGGAACCCGAGGTTCACGTGCACCCTCCGGTAGTCGTCGGCGTGCTCCGCAGAACCGAGGTTGATCGGGGGGGGAAGGTCGATCCACCGGAGCCCGTGCTCCTCCGCGACGCTCCGGTACTCAAAGGCGTAATCGATCCCGCCGGCATCAAGGAGCGAGAGGAGGTAGATGCTCCCATCCCGGACGGCGACCTTCTCGTCTGCCGGCCTCATCCGTTCCGGCAGGGCGATCGTCGTTATACCATCTGTCCGGACTGCCGTGATGGGCGGGTTGAAGGAGCCGCCGATGACGGCCTCAAAGAGCCCGGGTTCACCGTAATGCTCCTCTGCAAGCGCCGTCACCATGATCGCCCGGTAGCCGCAGGCATCAAGCATGGGATTTGAGAACCCTACCCGCACGCCCGGGCGGGAGAGGACCCGGTACCAGTTCTCCGCCGTGATCTCGTCCGCCCCGGCGCTCCGGCCGGTGTACGCGACCACCACCTCATTCCCCGCAAAGGGAACGTACCAGTCGGTGTAATTCCCCTCTCCCTCGCTCATCGGCAGGTACATCATATCCGGGATCAGCGAGGCGTCAGCGACCAAAACGACGTCGACCTCCCTCCCGAGATCCGTCACCTGTCGGATAGCCTGGATGCTCCCGTGCCCCTCGATCCTGACATCGATCTCCGGGTGTTGGCTCTCGAAGGCGGCCTCTACATCCTCGAGCGGGGCAAGGAGGCTGCCTGCCGGTATCACCATTAGCGTGGTGCGCTCCGAGCCTGTGTCGGTGCAGCCTGCAGATGCCGCGAACACGGCGAGGACGAGCACGGCGAGGGCCGGAGAACGGTTCATTTTCTGTGGACCTCGATCCGGTCGACCCATTTCACCCACGAGCTCCCTTCGGTGATGACGTCGGAGTTCTCGCTGATGACGACGAGGCGGAGCGGTCCGCCGTCTTCGTAGGCCAGCGGTTTTCCATCCTGCTCGTAGGCCAGGATCACGCGGAGCGGCGGCGGGGTGACTTCCCGGAGGTTCTCATCGAAGGTGAAGAACTCCTTTCCGTTCACCTGGTCCCTATCGAAGACCCAGAGATAGCCGTCCTCTGCGGAGACGTAGATCAGGTCGTCCGTGCCGGCGCCGCCCGCCATCTCGATGAGATCGGCAAGGAGCACGCCGCGGTAGCGGTTCGGGCCGTATTTGATGCCCACCGTCGAGACCGAGTAGCCGTAGCCTTCGGCGGCCGGGAGCGCCCTGAGTTCGGGATGGGTGAGCACCCGCTCCTGGTCCCCGGCAAGCGTCAGGTTCCAGGCCGGGTAGTCGTCAGCGGACCCGGTACCGGTGCACCCGGCCGCGAGGGCCAGAACACCGATCAGCACCAGAATGAGAGGGAGACAGGCCCGGCGCACCAGACTCACGCCCCTCTCCGGGCATGGAGCACCGCCGCCCCGAGTGCCGCCGTGAGCGTCACCACGAGGGAGAGCGAGGCTTTCGCCGGTTCCGTCGTCGCCTTCGCCTCCGGGGTGTTGAGGGATCCCGCAAGAGCCCCCCGTTCGCCCGGGAAACCCCCGGTGTAGACCCGGACCTCGTCCACCCATTTCACCGTGAGGCCGCCGGTGGAGGGGTAGAGGTCGTAAAAGTGCTGCGCCGATTCGGGGAGGGTCTCGTGCATGTCCCAGTTTCCGTAGACGTTGAGCCCCTCGCTGTTGGTCGAGTTGTCCGCGAAGAAGACGAGACGCATCCCGGTGTAGTAGTCAGGGACGTAGCCGCACCCCTGCCGCTCACCTGCTCCTGCTTCGGCGCCGTTGTACCAGCAGATCCCTATGGGCCCCTGGCGCGGGTCGGGTTCGTAGACGTTTCGGTAGGCGAACTCAATGTGGTAGCCGTCCGCCGCCCGGACCATGATCTCGTCTCCGGGCCCGGCGCCGCCGGCCAGTTCGGCGAGGTCGCGTATGTTCGTTCCCTTCACGGCCCCCCTGTCCTTGAAGTTCGTTGTCTCCAGGGGATCCCACTTGTCCCCCTCAAAGACCGGCCCCTGGTGGTAATAGTGGGTTGCGCCGTCACCGAGGACCTGGAGGTTCTTCTCCATCCAGCGGTAGTCGACCGTTGTCTCGTTTATGACGGTAACCCCATCGGATGCGATCTTTGCAACGTGCAGTTCGGTTGTCGGCGCCGCATCGGCGGCGCCCGCCAGCATGCTCACGCAGAGGAGCGCGAGCAGCGTCCATATCAGTTTCTTCTGCATGATCATCGTCTCCATAATCCGAATAGTTCCGGTACGCCGGGGATGGATGCGAGCGCGCTCCACCACCCGCCGGCCGTGCCCGCCGGGAGGCGGACGGTATCGATGACGGCCCCTCCCGGGTGCATCGTCACCCCATCGTCCTCCCTGACCTCTGCGACCGGCACCATCTCTATGCCGATCGATTCCGGGCTGACGGTGGCCCGGACGTAGCCAAGCGTCCCTTCGCGGCCTGCCTGGTACCCCTCAGGCTTCTCCCCGGAGAGCGGGTAGAGCGGGGCACCGCCGCACCCGACGACGAAGTACTCCGTTCCGCCCGCCCGGTAGCGCTCATAGGCATGGGTGTGCGCGCTAAAGACCGCATCGACACCGTTTTGCGAGAGGATGTCGCTCCACTCGGCCCTGATCGCCAGATCGCCGCCGGGATGTTTCCGGTCGGAACTGAACGGTGGGTGGTGGAACGCCACGATCTTCCGGGGCAGGGGAGATGCGAGGTCTTCCTCCAACCATGCGGTCTGCCTCTCCATGTCTGCCCATGCCCGGTCGTTGCTGTCGAGGACAGTCACGTGGAGGCTGCCGGCGTCGAAGGAGTAGCAGGGTGGTAGGCCGAAGATGGCGGAGAAGGCCTCCGCCGACCCGTCGTGGTTGCCCGCCACCGGCACCAGGGTCGTGTTCCTGAGCACCGGCCCTGCTACGGCGAAGAACTCGTCCCACTCCGACTCGTCGCAGACGAAATCGCCGGTATGGATGACAAAGAGGATCTCCTCCTCCCCGGCTATCTTCTCCGCCACCAGGCCGTGCCGCCCGGCCTGGGTGAAGGAGGGTTTCTGCCCCCGGGTGTCGCCGTATATGATGCAGGTGAACACCCGGTCCCCGAATGTCCGGAACCTGCAGTCCCCCGTCGTCTCATTCCCGGTGCCGACCCGGTAGCGGTAGGTGGTCGCCGGTGTAAGGTTCGTGAGCAGCACGCGATGCATGCCCCCCTCCCCGGAGGAGGCCACGCGGTAGACCTCGTCGCCCCCGGGGGAGTACTCGACCCACCCGGACCCCTCGCCGGTCGCCTTCCAGGTGACTGTCGCCGAACCGGTGGTGGTGTTCGTGACGTACGGGCCCCAGGCGATGGCCGCCGATGCCGCCGGGACGAGGAGCGCGAGGAGCACGGCCACCAGAAGGAGGCTTTGGTATCTGCTCACCGGTGTTCCTCCTTCAGAGCCACCATACGCTGCGTCGTCTCTCCCGGCGTCACCAGCACATCATCGACGGTCTTTGAGGCGTTCTCAGAGACGACCCTGACCTCATAGGTGCCGATGCTCATCCCGGGAAAGGTGTGCGGTGTCTTCTCGCCCGTATACCGGCCGTAGAGATAGATCTTCGCATCCGGTATCGTGCTCTCGACGAGGAGATCTCCGTGGGTGTACTCCCGGAGCGTACAGGTGATAGAGCCTCCGGTTCTGGCTTTCTCCGGTATCCCGATGACCTCTTCGGCGGGGAGGTAGCCGGGCTTTGAAACCAGGATCCGGTGCTGGCCGGGTGAGAGGCCGTCCACCCGGCATGGCGTGACCTTCCCGGTGGGGAACCCGTCGATGAAGACCGCGGCACCTTCGGGGCTTGACCGGATGCTGATTGAGACGAGATCTTCGCTCTGCGGTTCTGCCGTGTACGTCTCACCGGTCGCGATGCCTGAGGGGATCGCGTGTGAGCGGTAGGTTCCGTTCCAGAAGACAGTGATCCAGGACTTTGCGCCTTCAACCCCGGCATCGCCCGGGATGGTGCCGGCCGGGAAGAACCCGTTCACCGTGAACTTCTCGCCCTGATAGGTCTCCGAACCTATCCGGACGGTCTTCTTGATCCGGGTTGTCAGGCCGTCGAGGAAGACCGGTGCGACCGCATCGGGGTAAACCCAGGCCTGGAGCGCCTCAAACCGGTAGCCGGAATCTTCCCTGTTCCTATCAGGGTCGCTCTCCTCGACACTGATGGTGTGCAGGCCTTCACGAAGGCCGTAGACGACCTGGGGCGTCTTCCAGACCAGCTTTTTGTTGTCGATGATGATCGTCATGCCCGGAGGGTAGGAGTCGATGGAGAGCCCGCCGGAGTGATTCTTCATGCTCCGCGTCTCACCCGGCGCCTGTGCGGGGAGCACCGGGGTGCCGGTCGGCACGGAGGTCATCGCACCTTCGCCGGGGACCGGGGTGCTCTCCGGCTCCGCCGGGGTTATCGTACCCTCTCCCATTCCGAGGAACGAGAACAATCCGCTCACGAAAGCGAGGACGGCTTCGATGAAAGCCTCTATGGGGTTGTTCGGTGCCGGGTGCCCGGTTATGGGCTCACCGCGGCCCGTGGTGTTCGCTCCGGCCCCATCGCCTGCCGGGGAGAGGAGCAGATCAAGGGCGGTATGCCCACCTTCCTCGACGATGACGGTCCGGGTGGCGTTCCGGTAGCCCGGCATCACAAGCTCAATCGTATGCCCGCCGGCCGGGACCGCTTCCAGGGTTGCGTTGGTCCGTGCCCCCGTCGGGTTTCCGTCGAGGCAGATGCTCGCGTTCGTCGGGACCGAGGAGACGGTGATCCGTCCGGTCCCGACGGCGGCTTTGCCTGTAGTACTGTTCTCGAAGATCAGATCGAGGAGGCTGCATTCTCCCACCTCGACGGTGACAGTCCGGGTCATATTCAGGTAGCCGGGCAGCACGAGTTCGATCGTGTGCTCGCCGGGGGGGATATCTTCGAGGGTCGTATCGGTAAAGAGCCCTGTGGTATTCCCGTCGTGGTAGATGCTCGCGTTTGTCGGGACGGAAGTGATGGTGATGCTCCCGTTCATGGGACCACCGCTATCACTGCTGCTACCACCACTGCTGCTACTGCCGCCCGATTCGGTCTCCGGTGTCAGGTCGAACTTGACCTCCGTGACAGAGTTCGCGTCGACGGTGACGGTCCGGGTTGCGTTCTGGTAGCCCGACAGCACGAGTTTGACCGTATGCTCGCCGACCGTGACATCATCCAGGGTTGCGTTAGTCCTTTCCCTCATCTCGTTTCCATCGAGGAAGATGCTCGCGTTCGTCGGGACCGAGGATACGGCGATCTTCCCGGTCTCGGGGGTGAGGATGAACTCGACCTTCGTAACGGCATTCACGTTGACAGTGATCTCCTTCTTGTCTGGCCGGATGAACCCCTCCTTTTCAACCCGGATGGAATAACTACCTACTTCGATGCCGGAGAGGGTGCAGGGGGTCACGCTGCCGGTTTCTTCGTCGCCGATGAAGACGGTGGCCCCCGGGGGCGTCGAGTTTACGTAGATCTTCCCGGTGGCCTCTTCGTCGCTACAGATGATGACCTCGCTCACGTATTGCACGGAGAGACCTGTGGTGGTTGGGAGTCCGGGCTGGAAGAAGTACCAGTCATCAGGGTCAAAGCACTCGTGCATATCCCAGACACCGAAGGCGTGGATGCCGTCGGGGTTGGTTGACGTATCCGCGAAGAAGACCAGGCGCATGCCGGTGTAGTAGTCGGGGACGTATCCATCTTCAGCCCGGTACCAGGTGATAACCATCGGCCCCTGCCGGGGTTCCGGTTCGTAGACGTTTTTGTAGGGGAACGCCTTCGACATCCCGTCGATTGCCTTGACCCTGACGGTCTCCCCCTCGCTCATCCCGCCGACAAGTTCGCAGATATCTTTCAGGTCCGTCCCCTTCACCGCGCCCATATCCTTCTCTTTGACGTTGGTGTCCTCCTCGGGGTTCCAGGGATCCCCTTCAAAGACCGGCCCCTGGTGATAGTAGTGGGTCACGCCGTCACCCTGGACCGGGAGGTTCCGCTCGAGCCAGCGGTAGTCGACCGTCTTCTCATCTATGACGGTGACCCCGTCGGATGCGATCTTTGCGATGCGAAGTTCGGTCGTCGGAGCCGCGGTAACCGGGGCTGCCAGTGCCAGGAGCAGGCAGAGCGAGAGGATGATCAGGCGCCGGGAGGTGCCGTGTATGTGCGCTGATACCATGGTTGTACTCTTGAATGCCCGAAAAAGGGGTGGTAGTTACTTCTTCCTCATGACGAGGAATGCTGCAAGTGCGACGATCAGCACGACAACGAGGGCCAGCGCCCAGACCGGGAGTGCAGGACCGCGCTCCCCGGCTGCCTCTCCGCCTGGAGTCACGGTCCCCTCTGCTCCTGCCACCACCGTCTCCGGGGCGGTCCATACCAGGGCATAGATGCTGAAGTGCGAGATCTCTGCGGTGACCGTCCGCGTGGCGGGGTCCACCGTGGCGGGGATGTCCTTCCACTCCCCTGCCTCCGGGTTGTACCACATCACCTTTGGTATGGTACCCTCACCGATCTTCGCCCACTCTTCCGCGGAGAGGGTGTAGGTGAGGACGGCCGGCGGGTTGAACGTAGCGCCCGCAGGACCGCAGTTGAGGGCGATAGCAACCGTCGTTCCCGGCGGAGCTGCCGGAACATCGGCCGGGGCGACCTTCGTGCTGGTCACCTCGCCGAGCGGGTTGCCGTCCCTGTCAAGGGCGGTGGTCCCCTCCCGTATCGCCACGGCACAGGTCTCGTCGGCGGTCCTGACCGTCACGGACTCGAGCACCACCCCGGTCGGTGATGTGGCCAGTGGTGCGTGCCCGATATGCATTTCAGGGGCGCCGGGGTCATAGGTGAACTGCGACCCCGGGTCTTTGGAGGATCCTCCGCCTCCGCCAGACGTGGTGCCGGGGCCGCTACCGTCTCCTGTATTGCTGCCCGGAACTTTTGTAGCAACCAGCGCGAATGCCGAGAGGCCGCCCGGAGATACGGCCTCAAAGATATAGTTCCCGGCAGCATCGCGACCGGTGTAGCGTGTATCCAGCCTGGTCGTTGTGCCGCCATCGGCCCGCCGCAGGATGACGACGTCATCCACGCCGCCCATGCTGGCAACCCATTCGGGGCTGGCCGCCATCCTGATCGTTGCGGCCCTGATGACGCCGCCGTCCCCTTCGTTCGCGACGTTCGTCTTCTGTACGTTCAGGACATACGCAAAGCTGTTGATACTTTTGCCAGTCATCTGGTAAACGACGGTTCCGAATGCCTCCTGCTCGTCAGCATCGGGGTTCTGAAAGACCGTCGTGTCGAGTTGAGCGGTTGAGCCCGGGTGTCTGCTCATCTCAAGGTCGACCTGTGCCCAGGCCGATCCGGTGTTGATCGGGCTGCTCCGGGCATGGACGCTCTCGACGGTGCCGGTGATCTGCACATCCCCGGCGGGTCTCTCCCTGGTGAAGATGACCACTTCCTCCCACCCGTCCACGTTGCTCAGGGTGATGGCAGTCTCGTTGGTGGCGATGCTGCCCAGGACGGTCCTGTTATCGATGACAATCTGCTGCCCCCCGCCGGTATCCGTGATCTCGACACCCCCGATCTCAAACGAGCTCCTGTCGGACGCTACCGGCGCCTGGTCGTCCCCCCCTCCGGTGACGGCCGAGAGGTCGAGCCGCCGGGCTGTTCCCCCGGTAAACGCGACCTCCTGATCGGCCTTATGGCCGTTCACCCAGAAGGTTATGATCGGGGAAGCCGAATGCCGGAGGTCGTCTTCCGTCGCCCTGACCGCGAGGACGCCCGGGGAATCCAGGGGTCCGTACTCTCCTGCTGTTGTGGTGACCGTGGACCCCCGTTCGTTCCAGTCTATCCTGGCGGTGATGGTGGTCCCTGCGGGTGCAGCTTTTCCATCAAGCGTGACGCTGCCGGCGAATTCATCGGGCAGAACCGGCAGGGCGGCTGCCATGCCGGCCAGGGAAAAGAGGATGAGGATGGATAGGATGTACCTCATATCCATGGATCCGCCCCGTTATGCCCCGATTGCAGCAAGTTCACTCTCACCGCGCAGATAGATCCAGTAACCCTTCATCGGCCGCATCTCCTGCGTGTCGGCGTGGTTGCCCGCCCCGCCCCGTATGATGGAGGTCTCATACTGCTGCGTGCCGGCGTCGTACCCGATCACCTGCGTCCATGCATCGCCGAGCGAGAGGAGGGTGTCACGTGCCGTGGCGGGTTCGGTGTCGCTGAACCCGACAGCGTTCCAGCCCCTGGCAAGCATTTTTGCGGGCGGGGTCCTGATCGCATCGGCGTTGAACTGCAGCGGGACCTTTGTGCTGACGGCCGAGTAGATCCAGTAGCCCTCAAGCGGGAGAACCGGATCGGTCTCTTCCACTCTCCTCCAGTCCTTTACCGCGGCGTTATACTGCCAGATACTGTGCTGTTCACGGTCAACGCCGGCAAATATCATAGCGATATCGTTCCCGGCAGAGAGCAGTTTCGGCACGGATACGAAGTTCCAGCCGGTCTCCAGGGAGATAGCCGCATCGCCCTCTGGCGGCACCACGACGATCGCCTCCCCTGTCAGCACGATCTCGTCGATGCTCCCGACCCTCTGCTTGTTCGATGTCAGGTCCGAGCCGACGAGTTTCAGCGGCCAGGTTTTGCCGTCCTTTGGAAGCGGTGCGCCGTCGATCTCGTCGGCGACGATTATGTTTCTGTTCCGCTTGACAAACGAACTGTTGAACGTGGTGGAGAAGTCGTCGCCGGTGCCCTTCACGCCGTCGGGGCCGTAGTCGATGACGGTGACGTTGTAGCCCGCATCCGCGAGATCGTCACGGAAGGGGTCCGTCCCGTAATCGTGTTTGTTGGCGTCGTCGACCCAGCCGCAGAGGACCCAGAGCGGCATGCCCGACCAGACCTTACCGTCGCCGTCGGTCCAGGTTGCGCCGTGCCCGGCCATGGCGCAGGCTTTGCCCGACTCGAAGTAGGACCGGCTCATGGTGTCGGCGATGGCGCCGGTCAGGGTGAGGCTCCAGTCTTCCCGCGGGCCCGGTTTGATCGCGATGGTCGCGATGTTCTTGTTGGACACGCCGGCTGCCGAGGGATACTGGATGCCGGAGTCGTGATAATAGTGCCGGTAGCCTTCGGCGAGGCATGCCCGCATATCGTCGGCACCGAAGATGCCGTCGGGGGTGTTGTAGAAGAGGCGCGGGCCGTCACGGTAGTCCGGCACGTAGCCCTGCCGCTCTGTCCACCAGGCGACGATCGCCTCCCCCTGCCGCTCGAGCGGGGTGTAGACGTTGGTGTAGTTGAATGCGACTTTGTTGCCGTCGGACGCGATGAGTTCGATCTCGCCTCCCTCGGGGACTCCGCCCACGAGGTCGCAGAGGTCCCTGATCGCGGTCCCCTTCACGACTTCGTCGACTTTGCCGGGGTTTATGTCTTCCGCCGGGTTCCAGAGGTCGTCAGGGACGAACGTGGGCCCCTGGAACCTGAGCCGGACCCCGCTTGGATCTCCGTAGACCTTCAGGTTCTTCTCCATCCACTCACAGGTCTTCGTCGTCTCTTCGACGACCGTCTTGCCGTCGGAGGCGTACCTGACGATCCGGATGGAGGGTGACTCCGTCGGTTTCTGGAAGTCGACGAGCTGGATCCTCTGGACGTTCCCGACGCTCAGGCTCCCGGCCGCACCCTCACCGACAAGGCGGAGCGGGTAGGCGGACCCGGTGATCGCCGTGCCGTTGATCTTGCTTGCGACGATGTAGTTCTCCGGGTCTGCCAGAATATCCTGGCTGGAGAACTCCTTGCTATAGGGGCTCTCTCCGCCCGAGGAGACGATCACTGTGTAGCCGGCTTGGGCGAGGGCAATGTTGAACGCCCCCGAGCCGTGCATGACGTCGTCGTCAACCCAGCCGCAGAGGGTCTTCAGGGTGACGCCGGTCCAGGTGCTGACCCCGTCGTTGTAGGTCTTTGTGTGGTGAGGGCACGCTTCGCACGCCTTGAATTCTTCCTTCGTGAGGAGATCCGTAACCTTCGGCCCCTCAAGGGAGAGCGTCCACTCAGGTTCGGCGCTCTCGCCCGGCAGCCCCTCAAGGGCGATCGATACGATGCCGCCGACCTGCTGTTTCCCGGAGAGGCCGGGGCCGACAAACTTCAGCGGCCCGCCGTTATCTGCGGTAAGCGCTGTTGCGTTCAGTTTATTTGCAACGATGAACGAGTCGTTCCGGGCGAGATCGGCGATCCCGAAGGCGGCGGTGAGCCCGTCGCTCGCGGTCACCCGCACGGTGTACCCGGCGGTTGTCTGCGTGCTGTTGAACGTCCAGTGGCTGCCGGTCTCGATGTCGTCAACGGCACCGGCCAGGTACCAGAGCGGCATCCCGGTCCAGACCCGGTCTTTGGAGTCGGTGTAACTCTTACCGTGGCATTTGACCCAGTCCTCGAACTCCGCCTGTGAGACCGTCCGGTTGAACGCGCCCGCGAGCGTGATCTCCCACTCTTCGGAGGGCTCGGAGAGGCCGACGAGCTCGATCGTGGCGACGCCGCCGACCTTCTGGCCGGCGCTCACGGCCGGGCCGACCATCTGGAGCGGCCAGCAGGGTTTATTCTTCTCGCCGATGGTCTGTGGGACCGGGCTGCCGTTGAGGGTGTTTGCGACGATGATCCCGTCGTTCTTTGCGACGCTTGCACCGTCAAAGTTGATGGAGTAGCCGTCGCCCGACGTGACCTTGACCGAGTAGCCCTTTGCGGCAAGGGCTTCGTTGAACGCCCCGGATCCGTGTTTCTTGTCATCGTCAACGAAACCGACGAGATACCAGAGGGGCATACCCTTCCACACGCCGCCGTTCTCATCGGTGTAGGTGGCGGCATGCCCGCAGGCGATCCCGTCCTCGAAGTATTTCTGGTCGATGGTCTCAGTCAACGCGCCCTTGAGCGTGATGGTCCAGTCGATGGGCTGCACTGGCGGCTCTTCTGAGTCTTCCACACCCACGGTGATCTTGATCAGCACCGATGCATCATCCGGCGTCGGGCTGTTGCCGTAACAGAAGGCAACCTTGTCACCATCGGCAAGCGCTACAACGTTGATGGCATCATCGCGACCGTTGAACCCATCCTTCTCGATGCCGTTGACGTAGCAGACCCATTTGGCTCCGCCCTTCACGAACTTATATTCGCCGATGTTGTCAAGCAGGAGGACTTCGTTACCTGCTGCCCATTTTTTGTCGGTGACATCATATGTGAAGCCCTTGCGTTCCGCTACCGCCTGGAGGGCCCCGAGCGGGGTCTTGTTCTGAACTGTGTAGGGGGTAGCGGAGTTGTAAGCCGTGCACTCAAACGTGCCGTCCGCCAGTGCAACCGTACCGTCAAAGAGTATCACCGGCGCTACGGCCAGCGCCGAAGTTTGCACTGGAGCCTCCGTAGATGTCTCATCCGTCTCTTCTGATGGCGTCGCTGCAGGGGTGACCAGATCACCTGCGATGCTCTCCGCCGGGCTCACACCCGTATCATCGAGTGTTTCTGCCGCTGCCGATGATGCCGCGAGCATGCATACCATCAGCATGAGCAGAACATACTGAATTCTTTTTCCCAGATAGCCCATAAAATCACCTATTTTTCCATTAAACTCTTTCTCACCAGCCCATTGGCATGGATAACATTTTAGACTACGTTGCGGCTATGAATAAAGTTTGCATTTAGTTAATATGGTTGAGTTAACTTGGTACGATTAACGCCTCAGCTAACTTTCTCCAGACACATTCCGTATCTCATCCCGGTTGATCCGGCCGTATCCCGCCCAATCGATGCATTCATCACCAAAAACAGCCCAATATTCATTTCCAGAGTGATCGAATGACAGCGACGGAACCCTGGCTCCCCGTCTTCGGCTACGGGGGACACATCAAGGCAACGACACAGGAGCTGATCATCGCAGACGGGAGCACCATCCGGCGTTACCCGCTCCAGGCGGTGAAGCACCTCCTTGTCGTCGGCGGCCATACCCTGCACACATCGGCGGTGACAAACCTCCTCAAAGCCGGCGCTGCCATCACCTTCTTCGATATCGACGGCTTGCCCGTCGGCTACCTCTACCCGTACGGTTACCGCCCGGACGGAGCGGTGCGCGAGGCGCAGGAACGCGCCCCCCCCCACCGGTTTGCGCAGCACCTCGCAACGGCTGCCCTCCAGTCAAGGCTTCTCCACCTTGAGGAGCTCTACGGCCGCGCCGGGCACGAGGTCTTCTACGCCGGAGAGCTCGACTTCCTCCACCAGGCCAGGGAGGAGGTCGCGGCCTCGGTCACCATGGAGGAGCTGCGGAGGCTCTCGCGCCTGACCGGCGATATGTACTACGAGATCCTCTCCCGTATGCTCCCGCCCGAGCTCGGGTTCCGGCGCAGGGCCGCCCGCCCGCACACCGACCCCGTCAACGCCATGTTCTCGCTTGGCTACTCGATGCTTTACGGCAACTGTTGCGTCTCCCTGGTCGGCGCCCACCTCGATCCCGACCGCGGCATGCTCCACGAAGGGGCCGGGAGCCTCGTCCACGACCTCATCGAACCGCAGAAAGCGGTGATGGTGGACCGCACCGTCATCAGGTTTGCCCGCGAGGAGATCGCAGAGGGAGACTACGAGTGCAGCGATAAGAGATGTTACCTTGAGGCCGACGTCTCAACCCGGCTGATTACTGCGCTCCGCGACTCTATCGACCAATCCCGCATCGACACGCAGGTGCGTATCCTGCGGGATGCACTTCTTGCGAACGCCGATTTTCACGTGCTATACTGGTAGGCGCTCCGCTGAATCGTGAACTCGGGGTAGGCGGCGTTTGGGATCTCCCGCTCTGAGAGATCCCTTATGACCACCCGGGGGCACCCGTACAGCATGGAGATGAACTTATCGAGTATGACGGGTTCGCTGGTTGCCGTGATGAGCACTCTCCCGTCGGGGAGGTTCATCGCCTCGCCGCCGACGCCAAGATTGGTGGCGATCTTCTTGATGCATGCGCGAAACCCAACGCCCTGCACCCTTCCCGCTATCCTGATCTCGATCGTCTTCACAGCCAGTGCTCCTGGACGATCCGCATGGACAGATCGAGTTCGTCGTATACTTCATCCCGGATCGTCGAGTCGCGGATGTTGAGGGCCTCGCTCACGGCCATGTCGAGGAGCTCTCTCGACCGGTCTTCATAGCGCTCTGCGTAGATCCGGCACGCCATATCGCCGAGCACAAAGGCCCGCCGCGAGAGCGGCCTGATGATCCGCGCCTCTTCAAGCGCGCAGAAGAGCATCCTGTCTGCAACCTCGTGCTGCCCCGCGTTCCTCGCTATGAGGTAGACCTCGGTGTAGTAGGTCGCGCGCTTTGCCCGGTCGGTCGCCGCACGTATCGCCCGGTCGAGGGTGACCATATCCTTTGTGGTGTAGTCGCCGCTCCGGATCTTGTCGCGGCAGTCGAGGATCTTGCTGTAGACCGTATTCTTCCAGGACTGGGGCATCGCCTGCTCAAGCTGGACCATCAGGCTGTACCGGATCCGGTCGTCATCGATGGCAGAGACAACATCGACGGCCCGCTGCCGGATGGCCGGTTTTCCGCTCTTCCGATAGAATGAGAAGAGCATCTGGGCCATCCGCTGCCGGGTCATGGCGGTGATGAACGGGATCTGGATGTATCCGGCCGTTCTCTCCATGCCATCCAGGAGTTCGTCGATCTCCTCCTCGTCGCCGTAGGTCTCTGCGAACTTCGCCACATCAAAGAGCATCGAGAGCCTGATGTAGGAGGAGGGG
>OFEK01001611.1_pt1 | contig 14613 bp, 12 predicted proteins | sample 1521131 | NCBI WGS metagenome assembly OFEK01 (sample SAMN05720209, study PRJEB24109) | activated sludge metagenome | isolation source: Anaerobic digester | place: China | collected 2015-12-16
TTGAAAACCTGTATAGAGTTTTAAGTGACAAAATATATTATGCTTTTATAAAAGAAGATCGGTTTATGTACCTGGTAAATGGTTGGTCAATATCGGTTCAATTGACTTTATTTGCAGCAATTTTAGGTATATTCATCGGTATGTTTATAGCTATTGCAAAAATTACAGGGAAACCTCCTTTTGCCCAGATTGCTGATTGGTATGTATCTATTATAAGGGGAACTCCCGCAGTAGTTCAGCTAACTATAATTTACTTTATAATACTTGCAGATGTAAATCTGCCAAAAACAGTTATAGCATCCATTGCTTTTGGAATAAATAGCGGTGCCTATGTATCTGAAATAATAAGGTCAGGAATCCAGGCTGTGGATAAAGGGCAAACTGAAGCGGGAAGATCACTTGGATTATCATACAGCCAGACAATGCGGCATGTTATAATTCCCCAGGCGGTGAAGAACATACTTCCCGCTCTGGGTAACGAATTTATTATATTGCTTAAAGAAACATCCATATCAGGGTATATTGCTCTTGATGACCTTACTCGTGGTGGAACTCTTATAAGAAGTGTTACCTATGATTCTATGACGCCCCTTTTAACTGTTGCATATATTTATTTTCTTATGACAGCAATGTTATCAGCTCTTTTGGCAAAATTTGAAAGGAGGCTTCGCTCAAGTGATTAAGGTAATAAATCTGCATAAATATTTTGGGGACTTAGAAGTACTTAAAGGAGTAAATAATGAAATAAAAAAAGGTGAAGTCGTATGTGTAATAGGACCTTCGGGGTCCGGGAAAAGCACATTTTTAAGATGTCTTAATCTTCTTGAGGTTCCCACACGCGGAGAAGTAATTATTGGTGATATTGCTCTTACCGGGAATATGAAGGATATAGATAAACTGAGAAGACATGTTGGAATGGTTTTTCAGCAGTTTAACCTGTTTCCTCATATGACTGTTATTGAGAATATCATGCTTGCCCCGGTAAAAGTGCTGAAGAAAAGTAAAGAAGAGGCTGCAGCAGAAGCTTTGGAGTTATTAGGACGTGTAGGCCTGGCAGATAAAGCAAATGAATATCCGTCAAGGCTTTCGGGTGGTCAGAAACAGCGCGTTGCTATTGCAAGAGCAATGGCAATGAATCCTGAAGTAATGTTGTTTGATGAACCTACAAGTGCTCTTGACCCTGAAATGGTAGGAGAGGTTTTGGAAGTAATAAAAGCTCTTGCAAACGAAGGTATGACAATGGTAATTGTTACTCATGAAATGGGATTTGCAAGGGAAGTTTCGGATAGGGTTCTATTTATGGATGAAGGAATTATTTACGAAGAAGGAACACCAGCTCAGATATTCAGCAACCCGCAGCGGTCCAGGACAAGGGAATTTTTAAGTAAAGTGCTTTAAAAGTACTTTAGAGGTTAGAACTTTTGGAAGCAAGGTAAGTAGTAATCTGATATTAGAAGCTGATTTAAGATAAAGTAGCACACTAAGAAAAATATTCAATATGAAGTAATGCCTTGAACATTTGAGTACAGAGTTTAGTTAAATAAGGGAGAACGGTATGTATATAGCAAAAGTAATTTATATCGCAATAGCGGTACTTACAATATTGCCTCTTATTGCGTTTAATATCAAAAGATTCACTGTTAAAAGGGAAGGGGAAAATCCACGGCCTAATATTGTTATTATCATTTTGACACTTGGAGGGAGTATTCTCCTTGGGGTTTTCTTATTTTCTCTTTATAAATTTACCCTTGATTATCAACCACAACTAGTATTGGAGCGATTTATAAGATCTTACTCATCCACGGCGGCAGGTAAGATAGATTATGAGAAATTTCTAAAAGAGACAGAGAGCATATGCACACCTGAATTTTTATCCCTTAAAGACAGATGTTATAGGGAAATTGAAGCTGACCGCCAGGCAGGGCTGGGAACAGTAAGCTTTCAACTGGGTGAGACCATATTACCCAAGTATTATTTTGATAAGGAATTTTTCCCTAATGTGGAAGGAATAAAACAAAATGATAAACAGCCAATCTACATGCTGTCTATGATTGAATATGGTGAAACCAGGAAATTTTATATAACTCTTTTACGTATTCAAGGAAACAAGTGGTATGTGGATAGTTTTAATGAAGCTTCAAAGGAGCTTGCTGAATATGCATACCGGTATAATTTCATGAAATCTGAACACGCAAATAAATGGTTTAAAGTGAAAAAGTAAGCAGTATTCAGTAAAGAAAAGAATGAAGCAAATATTGAGCTTTATTTTAAGTGAAATTCTAGCTTAAATGCTTTACTAAGACGCAGTTATAAAGTAAAATAGTAAAGTGTATTTATACTATACTTAACAGTGTATTTTCATCACAATAGTTATGATACATTAACTACATATAATAGTAGATATAAAAGCAAATATAAACAATAGAAAAGGGGATGTTTTTGTGAGAAAATATTTATTAAAGAAAATAATCGTAGCGGTGCTTTCGCTGGTGCTTTCAGCTTCAATGTTATTGACAGGTTGTGGAGATTCTGGTTCTAAAGCTGATAATTCATGGGATAAAGTTAAAGAAAAAGGTGAATTTGTTTTAGGATTGGATGAAAGTTTTCCACCTATGGGATTCAAAGATGATAAGGGGGAAATTGTTGGATTTGATATTGATACAGCTAGAGAAGTATGTTCACGCCTTGGTGTTGAATTGAAAATTCAGCCTATTAGCTGGGACGCAAAAGAACAGGAACTTAATACAGGTAATATTGATTGTATATGGAATGGGTTTACAATAACTGATGAACGAAAAGAAAATGTTCTATTTACCAAGCCATATATGAACAATCGTCAAGTTCTCGTTGTTAAAGAAGATTCACCGTACAATGATATTAAGGATCTTGAAGGTAAAAAACTTGGCCTGCAGTCTGAGTCCAGTGCCGTCGACGCTCTGGATGCCAATGAAGATTTTAAGGCAAAACTCAAAGAAGTGATATTATTTGACGAGAACATGATGGCTATTATGGACCTTGAGAAAGGCGGAGTTGATGCTTTACTAATTGATGAAATAGTAATAAGGTACTATATGCAGACAAAAGGTAATAATTTTAAGATTTTCGACAAAGAGCTTTCTCATGAAGAATATGGAGTAGGTTTCCGCAAGGGAGATAAGAAACTTATGAAGAAGGTTGAGGAAACTCTTGAAGCCATGTCGAAAGATGGCAAGTTAACAGAAATATCAACAAAGTGGTTTGATAGAGATATAGTAACTATAAAAAAATAAATATAATATATAACTCAGATTTCGGTGACAAATTATGCAACGTGTTTCTATGCTTCATTCGCCTTTTGCACCGAAATCTGAGTTAATGCAGTAGAATCACTTTATATATATTTTTTTACATAAAGGCCGGCACAGTATAAAACCGGCTTTTTTAAGTATAGGAATCCATGAAATTGTTAAAAGGTTCCTATACTGAGGTTTGGAAAGGGGATTCCCCTTCCTGCTTTAAGGTAAGATTGCAATTGTAGAGCGAACAAGAAAATTCACATCATTGCCTGAGTCATGAGCAAAGCGGGTTTTCTCGTTAGAGTGCTTATCTGCGCCTGAATTTGGCATGATTGTATGTTATGCCAGATTAATCGATATTGAGGGGAAGAACAAAATGCTTGAAAATATAAATTGGAATGAAATAGCGCTTGTGTTGGAAGACTTTATAAAAAATTTTGTAAGATTATGCAAATTGCTGGGTGCAGGGGGACTGGTTTCACTAAAAGTATTTTTCCTTACATTGATATTTTCACTGCCTTTTGGATTATTGATAGCTTTTGGCAGGATGTCGGAGAAAAAGTGGATAAATGGTCCAGTCAGACTTTTTATACTTATTATGAGAGGTACTCCATTGCTTTTGCAGCTTATATTTGTGTATTTTACCCCTTCTTATTTACCTGAACCAATAAGAATTAACCTGGATCGTTTTACAGCAGCTATCATAGCTTTTTCCTTCAATTATTCAGCCTACTTTGCAGAAATATACAGGGGAGGCATAGAATCAATTTCACAAGGCCAGTATGAGGCCGCAGCAGTGTTGGGCTTTACTAAAATTCAAACATTTATCAGGATTATACTTCCTCAGGTAATAAAAAGAATATTGCCGTCCATAAGCAATGAAGTAATTACGCTGGTAAAGGACACAGCTCTGGTAATGTCTCTTGGAATTTCGGAATTATATAGGGCAGCCAGAAATGAAGCCGCGCGGGTATTTTCCACAAGTCCGATTTTTATAGCGGGTTTGTTCTACCTTCTTATGAATTATGTTGTTACAAAAGTTTTTGACAAAATTGAAAAAAAACTGAGCTATTACAGGTAGATGGCTTGGTTCTGGCTGAGTTATGGGGGAAGTGAGTAGTGGATAATGGATAGTGGATAATTAATGCTACTATTCCAATTCGGAAAGCGATTTCCATTCGTAACATAACAAATTAGCACTAAATTAATACTTAATAAGGATGATAGGAATTATGAATATACCAATGCTTGAAGTGAAAAATTTATATAAAAATTTTGATGCCAATGAGGTGCTTTCAGGAGTTTCTTTTAATGTAGAAAAAGGTGAAGTTGTTGCTGTTATAGGTCCCTCAGGATCCGGTAAAAGTACTATGTTAAGATGCATCAATCTTCTCGAAAAAATCGAAGGTGGAACGATTTTGGTCGGGGGTGATATTATGGTAAGTACTGAGGCAAATGGCAAAGTAATCTATGCCCCCGAAAGTCAATTGAGGGAAATCAGGCTTCGATTAGGTATGGTATTTCAAAGTTTTAATCTGTTTCCACATTTTTCTGTTATTCAGAATATAACTGAAGCACCTGTTTGTGTTGCGAAGATGAATCGAAAAACAGCAAATAGTGATGCTATGGAGCTGCTGGCAAAAGTAGGACTTGAAGATAAGGCCTATGCTTACCCTTATCAGCTTTCAGGCGGACAATGCCAGAGAGTTGCCATAGCAAGAGCATTGGCTATGAATCCTGAAATACTTCTTTTTGATGAGCCCACATCGGCATTAGACCCTGAACTTACCGCAGAAGTTTTAAAAGTTATGCAGGATCTGGCAGCAGAGCATATGACAATGGTAGTTGTTACACATGAAATGAGCTTTGCAAGAGATGTAGCCAACAGGGTTATTTTTATGGATAAGGGACTTATTATAGAGGAAGGCAAACCTGCAGATATATTTACAAACCCTTCTAATGACAGAACAAGGACATTTTTGAGAATATAGCGGCTGTATTAGGTTTTGCCATATGATGCCGCCTGATTTGGCTCTCGATTAAATAAACGCCGCTACAATCCATTGCTAAAGTGAATATTATATGAGGAAATCGTTTATTGCCATGTTTTTTCAAGTACAGAAAATACGCCCTCAGTAATCAGTAATCAGTGGTTTTAATGCTTTGGGTGTATGCTTCAAACTTCCTTTCTCTTATACTGAATGCTGCTGAATACTTACTAAATACTACTAAATACTGCATTAGACGAAAAAAGTTTGCTTGGTATGCAGACTTTTTGAGAATAGTTATATACAATCTTAATAATGTGCAAAAACAAATTAATATTTTTCAAAAAAAACAATTGGTTAGATGTTATAATAAATTATACATTATTGATAAAAAAATTGTGCAAATTTACAAAACCTTTGTGTTATTATACTGAATTTATTACATCAAATAGCTTAGTTACTTAATTACTTATGGGGAGGTATATGATGAAATTTTTTCAACATATATGGAATAGCCATATCAAACATTATTATATTCTGCATTTAATGATCTTACCTACAATCATTGCATTGCTTATATTCAGTTATATACCAATGCTGGGACTTGTTATGGCCTTCCAGAGCATGAATATAGGTAAAGGAATTTTTGGAAGCGAGTTTATAGGATTTAAAAACTTTGAGTTTTTATTTATGACTACTGATGCTTGGATAATTACACGCAACACGGTTTGTTATAATGTGGTATTTATACTCCTTAATATGTTCTTGGCTGTAACCCTTGCATTACTATTAAGTGAGATTCACAGTAAGAAACTTGCCAAAACACTTCAAACTATATTTATAATGCCATATTTTCTTTCAATGACCGTTGTATCAATTATTGTTTTTGCATTTTTAAGCCCTAATAGCGGTTTCCTTAATAATATATTGGAACTTCTTGGTTTTCAGCGCCAAAGTTGGTATATGAAACCTAAATTCTGGCCATTAATTTTAGTAATAGTAAATGCATGGAAAAATGTAGGATATTCAGCAGTAGTATATCTAGCTGCAATATCTGGAATATCCGAAGAATATTATGAGGCTGCTATAATTGACGGAGCAAATAAATTGAAGCAGGCATGGTATATAACTATTCCGCATTTGAAAGCTATGATGACTATAATGCTGATTCTTTCGGTTGGTGGTATATTCCGTGGTGATTTCGGGCTTTTCTATACCGTTCCCTAGGATAGTGGTGCTTTATATCCTGTTACTGATGTAATTGATACTTATATATACCGTTCTTTAACGACATTAAACAATGTAGGCATGGCTACTGCAGCAGGTCTTTACCAATCAGTTGTGGGCTTTTTATTAGTTTTGACAACCAATAAAGTTGTCAACAGGATATCACCTGATAATGCCATGTTTTAAACAACTAAAATAAATGTCAGATGCAGTAAATAAAGATGGAGGTTTGTATGAAAAGAAAAAGAAAGTTTAATCAAATAGCTCCCGGCTGGAATATTGTAATATCTACATTATTAATACTAACATCACTTTTGATTGTGCTTCCACTTATTTTAGTTGTTATTATTTCCTTTTCAAGTGCAGAAAGCATTGCGTTTAATGGATATACATTTTTTCCATCGGAATTTACTTTAAATGCATATAAAAATTTGGCAAAAACAGGGGCTCAAATTAAAAATTCTTATATTATAACTGTTTTTTATACCTTTACAGGTACAGTTTTGAGTTTATTTGTAATGTCTATGTGTTCCTTTGTATTAGCACAGAAAAAATTTCCTGCAAGAAAAGCATTAACCTTTTACGTATTTTTTACTATGCTTTTCTCCGGTGGTCTTGTTCCTTCATATATAATGAATGTGAGATATTTGCATCTTAATGACACTATATGGATATTTTTATTACCAGGTATAGTAAATTCATTTCATATTATAATACTTCGTACTTTCATTCAAACTACTATCTCGGATAGTTTGATTGAAGCCGCTACTATTGACGGTGCAAATGATTTTACAATTTACTATAAGATAGTTTTACCGCTATCCAAAGCAGGCCTCGCTACTGTTGGGTTATTCGGCTTAGTTGGCAGGTGGAATAATTGGTTCACCGGTATGCTTTATGTTGAAAATCCCAAGCTTATACCTTTACAAACCATGCTGTATAAGATTCAGAAGGATATCGAATTCATTAAGTCAAATGCAGAGATTTCCGATTCAGTAATGGGACTAGAATTGCTAAGATCGATGCCTACAGAGAGCACACGAATGGCAATTACTATTACTGCAACAATACCTATATTATTTGCATATCCATTTTTTCAAAGATATTTTATTAAGGGTTTAACAATTGGTAGTGTTAAAGGTTAGTTTATTATTCCACTAACACATAGTGGAAATAAAACATAATAAACAAATTCTATTCATAAGGAGGATTTTTGTATGAGAAAAACTTTCTTTAGTAAGGTGTTTCTGGCAGTAATCATTTTATCTCTGGTATTTACAGGATGCAATGGTTCTAATTCTAAAAAGGAACCTGCATCTACCGGAGCAGATAAAATAACCACTACATCAGATGCACCGCCATCAAACCTTAAACCTGTAGAACTTGTATGGTACACTGCAGTTGACTATATAAGGGCTGATATGGATATGGTCTGGAATGAAATTAATAAATACTTAAAAGAAAAAATTAATGTAACACTGGACCGTCATTTCTATCCTATGGCAGATTATAGAGAAAAAATCTCTACAGTTGTAAGTTCAGGGCAGTATATGGATATTCTTTTTACAGGTGCATCTTATAGTTTTGCAGCAAATGCCCATCAGGGTGCATATTATGCAATTGAAGACCTGATTCCCAAATATTTACCGGAAACAAAAAAAATAGTGCCCCAAGGTGGATGGGACGCTTTGACCATTGATAACCATATTTATGGTGTACCTACCTATAAAGATATGGCTGATCGTTTCTGTTTCTTATACAACAAGACTATGGCAGATAAACACAATCTTAAGGTTCTGCAAAATGGAAAGTGGGCAACGTTTAAAGATATGATTCCTCTGCTATACGAGGCAAAGACTGCAAGAGATGCCGATCAGCCAGATCTTGCGAAACAGCCAATTATTGAAATGCTTAATGGCATAAAGAGGTATTATCCTTTTGAATCTCTCAATGGTCTTGCAGTAGCAAATATCCCCGGGGTAGAAGCATACGAAGGGAAAGGCAGTGGAGAGACAGTATTTAATCTTTATGAAACAAAAGAGTATAGAGAACTATGCAAGACTATTAAGAAACTTGTTGATGACGGCATATTTCCGTATGATGCTAATAACTTTGACCCGGATAGAGCATTGTTAAATTCTGGCAAACTTATAGGTAACTTTTCCGGTGGATATATTGAAATAAAGCCGGATATGTATACCGGCCGTGAAACTGCACTCTCGACTTCCAGTTTAGTTGTAATGACTACAGAGTATGTTCAGTCAGGTTTGCAGGCACTTTCCAGCAAAACTAAAAACCCGGACCGTGCATTGATGTTCTTAGAACTTCTTAACACTGACAAAACACTTGCTAATATGGTACGTTTCGGAATTGAAAATGAGCACTATGTTTACAATAGTGAAGGAAGGCTTGATATTACCATAAGCCCGCGTAATAAAGATATTGCTAGCTATACGGATTATGCGTACTACTTTTGGTATGGTTGGCAGTTTGGTAATATCCTCGCAGGCGATTTGCCATCTGTGGTTTCAACGAATTTCGGGAACTTGCTTAAAGAGTTGAATGATAGCTCTATTCAGGACACAAATCTCGGGTTTGCAGTTAATACCAAACCAATAGCGAATGAAATTGCTGCTTGTTCCAATGTTATAAATGAGTATGACTCCAACACCAATTTAAGAAGCGGCATGGTTGAAGATTTAGATAAAACAATTGATGAATTCGTTGCCAAACTTAAGGCAAATGGATCACAAAAAATTGTTGATGAAATTCAAAGGCAGCTTACTGAATGGAGGAAATCTGTAGGTAAAACTACTAAATAATTGCTTGCAATCAGTTATTTGAACAAAATGAAAAGAGATAATTAGTGTAAAAGAAGGAAGCAAAAAGGTTGCAGTCCTTTTTGCTTCCTAAAAAAGCCTTGATTAAAGCCAGGTAAAGCTTTGATTGAAGTCAAATTAAGCTGACAAAAGCTAACAAGAATAAATAAGGGGGGGTTAAGAATAACAAAAGTGAATAGGAGTGAATATGAGGTAATAAGAATCAATATAATTTGATGACAATATTGCACCATTAGGAACATATCAACAACTTGATTTATGGCGAGAACAAGCATATAATTAAATATATTGAAAATCATATTTATTAGTATATTAAGGGTTCATTATTGTGTGAATGCTGATTATATGGTTAAAAATTAATTATTAATGGACAGTTGTATAGTTGATGGAAGGGAGGGCTTATGTTATCACTTGATTTTGATATATTGTGGGTATCGAAGTGTACTTATCCGGCAAAACATGTAATTAAGAAAAATTATCATGATTATTACCAAATTGTTTTTATACTAAATGGAGAAGGAGAAATAATATTAGGTAATAATGCCTACAATACCAGTGTTAATCAGGTGTATATATTTAAGCCCAATGTTGAACATTCAATTAAGGCTTCTAGGTTCAAATTGCTAAATATAGTTGAGGTTAAGTTTTATTGCAATAATACTATCAGTGAGAGCTTAGTGTATCAATTACCATCAATTATTAAAGATACAGGACAATCTATAAGGACAGCTTTTGTAAACATTGTCGAGGAAGTTAAAATGCAAGACAAATATACTGAATACATAATAAACTCGTTATTTACTCAAATAATATTTTTTTTGGTAAGAATATCGGAAACAGAGCCAAGCTATTCCTGCAGAAAGAATATAGATAGAGTTAATTACAAAGATGATAGAAGCATAAGAAATGAAAAAGAAGGCGATGAGCCATTGACTGCTATTATTGATTATATTATGCAGAATTACTTTATGGAAATAAAGCTGATTGATCTTGCAGAAATAGTTTATTTAAGTCCGATTTATTTTTGCTCAATTTTTAAAGAAAGATATGGAGTTTCACCAATACAATATCTCCAGAGTGTTCGACTTGAAAATGCAAAGAAGCTGCTTATAGATACCAATAATTCTATTACAACAATATCAGAAAGGGTAGGATTTCAGTCTGTCAATTACTTCTCAAGATATTTCAAAACTCATGAAGGTATAACCCCTAACGAATTCCGTAGAAGGAACCAGAATTTTATTATTAAGGATTTTCGCGGGGATATTACTGATTTTTCCTAGAATATGTTTAATTATGCTTGCTTATATTAAATTTCCATATAGGATGTAAGATTCTTGCTGAAATACATCTATGAATGTTTATGCATACATATTAATATGTATGTGTGCTACTACAAGAATACTGTAAGAAAAATCCATGTTGATAGTATTACTAGTATTTTTAAAGAATTCACAATTAACTAGGAGGACTTTTCATGAAAGACAAAGCAATAATAGGAATTATAGGTTGTGGAATGATAGCTCGGGATGTACATCTTAAAAATGCATTTTCAAACCCCAGGATACATGTGAAATGGTGCTGTGATTTATCCGATGAGAGGTTAAAATATGTAAAAAAAACATATAATCCTGATTATGTTACTTCTGATTACAGAGAAATATTAATAGACTCTGAAGTAGATGGAGTAATGATCCTCACAACTCATAATATAAGAGAAAAAATAATAAAGGATGCAGCAGAGGCAGAGAAGCATATTTATGTAGAGAAGCCTATGAGTACATCAGTAGAAGAATCCTATAGAATTATGAAAATTGTAAGGCAGACAGGAGTTAAGCTTGTTGTCGGTTTTAACAGGAGATGTGCGCCCGCAATAGAAGATGCAATTAAAATATATGAAGATCACAAAGCAAATCCGGTTGATGCTCCATGGAGATTTAAAAGAAATGAAGGTAACCATCAGTTTCTACGTGAAGAAGAAGCAACTATGGTTATGATGAGAATTAATGATGATTTAATGTCATTTAAACCTTATGCCCTTGATGAAATGATTGGCGAAGGCTCAATAATAGGAGAATTATGCCATTTTATAGATTTAGCTTGTTATATAACAAAAAAGGAACCAATCAAAGTTTATGCTGAAGGATGGGCGCGGGTTAATCAAATTTTAACTCTTCAGTTTGAAGATCAATCTATTGCATCTATTTTTGAAACAGGTGTAGGAAGCTTTGATCACACCAAAGAACTAATAGAAATATACCATAAAGGGGCATCTATAGCAATGGATCATTTTCTACAATTAAGAGTTGGAGGTATAGAAGGTATATATAAAAAGAATTACCCTTTCTGGAATGATCCATACCCGTATATTACAGATGGAGAAGGGACTAATTTATTCATAAACAAAGTAAAGGAAAGAAATCGTATTGCTACTGATAAAGGAAGTGCCGGATATCCTTCAGTAGATAAAGGTCATTACAGGATGCTTGACCGTTTTGCAGACTGCATTTTACTTGATGCACCTTCACCATGCAATGAACTTGACGGTTCAAGAGCATCATTAGTCACTTTTAAGGCCAGAGAGTCTGTACGGCTTGGCATTCCTGTAAAAATAAGCAGGGATGAGTACGATTTTTATTTTGCATTGTAATTTTGTGGCGTGTAATAATTAATAAATATCCCATAAGTTGCCATAGAGAACATGAAAACCTGATAATTATTTATGTTATGAATGGATTTTTATGGAAAAGGGAAGGAGCTCGTATATGTCAAAATATGTAAAAATAAGTTCTTTGGGTAGGACCCTAATTAGTGCTAATGAGATAGAAGATGGTTCTTATGGATTAGTAGAAAACGTGAAAGCCTTATGGCAAAAAGAACTTGATAAGGTATTACCAGATAAGCCGGATTTAATAGTATTACCTGAGTGTTGTGATATAGTTTATGGTCTTACCGATGAGAAGAGAATAGAATATAATAAGGTAAAAGGATATGAAATAAGGAATTTTTTCATGAATGTAGCAAAAGAAAACAATTGCTATATAGCATACTCTGCCTCAAGACTTTTACCTGATGGAACAAAAAGAAATTCTACTCAAATGATTGACAGAAATGGTAATATTGCAGGGATATATAATAAAAATCATTTAACCATAAATGATAGCGAAAATAATGGAACCCTATATGGAGCGGATGCAAATGTAATACAATGTGATTTTGGCAAAGTGGCTTGTGCTATTTGTTTTGATCTTAATTTTGATGAGTTAAGGCTCAAATACATACCTCAGAAACCTGATCTTATAGTGTTTTCATCCTTATATCATGGAGGATTAATGCAAAATTATTGGGCATATTCCTGCCGATCATATTTTGTAGGATGTGTGTCTGATGATGAGAATACAATTATCTCACCTGTAGGAGAAATAATTGCAAAAAGCACCAACTATTATGATTACGTAACTCATACTATAAATTTAGATTATATTATTTGCCATTTAGATTACAACCGACCTAAACTACAAAATCTTAAGATGAAGTATGGTAGAAAGGTTAAAATATTTGACCCCGGACATTTAGGTTCAGTATTAATCACTAGTGAAACGGAAGAGTACACAGCAATGGATTTTGCAAAAGAATTTGAACTTGAATTGCTTGATGAATACTTTGAAAGATGCAGGGAGCACAGAAGCATACCCGGAAAAGTTGAAAAGACTGAAAAATAGACTGAAGAACAATTGGGAAGCAGACTATTTATTTTATGCTTATTATACTTATTTTGAAAGGCATACAGTTAAATGAACCAAATAACAAAAACAGAAAACCTGAACAGAACGGTTATATTTATAGTGTATCCTATATTTCTTGAATTGTTTCTTCAAACTATAATAGGCTACATTGATGTAATAATGATAGGGCGGATTGGTACAAATGAGCTTGCTGCCATACAAATTTGCAATTCGCCCATAGATACCATAATTACTATATTTACCGCTTTTGGTATAGGGTGTACAGCTTTAGTTACAAGATATGTTGGAGCCGAAGATAACGAGAATGTTAAAAGGTGTATAGGACAAACCATTCTCATATCTTTTGTTGTTTCAACCATAACATTTATAATATTTAATTTATTCAGGCGTCAGGTTTTAACTCTGATGGGAGCCGATGAAAACATAATTGATAGTGCTGATACATATATAAAATTTATTTCATACAGTATTCCATGTCTTATTTTTAGTACGCTAATGTATGGTTTAATTAGAGGAATAGGAAATACAAAAATTCCTATGTATATAAATATAATTCAAAACATTATACATTTGATACTAAACTTTTTCTTTATATATGGCACTAGATCTATACATATTTCCAGCAAATGGAAAATAAATATACCTGGCCTTGATATGGGAATAAAAGGTGCTGCAATTTCAACTCTTATAAGCAGGATTTGGTGTGTAATAGGTATACTCACTTATTATGGTATTATACAGAAAACAATTATACCCAAAAAATATTTAAAACCTGATAAGGGTATGCTGAAGTCTATTATGAATATAGGGTTTCCGGCCTCCTTCGAGCAAATGATATTCAAAGGTGGAATGCTTACGTTTACAAGAATCGTTGTGAGTTTGGGAAATGTATCACTAGCAGCCCATGCAGTGGCAGAAACGGCAGAAATGGTATCATATTTGCCGGGTTTAGCATTTCAGATTGCAACAATAACTTTGGCAGGACAATTTCTTGGAGCAGGGAAGCCTGACATTGCAGAGTCGAGCGTAAAGAAAACAGATATGCTGGCAAGGATTTTTATGGGGAGTGCCGGATTGCTCTTCATATTGATACCCGGAATGTTTGTTAGATTATTTACTACAGACAATGAAGTAATAAGGCTTGCCTCAACTGTTCTCAGAATCGAAGGGTTTTCACAAATATTCCTTGCAAGATTTTATGTCTATGGTGGCCTCTTAAGAGGGACAGGCAACACTAAAGATGTCTTAATAACGTCATTTATCGGTGTTTGGGGCATTAGGATTGTTGTGTGCGCCATAGCGGTGTATTTCCTCAATGCGGGTTTAGTAGGTGCTTGGATTGCAATGTTTTTAGATCTTTTTACAAGAGCTTTTATTATAACAGCTAAAGCAAAAAAAGGAAATTGGAAAAGGGATCTTCTGAACAACAGCGTGTTGTAGTAAACTTCCTGGAAGTTATAGCATGCCAATGTCTGCTGAACGCTACATTAAAAGTTCCAACCATACGGGTCAACAAAATTATCTTTAGGAAATGCAC
>OFEK01001613.1_pt1 | contig 14585 bp, 12 predicted proteins | sample 1521131 | NCBI WGS metagenome assembly OFEK01 (sample SAMN05720209, study PRJEB24109) | activated sludge metagenome | isolation source: Anaerobic digester | place: China | collected 2015-12-16
CAGCGTAGCCATCCCGTGGACCTTCACAATGGCCTTGTTCAGAGCGTCGCGCCGCTGGTCGGTATCGGCCTTCGTCGAGCCGCCCATCGCCAGTTGCCGCGCAAACGACTCGTCGAGTTCCACCGCCATGACATGCGCCGTCAGAGCAACTGTCTTGGGCTTCAGATGCGTGGCAAGGAACTCCTCGATCCTTCGGTGCATAAGCTCAGTGCCATAGACGAACATGCGGCCAAGGTCGGCGTCGAACTCAATGGAGGCTCGCCCCCCAAATCCCTCCCATGGTTCCTTGGGGTCTTGAGCATGACGCATGAGGATGTTTCGTAGAAGATCCTCACGCGGTCGATCACAATCATCATAGTCATAGGAATCGCCATCCCCCCAACTGCTGCACGCGGATCAACGCCGGCACGCACGCCCTCGTCGACAAACCACCTGGGTGCAGCCGGCGTCTCCCGCAACAGCATGCCGACATCGTAGGACCGGGTGAAAAGCGACGGCTCCCAGTTCTGAAGAGCCTCACGCAGTTGATCCAGGGTCACCTGAATCTCCTGTTGGCCGCCATCCGGCAGCTCAACCGTCAGCGTCCGCCGGTCGTCGTCGGCCCGCAGGGGCAAGGCCGCAGCCAGAAGCATGGCCCACACAACCAGCACGGGCATAGCGCGTCGCACCATGGTCATAGCTCTGTCTCCCGAAGTAGAGTGTCCGATGCACAAGCCGTCGCCATGCGGCTCAGCGGATGTCAGTATGAACAACGCCGGTCTCGGAAAGACTTCCCGGACGACCGATTCTCAACGGGACGGGGGCGCGTAGGGTGGCTGCTTGCAGCCACGCGGAAGGCAACGACCATGGCCACGCTTGAGTGGCCATGCCACCCGCCCCTCGACGGGGCTCGGGACTCACCGCGAGCCGCCCCTACTTGCCGGCGGCCGGCGCGGCAGCATTCGCCGGCGCGGCAGCGCGTACCGGCGCCTCGCCGCCGGTCTTCTGCACCGTCACGACGTAGCAGACGTGCAGGGTGGCCCCCTCCGGCGCCTCGGGGTTCACCACGCGCTCGGGCATCGTGCCGGCGGCGATGATTGTCGGCACGCCAAGGGCCAGCGTCGCCGTGCCGGCCCGCTGGTCGCAGACGAAGTCGGGACGTTCGAGGGGATTCTCAACCACCGTCTGCGTCGTGCCCGACTGTATCGTTGTCTGGCTGCGTGACAACAGTCGGCCGTAGCACAACGAGTAGCCCAATCGGACATGTTCGCAGTCGGACAGCAAGGTCGGCCGCATGAACACGGCGAATCCGGTCAGATAGCGGCCGAGAACGATATCCGGGGCCACCGCGTTGTCGGCAACCACCGGCTCAGAATCATCCACGAGTATCTGTGCCAGGCCGCTGATGTTGCTGAGGCCCTGGCCGCTGGTCCCCGTCAGCATTGTCTCGGCGTAACAGTGACGAACGGCCCCCTCCAGCAAGGTCCGCTGCTCGGGGGTCTCGGCGGCAAACAGTCCATCGCCGCAATGCTTGTCCAGGAACTCCTTGTCCAGTTGGACCACGCGGATGCGGCAGGCCAGCGTCGGCACCAACCCCTGCTCCAGGTCGGCCAGCGCACGGGCAACCTGCTCGTGGCCGTCCTGTGTCTGGCGGACCAGCAGGAGCCCCAGATTGGCATGGACTGTGGCCGTCGCCCGGCCGCCGTCGGACTTCCACGGCTCCTGAGAGCGGACCATGCCGCAGACGTAGTGTATGACGGAGTCCTCGGGCTGCTCCTGCTCATCCTCCTCCTCATCGTCGAAAATGCCTCCTCCTCCACCATGCCAATCGTAGTCGGAACCATTGGGATAAGTGACGGCATTGGCCGATCTGCCAAAGTCGTGATCCGGGATCTTCTCGAGGAGCGACCGGACGTTGTAGGATCGGACGATGAGCGGCACGGCGGGCGCGTCCGGCGTCTCGGAATCGTCCGCCTTCATGGCGACAGGAAAGCCGACAGATGCGACTGCGAGCAGCAGGGCCGCCGGCAGGATGACCGACACAGATCGCACGGACCTACGCATGAGAGTCTCCTTATAGCATGACGAATCGCCGCACCGGAAGGACAGGTTCAGTATCTCAATGCGTGTGACCGGCGTCAAGCACCGAACCGCTGCGCGGGTCGAGCACGCAGGTCGGACGGGTGACGGGCGGCATGCCTGACGGTGCAGACATGGCACCGGGCAGCCACGCGGAAGGATGGGGGCCTGCCACCGTGACGTGCCCCCCCCGCGGCGGCGAGGGCAGGTTTGAACTATCCGCCGTCTGGCGCATCTAATATAATAGGCGCTGTGCTTTCGGCGGGAGGACGGACTATGGCCGATAAGGAAATCGTTCGGACGTTGCACCAGGTGCGTCGGCGGCTGGCGGTCGTGCGGGCCGTCGAGAACGGGCTGCGATGGGCCCTCTACGGAGCGGCGGCGGCCATTCTGGTCGTGGCGGCCAGCGCTCTGGCCTACAGCCGGTTGCCCTCGTGGTACGTGTACCCGTACATGCCGCTGGCGTTGATTCCGGCGGCGCTGGTGCTGGGTGCGGCGGCGCGCCTGCTGCGACCGATCACGCTGCGCGACGCGGCGATCTACCTGGACCGGCAGGCGGGGCTCCACGAGCGTGTGAGCACGGCCTACGAGTTTTCGCGCGAGGCCGTGGAGCCGCCGCTCGTGGCGGTGGTGCGCAGCGAAGCGCTGGAGATTTGCCGCCGGTTCCGGCCGGGGTCGATCCGTTACGGTCACCGCGTGTCGTGGCAGATGCGGTACCTGGCGGTGGGGCTGCTGGCGTGCGGCGCGATGATGTTCCTGCCGCCGTACAAGACGGCGGACTACCGAGCGCGGGAGGCGTTCGACGCCCGGAGCCGCAAGGCCGCCGAGGATTTGCGGGACAGCCTACGGAGCATTCGTCAGGACCGGGCGATCGAGAGCGATCCGGCGTTGCAGGAGTTGCTGAAGAAGGCCGAGGAAGAGGCCGACCGTCTGGCCAACGCGCGGATGGCGCCGGCGCGGATGCTGGCGGACATGAACCGGCTCAAGGACGGGATGAAGGAAGAGTTCCAGAAGCGCGACAGCGAAGAAGCCCTGGCCAAGGCTAAGGAAGACGCCGCGAAGGAGGCCGAGAGCGTCCAGGCGGCGATGAGCCAGAACCCGACCGAAGCCGAGTCGCAGAAGGCCGAGGATCTGGCGAAGCGTGTGGCCGACGGCACGGCCGACAAGGCGGAGAAGTCGGCGCTGGCTCGCGTGGGCAAGGCGGCCGAGCAGGCGGGCCGCGCCTCGGGCGACAGCTCGCTGGAGCAGGCCGGCAAGGATCTTCAATCGGCGGCGGCGGGCGGCCAGACCAGCGCCGACCAGGTGGCTGGGGACCTGTCGCGGATCGCCCAGGCGGCCGGCAGCGGCAAGGGCCAGGGCCCCGGCAGCGCGAGCCGCAACCAGTTGAAGAACGCCATGGACAAGGTGGATCAGGCGAAGCAGGCCGCCGGCGAGAGCGGCGGGCAGCAGCAGACGGCCTCGGCGTCGCAGGCCGGGGCGTCGGGCCAGGGCAAGTGCTCGGCCTGCGGCGGATCGGTACAGAAGGACGGCAAGCCGTGTTCGGCCTGCAACGGCACGGGGCAGCAACAGGGCGGCGGCGGACAGTGCCCGAGTTGCGGCGGCACGGGCGAGAAGGACGGGCAGCCGTGCCCGGACTGCAACGGCACCGGCCAACAGGGCGGTGGCTCGCAAGCCGGCGGCGCCTCCGGCTCGGGGGCGTCGCAGCCGAACATGGCGAGCACAAACCTGGAGGGCGGCGGCCAGGGCGGGCACATGGAACTGGACGAGAACCAGGCCGAGCTGCCGTGGGCACGGATCTACCGGCCGAAGTCCATCGAGCACACGAAGACAAGCGAGTACTCGCCGGGCCGCATCGGCAAAGGTGAAAGCGCCGGCAGCATCCTCGTCAAGGGGCCGGCCGACCCGGACGAAACCGCCACCATGGATTTCACGGGCAACCTGGACGCCTATCGCACGGAGGCCATGAAAGCCCTGGAGGACGAGCATATTCCGGCGCGGCAGCGGGAGCTGGTCCGCAACTATTTCCTGAGGCGATCCCAATAGGGACTCGCGCGGGCATTCGCCGCGGGCGCCCGATGGCGGCCGCACCCATCCGATGGACCTCGCGGTCATTTCCCTGCACCGATCGGGAGACGTGAAGCATGCCAATGCGACGGGCCGTTTCCGCCGTGATGCGGGCCTGTGACGACGAAGACCGCGTCGCCGACGCAGCGACAGCGCTGCGCGACGCGCTGGCCGCCTGCACCGAGGAGTTCGAGATCGTGCTCGTGGACGACGGCAGCACGGACGGCACCGCGCAGCGGATCGGCGCGTTGTGCGAGCAGCATCGCCAGCTCCGCACGATTCGCCACGACGCGCCGCTGGGCCTGGGAGCGTGCCTGCGCGACGGGGCCGCGGCGGCCCGGTTGCCGCTGGTCTTGCAGACGGAGGCGACGGCTCGCGTGGACCTGGGCGGTCTGCCGCGGATGCTCGACGAGATCGAACGGCACGACCTGGTGCTGGGCTATCGCACGAAGCGGCTCGACGGGCCCGGGCGGCGGCTGGCGTCGTGGGCGATGCGGCAACTGGCCGCGACGATCTTCGGCGTCTACGCCCGTGACGCCGCCTGTCCGGTGAAACTCTACCGCCGCAAGGTGCTCAAGCACGTACCGATCGAGAGCCGCGGACGATTCGTTCACGTCGAGGTGATCGCGAAGGCGAACGTGCTGGGCTACCGCATCGGCGAGTCGGCCCTGGAGCCCCAGCCGCCGCAGAAGGAATCGCGGCCGGAGGCGTGCCGGTCGGAGGCCGGTCAGGTGCTGCGCGACGCGTGGGCCATGTTCCGGCGTTTCGAGCTGGCCCCCGACCCGACCGCCCGCCGCGACGCACCGGTTCAGGACACGGAGTGACCGGCCCGCCGAGGGGCTGTGCCCCCCCCCTGGAGTAGGTAGGGTGGGTCCCCCGGACCCACGCGGGACATCAGGGTTGCCTGGTCGGGGCGGAACCGTGCCGTACCTGGCAGGTGGCCGGACGGAGAGCGGACAGCAGCGGTCGAGTGAGCTTCGGTCCGCGTGGGTCCGGTGGACCCACCCTACGGGCTCACATGGCACCTTGCGCCCGATGTACGGCATGGGCTTTGACTTCTTCAACAGGCTGATAGACCATGATCTGCGACACCGACACGATCGTCGCCGTCAGCAGTCCGCTGGGTTCCGCGGCTCGGGCGATTGTGCGTCTGAGCGGGCCCGAGGCGGTGCGTTGCGCGGCCGCGGTGTTCGCACCCGACCGTCCCCTGGGCGACGCCGAGACCTACACGAGCCGCAACGGCGCCGTCGCCCTGTCCAGCGGCCCGTTGCGGGCCGACGTGCCGGCGTCGCTGCTGGTGATGCGCGGGCCGCGCAGCTACACGCGCGAGGACGTGCTGGAACTGCATCTTCCGGGCAGCCCCGCCCTGGTAGCCGAGACGGTCGCGCGGCTGTGTGCGGCCGGGGCCCGGCCGGCCTCGCCCGGCGAGTTTACGGCCCGGGCCTTCGCCGCCGGACGCCTCGACCTGGCCCAGGCCGAGGCCGTCATGGCTGTCATCAACGCCGCGGGCCGGCGCGAGTTGGCTGCGGCCTCGCGGCTGCTGAGCGGAGAGCTTTCCGAGTGCATCGAGTCGCTCGTGGACCGTCTGCGCCGTCTCCTGGCCCGGGCCGAGCTGGCCATCGACTTTTCGGATCAGCAGGTGCCGGTGCTGTCGGCCGCGGAGGCCGGCGCCGAAGCCGCCCGACTCCGCGACGAGGTGGTGGCCCTGGCCCGCCGCAGCCGCGACGTGACCCACGTCGACGGCGACGTGCGCGTGGCCCTGGTCGGCCGCCCCAACGTCGGCAAGTCCAGCCTCTTCAACCGTCTGGCCGGCGCCGAACGAGCCATCGTCACCGAGGTTGCCGGCACCACCCGCGACGAGTTGCGGCAACGCTTCACCATCGACGGCACGCCCTTCGTCCTGTCGGACACCGCCGGCCTGACCGAAGCCGTGGCCGACCTGGCCCCGGGCGACGACGCCCGGCGGCGGCTCCACGCGGCCGCACACGCGCGGACGCTGGCGGTCCTGGCCCGGTCGGAGCTGGTTCTGGCGGTGGTGGACGCGGCGCGGTGGACCGCCGATCCGTCCAGCCACGACGACGTGGAACGACTCCTGGCCACACTGGCGGCGCCGACGGTCCTGGTGCTGAACAAGTGCGACCTGTTGCCGCTCGGGAGCGGCGGTCCGGTCGCCGACGGCGCCGTCGCGTCGGCCCGCGAGACGTCGCACGGAGCGCCGGTCGTCGCCGTCTCGGCCCGCACCGGCGAGGGGCTCGACGCGCTGCGGGCCGCGGTGCTTCGGACCTTGCGGCGGGGCGACCTGGACCGTGCCGCCGACGGGCCGGCCGTGGTCGCCCGGCACCGCCAGTGCATGGAGACCGCCGCCGAAGCCCTCGAACGCGCGACGCTGCTCTGCCGCCCGGGCGACGACGACGCCGGACCGGCCCCCTGCCCCGGCGCCGACCACGGCGAGGAACTCCTGGCCCTGGAACTGCGCGAGGCCATCGACGCCCTGGGCCTGATCACCGGCCGCTCCAGCCCAGAAGATGTTCTGAACGACATCTTTGCGGGCTTCTGCATCGGCAAGTAGCTCTCGGTCGGACCCACAGTGGGATCAGGCATTGACCGACAGAGTCAGAAGCCACAGGGACGCACCTCCCTTGAGGCGCGCCCCTGTACCCGCACAATATGGCGTGTCCGCCGTTGATGGATCATTCTTCGCTTGCATCGGTGGCATCCTGCTGCGGGCCCTGCTGGGCCCTGTCGCAGCGCCGTTGCTGACGGCGGCATGTCTGTCGCTTCTGGGACCGCTGCATGGTCCCGCATCCCGTCCCTTCGCCGACACACTGCTGGGTCTGCTCCCGCCTCTGGGTTCGTCTCTGTTGCCGCTGCTGATTCTCGGCAAACGCCGAAGGGGTCAGCAACGCCAACGTGCAAACGGCAATCACGACATAACGCAGGATCCTCATGGCACAACCTCCTAGTCCACACACGACACCGCGCGATGTTGCGTTGTAACAAGCATTTACCACAGTCAACGCACCCGGTGGGTGTTTATTTCACCCGGACGCCGGGCGTTCCGGCCGCTCCCCTGGGTTCCCTCTGGAATTTCCGGGTCCGAAGCGCGGGGGGCTTGTTAAATGAAGTGAACACATTTTTCGTGCAATACGCGGCCGATTCGTCCGTCGTATCTCAGAAGCATCTCGTGAGAACACTTTGAGAACAGGAGACGTCTCATGAAGCGAGCATTCGGTGGGCTGGGCGTGCTGGTGGCGGCCCTGGCAATGGCGGCCGGCGCGGCTCGGGCGGACGATTGGCCGCAGTTCCGCGGCATCAAGCGCGACGGCATCTCGCGCGAGAAGGACCTGATGAACCGCTGGCCCGAGGGCGGCCCCAAAAAGCTCTGGGACGCCGACGTCGGCACGGGCTTCGCCAGCGTGGCCATCGCCGACGGCAAGGTTTACGCCGCCGGCGTCAAGGACCGCAAGCTCGTCGTGACGGCCCTCAACGAGAAGGACGGCAAGCAGGTGTGGCAGAAGGAGATCGACGGCGACTCCGGCGGCGGCGGGCACGCCGGCTCGCGCAGCACGCCCACCGTCGACGGCGACCGCCTCTACATTCTCAGCGAACAGGGCAAGCTCGCCTGCCTGAAGACCTCCGACGGCAGCGAAGTCTGGGCCAAGAACATCCTCCAGACCTACGGGGCCAAGAACATCCAGTGGCGGCTCTCCGAGAGCGTCCTGGTCGACGGCGATCACGTGCTCTGTTCGCCCGGCGGCCGCGCGGCCATGGTCGCCCTGAACAAGATGACCGGCGAGGAAGTCTGGGCCTCCGAGGGCATCGAGGAGCGGTCCAGCTACGGATCGGTCACGATCATCCAGACCGGCGCCCTGCGCCAGGCCATCGGGTTCTCCGCCAGCTTCCTCTTCGCCGTCAATGCCGACACCGGCGACCTCCTCTGGAAGCAGCCGCAGAAAAATCAGTGGGACGTCAACGCCACTACGGTCGTTTACGACGACGGGATCGTCTACTCGACGTGCGGCTACGGATGGGGCGGCCAGGCGCTGAAGCTCAGCGTCAACGGCAAGAAGGCCTCCGTCAGCGGACTCTGGACCGACAAGACGCTCGACGACCATTTCGGCGGCATCGTCCTGTTGAAGGGGCACGTCTTCGGCACCCCCTCGCGCGGCGGGCTGGTCATGCTCAAGCTGGCCGACGGCAAGGTCGCCTACCACAGCCGCGAGGTCAAGAAGTCATCGAACATCTTCGCCGACGGGCTCCTGTACTGCCAGGGCCACGACGGCACGATGCAACTGGTGGACCCGAACAACGGCAAGGTGGTCAGCAGCTTCAAGATCCAGCTCCAGACGGCCGGCAAGATGTGGGCCCATCCGGCCATCGCCAACGGCAAACTCTATATTCACCACGACTCGACCCTGACGGTGTACAACATCAAGGGCCGCTGACGCGCGATGCCGCGAGACGCCCCGCGCGACACATGCCATGAACACGCCACGGCCGGAATCCGCAGAGGGTTCCGGCCGTGGTTTGTTTCCAGGCGTCCTGCGGCTCAACCGGCCCGCCGCCCCCGCCGCACCAGCGCCGCCAGACCCAGACCCACCAGGCCCATCGTCCCCGGCTCGGGAAGCACCATCATCCACGCGCCGCTGCGACCGCTGACATGGCACCCTTCACCCACGATGACCGTCCCATCGTCAGACACGCCGTAGGCACAGACCAATGTCCAGCCTGTCATGTCGATGCCGGCATTCTCAAGCAGGTCCACGACCAGTCGCTGTCCGTCTTTCTCATCCCACACAAATGCCCCCGCGACCCCCTCGCCCACGACCACGCTGCCGTCTCCGGATATGGCATGGGGAAGGCCACTGCACAATCGCTCCAGCCCCCTTGCCGCGGTCCAGCGCACCGCCCACCCTCCGCCGCCGGCGCCGAGCAGCGTCGTCCCGTCGGCGGACACGCCCAGGACTCCGAATCCGTACATGTCCTTCACTTCCACACACCCGCTGTCTGCGGTCCAGTAATTGGAGTTGAAGTGGTATCCACCGACAATCACTGATCCGTCGGCCGAGATGCCATTGGCAAACCCTGGAATGTAACCTGACGCTCTATCGAGACTGACCATCCCTTCGGCTTCCGTCCACCGAAAAGCCCATGAAGTGCCATCCACCATATGAGAACCGACAATCACGGAACCGTCGGCGGAAACGTCCAGTGCGCGGCTTGGGTTCAGAGTCGTGCCTGGCGGACACAGCCACTGGAATCCGCCCGAGGAGGTCCAGCGCCATGCCGTCTCGGCTCCTCCCTGGGTCGCTGCATAGCCGACGATCGTCTGCCCATCCGCAGAGACGGCGCAGGCCTGGCCATGAGCCGGGACAGGGGACAGGATGGGCTGCATCCCGCCGGCCTCCGTCCAGTACATGGCGCAGTAAGAATGATCCGGAATGTCGGAGGTGCTCCACCCCACCACAGTCGAGAGGTCGGCGGAGATGGCGCGAGGCGACGAGTTGCCCGACATGCCCGAAGACAACGTGCCAAGATACCGAAACGACACGTCTCCCGCCCTGGCCGCTCCGCAGAGCCACACGAGAGCCGCCACAGCCATCCATAGCCGTCCTTGTCGCATACCATACCCCTTCCTTGGCCTCATCTCACGCAGCCCGCCCTCAGGTCGTCCCACACACAGCCGTGACGGCCGCTGGACGGACGGCGCGGCCGCCGCAAATCAGCACAGTGACAGATGTTCGTCCACACTCAGGAATTGCCCGCACACCATGGAAGGACTGCCGCACGTGGGCGGCGCGGACCGCTGAACCGCGCCGCCCTCTATCGAAAACCCTAGCACCGCATGGGTTTAAAGTCAAGGGACATGTATAGTCACGTAGTCTGGCTTCTGCATCTGCCCATGCGCGCGACGCGCCCCTCCCCGGCCGGGTGCACGTCACGTGTGTAGGTACGCATGCTCTCAGACCGCAGAAACGGGGGTGCCACACTTTGGAGCGACGTCCTGGCCCGAGCACAGTCGAGGGCCGCAGGCGGCGCCAAAGTGTGCCGGGCAGAACACGACACACTACACTAGCGCGAGCCGACCCGCTCGAAGCGGTCGTAGAAAAGCAGGGCAGCTATTGTCTTGCCGTCCACGATGCGCCCGTCACGGACCATTGCCAGCGCCTCGGCCCACGGCGTCCAGACCACGTCGATGACCTCGCCCGGCTCGCGGTCGGACTCGCCGGCGGCGACCTCTTCGGTCACGAACACCGTCAGCCGCTCCGAGAGTATCCCGGGGCTCGGCAGCAACGTCAGCAGTTCCCTCAACTCGCCGCCGGCGGTCGGCCGGTACCCCGTCTCCTCGATCAGCTCGCGCCGGGCACACGCCACGAGCGGCTCGCCAGGACGGTCCAGCGTGCCGGCGGGAATCTCCAGCAGAAAACCGTCCACCGTGTACCGATAATTCCGCTCCAGCAGCACCTCGACGACGCCGGCCTCGCGCCGCAGGGCCAGCACCGCCACCGACCCGCCATGGCGAACGACCTCGCGGACCGCCTTGCGGCCCGTGGCGTCCTCGATGTCATGCACCTCGAGCCGCACCTTGCGACCGTCGTAGACCACCTTGGTTCCCAACCGTTTGACCGGGCTCGGCATGTTTGTCTCCTGCGCTGTAGCTCCAACCCGCCCACTCTAGCCCCTGCGCAGGCCGGCGACAAGCGGAATTGACATTTCGCCCCGCCCGGCCTATCATCGCTCAGTCGTCGATCAGACAAGGCACCCGTGTCGCCCGAAACTCGAGGAAACAGACGCCCATGGCCGACTGTCCGAACCGCCAGCGCAACCTGAAGGACTGCACCTGCACGTACACCGCCTGCGGCAAACGCGGCATGTGTTGCGAGTGCGTCGCCCAGCACCGCGCGGCCGGGGAGATTCCCGGCTGCTTCTTCACCGCCGCCGGCGAAGCCTCCTACGATCGCTCCGTCCGCAGCTTCATCCGCGACCAGTCGCAGGGAACGCGCCGATGATCGTCATTATCGACAACTATGACAGCTTCACCTACAACCTCGTCCAGCGGATCGGCGAGTTGGAGCCCGACCGCCCCATGGAGGTCTATCGCAACGACAAGGTCACGGTGGACGAGCTGGCGGCCCGCCGCCCGACCCACCTGATCGTGTCGCCCGGCCCGTGTACGCCCCGCGAGGGCGGCATCTCCAACGACGCCATCCGCTTCTTCGAGGGCAAGATCCCCGTTCTCGGCGTCTGCCTCGGCCACCAGTGCATCGGCTACACCCACGGCGCCACCGTCGATCGCAACTGGCGGCTCATGCACGGCAAGACCTCCCCGATCCACCACGACGGCCAGGCCCTGTTCGCCGGCATGTCCAATCCCTTCGTCGCCACGCGGTACCACAGCCTCGTCATCCTACGCGAAACGATTCCCGACGACTTCGTCGTCACGGCCTGGACCGACGAGGACGAAGTCATGGGCATCCGCCACCGCAGGCATCCCCTGTTCGGCGTCCAGTTCCACCCCGAGAGCTTCCTGACCGTCGAAGGGCCGCGGATGCTCAAGAACTTCATCAGCATGTAGACGCGGTCAACCCCTCCCCCTCCCAGCGGGAAGTGCCCCGAGCGGCAGCCAGGGGCGGTGAGGGTCGAGCGGGAGCAGCTTCCCGTTGTGGCCGCTGTAGAGGCGGCTCGCTGCAAGTCCTGAGCCTCGACGAGGTACGTGCTTGTCTGTGGCGGCGGTGCGTACATGCGGCGATTCAGAGCTGGGTGCCATGCCTGCTCAGTCGAGACTGTCCGACAATTCGCCGTGCGTAACATGCCGTGAAATATGGCGATACGACACCACGGGCGTAGGGTGGCTGCTTGCAGCCACGCGGAAGGGCACGGAGACTTGCCCATGCCTGACGGGGCAGGCATGCCCGTTGTTGCGCCGTGTTGGACGGGGTCGCCGGGGTCCCCGGCGGCCTCCTACGGCAGCGCCAGCCGCTGGAGGAAGCCTCCCTGGGCCACGAAGATCACCAGCGTCACCGTCAGCGGCGACAGCACCGTCGAATAGAACACGCTGCGCGCGGCGAAGTCCGGATGGTTCTTGAATTCCAGGCACAGGAGCATGGCGTTGACCGCCGTGGGCGTGGCGGTGCTGATCAGCAGCACCTGGGCCATCAACCCTTCCAGGCCCAGCAGATAGATCGCACCCAGCGCCACGGCCGGCGCCGCCAGCAGCCGCAGCACCACTGTCAGCGTCACCGGATAGCGCAGCCCGTCGTTGCGGACCGTGGCCAACTGGGCCCCCAGGGTGCCCAGGGCGATGGCGAAGAACCCCTCCTTGACGTACTGGATCGCCTGCCAGAAGGGGGCCAGGTGCGACGCCACGCGCGCCGCGTCGTCGCCCAGCCACAGGCGAATCTGGATCGTCACCAGGGCCGCCACAATGGCGTACAGCGACGGAAACTTCACGATGTGCATCAACTGCTCGCGCCAGTGGGCGTCCTTGCGACCGCCGCTGATCAGGAACACCCCGACCGTGAAGCCCAGGACGTTCTGAAAGAGCATCACGAAAATCTGGAGCGAGGCCGCCAGGCCACCGAACCCCAGCCGTTTGAACGCCAGGTCCTGGAGCGGCAGCCCGTAGTTGCCGCTGTTGTAGAGCATGGTGCTCATGAGCATCGTGCGCCACTGGTCCCGCGGGACGCGTCGCACCGCGGCCGCGCCCAGCGTCAGCAGCCACAGCCCCGCCTGCACCGCCACGCAGAAACCGAGCACGCGGCCGATCTCGGCGACGTTCACGCGGCTCGTCAGAATCGACACGTACACCATGGCCGGGATGATGAAGTAGAAGTTCAGCCGCACCAGCGTCGGCATGTCCAGGCCCAGGCGTCTCTGGAGAACGTACCCGAGCCCGGCCACCAGCAGAATGGGCAGCACGGTGAAGTAGAAGATGTGCCCGAGCTGCGCCGCCGGGTGGGCGGCCGAGGCCAGGACCGTGTCGCAGGGAATCGTCATGTGGGACGCCACAGGACCGGACGGCGCGATCGTCCGGCCCGGAAAGCCAAGGGCCTGCCCGCGCGGGACAGGCCCGTCATTGCCATGGGGTGAGCTAGGGGATTCGAACCCCCGACCCCCAGGACCACAACCTGGTGCTCTAACCAACTGAGCTAAGCTCACCATCGTGCCGGCCGGTGCGGTCCGCCTCCCGGCCTGCCAAGACAGGAGATTATGCCACAATCGCCCCGAAAGTCAACTGAAACCGTCGCCGACTGAAACCGTCGCCGACTCGCCGCCCGGAGCGGGCGTGTCCTGGGCACAGGTCCGGAAAAGGAAGGGGGCGTGACGTCTGCGGAGGGGGACGACATCACGCCCTTGGGTAAGGTGATTGGATGTTCCTGCGGCGGCCATGTGACCGTCCGATAACCCTGCTATCGGCAATCCGCCTCAGGTAAGTTCATCAATTTCGAATCCGTTCCTCAGGTCGCTCAACTCGTCGGCCGAGAGGTCGTCGTCGGGGCTGGTGCCTCGGGCGTCCGACGGTTCGAGGTCGGCCGGCGCCACGGCGGCCCGGGGCGGCTCGTCGTGCGGCACTGAGGCCGACGCCCCCGCGGTTGAAGCTGCCGCCGATCGTTCGGGCGACGGCGGCGCTGCGCCCAGCGCGGACGCAACGCTCGCCGACTCCCTTTCGGAGACAGTGCCAATCACGGTGTCTGCCGTGTCGGTCGATTCCCGCAGCAGAAGTCCATGAACCGCCCCGCACCTCAGGGGCAGATACGCCACCAGACGCACGTCCTGCGGTCGCAGGCCGCGGAGCGTCGCCGCCTGTTCGTCGGCCGCCAGCACCACGCACCCGACCGGGCGATCCCCCGCCGCCAGCCCGGCGTCGCCGTACGCCCGCCGCAGCAACCGCACGTGCGCCGCCAACCATCGCCGGCACCGGCCCGCGCGGACCAGGGCCGCGGGGTTGCCGTCCTCGGCCACCAGCACCGCCACGGCCGCGCCGTCGCGGTCCACGGCCACCAGGTCGGGCCCCTCGGCGTCGGCCCCCAGGTCGGCCCGCACGTCGATGGTGCCGCGAAGACCGGGCACCACGTTCCCGAGCGACGCGGCCACGGCCTCCAGAAGCTCGTCCCGGGACGCGGGTCGCCACGCCGCAAACGCCGCCGCTCCGGTGCCGCCTCGTTCCATGTCCACCACGCCGGCCACCGGCGGCAACGTCTGCCGTCGCCCGGCCTGCGGCTCGGCGGGACGGACCGTTACGCTCTGTATTTCCTGCGGCCGCGCGGCCGGGGGCGCAGCACTGCGATCCGGCCCGGTCGCGTCGCCGCCGCGGACGCGCAGCAGCGGCTGCAGGCATCCGTACACCGCCCGGGCGTCCAGGGAATCGAACACGCATCGGACGGGCACGGGCGCCGCCGTGCCGCCGCGGCCCACGGTGTGGCCGACGAACGTCGGCGAGCAGCCCAGATGGGCAATCGCCA
>OFEK01001618.1_pt1 | contig 14548 bp, 11 predicted proteins | sample 1521131 | NCBI WGS metagenome assembly OFEK01 (sample SAMN05720209, study PRJEB24109) | activated sludge metagenome | isolation source: Anaerobic digester | place: China | collected 2015-12-16
CTACGATGGGTTGCATTGCCCATTTTTTCAGTTTAGTTTTTTCATCTGTCTTTAAATCGTTCGTATCATATACTGTTGCTCCTAACTCTTTGTCGTATGCGTGGATTGTCCACGAAGCAGTATATTTTCCACCGGTATTACTCCCAATATGAACAACATTCATATACGACTTTAGACAATGTGTAACAAGTTCCGATGCAGAATAGGAGTTTCCTGTTGCAATAATGTATACTTTATCTAAATTTAGGTTGGCTTCCAACGGATTCTTATCGTTTGAACTATAAGTTCCCAAATAATCTTTTCTATCGTATTTGTACTTATCTGCCGGTGTAGCTCCATCATACCACTTGTCAAAAGAGGTGTTTAAAAAATTATTATAATTCATTACGATAAACGGAGATTTATTTTCCACAGCTGTCCTTGGAGCTATCAGAGAACTTAGATAAATGGCCGATGATACAGATCCTCCTGTGTTATAACGCAAATCTAATATCAAATCAGTTATACCCGCTTGTTTAAATTTGTTGAAAGCCTCAAATAAGCGATAGTTGAAATTGTCATAGAAATTTGTGTAAAACAGGTAGCCTACTTTCTTATCGCCTACGGTATAGATATTCTCGTAAAGAACAGGATCTTTCTCACTCTCATCAGGGGTGATGGACACTTCTTTGTCCAGAATAATATTATTATCCAAAAATTTATAAATTGAAAAACTAACCCTGCTGTTGCCATAAAGCAGATTCATGTCTTTGTCGCTAACATAAGTATATGCACCTCGTTGTTCAGTTGAAATGAGCTGCCCATTTAGTTTTCCTATTAAATCCAGCCTTTTTAAACCCGCTTTGGCAGCCGGAGTATTGTCATATACATATTTAATGTATGCATAAACAACATTATTAATAATTATAAAACCAATATTGTATCCAAACGATAATGATTTGCCTGAGAAATCCGCTAAAAGGGCATTTACGTCGTCGGTGATCCATGACCAGCCGTGTTGCGTATCGGTACTGTTGAGGATCTTGTAAAAATAATTTTCAGGATTGACATCTGCAACGGTGGGCTTTTTGTTTTTCACTTCATCCGCCCAGAAGTAATAGAGCGACATACCGTCGTAAACAAACTGGCTTACTATATTGATCTCTTTGGCTATGGTTGCCGCTCCGGCTACGGTGGCATCCCCGGCATAAATTACGGTTCCGTCCTTCAGTGTCGCAGTGGCTGTTGGAGGATCGGTCTTGTCATCAACCACCGCATTTACCGTTTCGGTCTGTCCGCTGCTGTAAGTGAGGGTGAATGACTTGGTGGCGGGGTTATATGTTGCCGATTGCAGCGTTCCTTTCTCAACGATCGGATCTTTGGTCTCGCAAGAGGAAACCACAATCATCAGGGTGGCGAGGATCGAAAAGAGTGCAATTAGTTTTTTCATAGGGTTGGCTTTTTTATTGTAACGAACATTTGACTGCGAAAGTAACGAAGATTTTAATCGGGAAGTCGATATTTTAAAGATTTAACACTCCTTTTCCCTGACGCACGATCACCGGCTCATCGGAAGTGCAGTCCACTACGGTAGAGGGTTCAATCCCACCAAATCCGCCATCAATAACGATATCGACAATGTCGCTCCATTTCTCGTGGATAAGGTCGGGATCGGTAGTGTATTCGATCTCCTCTCCTTCGTCCTTTACCGAGGTGCTGAGGACAGGGTTTCCGAGCATCCGGGCAATTTCGCGGATTACCGGATTATCGGGTATACGGATCCCTACTGTTTTCTTGTTTTTGTAGATCTTAGGCAGTGACGATGTGGTGGGTAGGATAAAGGTGAAAGGTCCCGGCAGGTTTCGCTTCATCAGCTTGAAAGTAGGCGTATCTACCCGGGCGTATTCACTGATGGCGCTCAGGTCGTTACAGATGATGGAGAGGTTGCTTTTCTGCGGATTGATCCCTTTCAGGTCACAGATTTTTTCTACGGCACGCACGTTCAGCGCATCGCAACCCATCCCGTAAAGCGTATCGGTAGGGTAGACCACGATGCCGCCGTCCCTCAGGGCCGAAACTACCTTCTCAATCTCTCTCGGATTGGGATTCTCATTGTATATCTTCAGTAGCATAACGAACACAAAAATATAAAAAAATAGCTTCGATACACTGTCCGAAGCTATTAAATTGTCATTTATGGGAGCCTGCCTCAACTTTCACTGTCTGAAAGCGTCGTGTTTTCATCAAGGCCATTGCTGTACTGTTTCATTGCCCTGAGGCTCATCCCCATGCTGGAGAATCCTCCGTCGTTGTACAGGTTTTGCATGGTTACCTTGCGGGTGAGGTCGGAAAACATCACTACACAGTAATCGGCACAATCGTCCGCGTCGGCATTTCCGATGGGAGCCATTCTTTCGGAGAAATCCATCAGGTCGGTCATCCCTTTTACTCCACTTCCGGCAGTGGTCATGGTCGGCGATTGTGAAATGGTGTTCACCCGAACCCCTTTGTCGCGGCCGTAAATATAGCCAAAACTCCGCGTTATCGATTCCAGCAACGCTTTGGCATCCGCCATATCGTTGTAGCCGTAAAATACGCGCTGTGCGGCAACGTAAGTGAGAGCAAGGATGGAACCTCCCCGCTGAATAGCATCCAGCTTGCGGGCTACCTGCAACATCTTATGGAAGGAGATGGCTGAAATATCCAGTGTCTTGTTCAGTAAATCGTAATCGAGGTCGTCATACGTGCGCTTTTTACGCACATTGGGCGACATGCCTATGGAGTGAAGTACAAAATCAATTTTTCCGCCCAGTATCTCTACCGATTTAGCAAAAACCATTTCCAGGTCTTCTACGTTGGTAGCATCGGCAGGAAGAATTTCGGCATTGAGCTTTTCGCCCAGTTTGTTTGTGTCTCCCATCCGCACGGCAACAGGAGTATTCGACAATGTGATGGTTGCCCCTTCTTCAACGGCTCGTTCGGCCACTTTCCAGGCGATGGACTGATCGTTCAACGCCCCAAAAATAATGCCTCTTTTGCCTTTTAATAAATTGTGATTCATTTTGACTTTTTGTTTATGAAATAAAAAACTGCACAAAAGTACAAATAATGTGCAAACTTATAAACATCTAAACAAATAAAGATCAAATATGTTCTTTCCCTCGCCTTATTTTGTGCTTTTTACTCAAAAATAAGGTTTCTGCAAGGTGAATCATGCGATTCAGGTTGTTTCCATTTCGTTTTCAACGGTAATTCCTTTCCAGACGAAGGCTGCGATAACTGCACCCAGAAAAGGCGCTACGATGAACACCCAAAGTTGAGCAAGTGCAGCACCTCCTTGGAAGATAGCCGGTCCGATGCTTCGCGCTGGATTAACGGAAGTCCCCGTGATGGGAATACAAACGATGTGTACCAGCACCAATGCAAGGCCTATCGCCAGGCCGGCAAACTTGTTCAGTCCGTTTTTTGCTGTAACTCCAAGCACAACCAGAACAAAAATAAAGGTAAATATCGTTTCTGCAACGAAAGCCTGAGCCATTTGTCCTTCTGCAAAACCGTTAGCACCCGTAAGCGTAGTGGTTGAGCCCGATTCTTTTGCCAAAAACCAAAGAATAGCAGAGCCTAAAATGGCGCCTATAATTTGGAATACAATGTACAATCCCGCATCTTTCCCGCTCATCCGGCCGGTCAACAAAACGCCCAACGTGATAGCGGGGTTAATGTGGCATCCCGAAATACTGCCGATAGTGTAAGCCATGGCCACTACAGAGAGTCCGAACGCAAAGGCTACGCCCAATGTCCCTGCCGGGTCGAAAGGCTGGCCAGCACCTGCAAACACGGCTGCTCCGCAGCCCATCAACACCAGTACCATCGTACCGATCATTTCTGCTAAATACTTTTTCATAACTTTTTGAATGAATTTTTGTTGAAATTAAACATAGGTAAAACCAAAATTAAGCAGAATTAAGGTTTATGCAGAAGAATACTTGAGCTAATAAAACAAACGGTGATAAATTCCCCATTTACGTTTTTTTGCCCATTTTTTACCTTTTCATCATTCACTAGGCACTCATTCACAAAGGTATGCTTTTTACAGTTTTTATCAAATTTTATAGCCCTTAAGATGAACAAAATTCCGTAGAATTGTTATAAAGATAAGTTAAGATGTAAATTATGACAGTCACCTATATTTTTCACAGTTGTTATCTGCTTGAATTTGATGGTTTTTCAATCGTTTTCGATTTTTACAAAGACGAAAAAAGAGACGACGGACGTTTTTGGATAAGTGATTACCTGCTTGAAAAGCCGGAGGACCTATACGTTTTCTGTACCCATTCACATCCCGATCACTTCAATCCGGAAATATTGAAATGGGGGTTAAACAAGACAAACGTGAAGTATATTTTTTCAAAAGAGGTGATGGATAGCCGGGAGATATTGGTTTATCAAAACATCGTTTTTCTCGATAAACTAGAGGAGTACGAAGACAACCGGATAAAAGTAAAAGCATTCGGTTCCACAGATACCGGAGGATCGTTTGTGGTCAATGTCTCGGGGAAGCGCTTTTTTCATGCCGGAGATCTCAACAATTGGCACTGGAATGAAGAAGTTCCCCTGCTTGAGTCCACGGGTTATGAAAATAGTTATCTTTGTCAGCTGGAACTGTTGGCGGAAAATGTAGATCAGCTTTATCTGGCGATGTTTCCCGTTGATCCCCGGTTGGGAAGGGACTACATGCGTGGAGCGGAACAGTTGGTCAACAGGATATCTACTGATTATTTTCTGCCCATGCATTTTGGAGAAAATTACGAAAAAGTCAATGCATTCAGCCGGTACGCTCGATTGCAGAACTGCACCTATCTCAACGTGTATAAAAAAGGACAGTCGTTTGAATTATAAAAAGGAGTCATTAGCGCTTACAACAGGCGCGGGGTTTCCGGTATATTGGTTCCGGGTTCCAACAGAATAAACAGTTTAAAAACAATATGAAAATTAAAAGCAGATTTGATCATTACAATATCAATGTGTTTGATCTTCAGAGAAGTATCGAGTTTTATGATAAGGCTCTGGGTTTGAAAGAGGTGAGAAGAAAAGAAGCTTCTGACGGATCGTTTGTCCTGGTTTATCTGGGCGACGGTGAAACCGGTTTTACCCTTGAACTGACCTGGCTACGGGATTGGGACAGGCCTTACAACATGGGCGACAATGAGCAGCACCTGTGTGTACGGGTAGCGGGAGATTACGATCGGGTAAGAGCCTATCACAAAGAAATGGGCTGTGTGTGTTATGAAAATGAATCCATGGGATTGTATTTTATCGTTGATCCGGACGGATACTGGATTGAAATACTCTAAACATTTGCGCAGTTCGGGCGTTTATTTCTCACGTAAAACAATTTATAATGGATTATTTCAATTATCACCGCCGTCCAACCATCGATGTACACATCGGAAACATCACCATGGGGGGAAATCATCCGGTTGTTGTGCAAACAATGACCAATACCAACACACTCGACACCGAAGGGAGTGTTGCCCAATGCGAGAGAATTATCGCAGCGGGGGCCGACCTGATCCGGTTAACCACGCAAGGTGTTCGTGAAGCGGAAAACTTAAGACTTATTCATCAGCAATTAAGGGAAAAAGGATACAGTACGCCGCTTTCGGCTGACATTCATTTTAATCCGCGTGCTGCGCACGTGGCAGCTACCGTTGCCGAAAAAGTACGTATCAATCCCGGGAACTTCGTTGACAAGCAAAAAACGTTTGCCGTAGTGGAATATACCGATGAGGAGTATGTACAGGAATTGGAAAAGATCCGTTCCAAGGTAGTTCCTTTCCTACAGGTTTGTAAAGAACACGGTACAGCGGTGCGGATCGGTGTCAATCACGGATCACTGTCGGACCGGATCATGACCCGTTTTGGTGACACCCCAGAAGGGATGGTAGAATCCTGCATGGAGTACCTGCGTATCGCTCTGGATGAAGGTTTTACCGATATTGTTATATCGATGAAAGCGTCCAACACATTGCTAATGACCAAAGCCGTTCGTTTGTTGGTAGACAGAATGGATAAGGAAAATATCCATTTTCCGTTGCATCTGGGTGTGACCGAAGCAGGTGATGGTGAAGACGGGAGAATGAAATCGGCTGTAGGTATCGGAGCGTTGCTCTCCGACGGCTTGGGCGATACCGTCCGGGTGTCGCTGAGCGAAGATCCCGAAGCGGAAGTCCCCGTAGCCCGAAAAATAGTAGACTATGTGGCTAAGAGAGAAGGACATAAGCCCATATTGGGTGAACTCTATCCCGGATTCTCTCCCTTCTCTACGGACAAACGAGAAACACGTGCCGTGAGAAATATCGGTGGAGGATTTGTTCCGGTGGTTATCTCCGACAGAAATGCAATAGCCGACATGTCGATCAATCCGCATTTCATTCCAGATTACATATACGTGGGTGACAACGTTCCCGGTAATTTTCCCAAAGGGATGAAGTCAATAGTAGATTTCCCAAACTGGGAAGACAGGATCGATAACTTCCCGATGTTTACTGCCGGAAATATTTCGGATATCAAGGAGTGCCAAGCGGCTGTCAAGTTTCTACAACTTTCCTATCCACAACTGACAGACGAAGTTTTATCCGTGCTGAAAAACACGGAAAAGTTGGTCGTTATACTCCAGACCAGCCACGTGAACGGAGTGGGAGAGCAGCGAGCATTTTTCCATAAATTACTGAACGGACACTGTGATATTCCGGTAGTGCTGCAGCGCAGTTATTCGGAAGACGTGGCAGAGGATATCCAGGTTAAAGGGGGGATTGATTTTGGAACTGTTCTGCTGGATGGTTTCGGTAACGGGATCATGATATCCAACACGGGAAAAATCGATATTGCCGAACTCGATTCCTATGCCTTTGGCATTCTTCAGGCTGCCCGTGTACGCACCAGCAAAACGGAGTTTATCTCTTGTCCCAGCTGCGGGCGCACGCTTTTCGACTTGCGGACGACTGTAGCGCTGGTAAAGAAACATTTCTCTCACCTGAGACACCTGAAGATCGGGGTGATGGGTTGCATTGTGAATGGTCCGGGTGAGATGGCCGATGCCGATTATGGTTACGTGGGGGCAGAACACGGTAAGATATCGCTCTATAGGAAGAAAGAACTGGTGGAGAAAAATATTCCACAGGAGGAAGCCGTAGAACACCTAATCCAGCTGATCAAGGATAACGGGGACTGGATAGAGCCGGATGCGAACTAAACAAACAAAAAAGGTAGTTTATAGCTACCTTTTTGTTTTTATGCCAAAGCTATATGTACCGGTGTAGGATTAGTCAGGTTATCGCTAACCGGACAACGTGCTTCAACCGTTTGTATCCATTTCTGTAATGTATCTTTATCGGTATCGGTGTCGGGCTTGATTTCTACATGTATCGATTTATAACCCGCACGATTTTCGGTCTCTTTTCCAAACAATTTCTCCGGATTCAATGCTCCCGATATTTTTATTTCTACTCCCTTGAGTTTTATATTCATTTCCTGGGCCACAATATGGCACATGACGTTAAGGCAACCGGATAAAGCGGCCAACACGTATTCAACCGGGTTTGGGCCATCGTTTGTTCCTCCCAGATCGGTAGGTTCGTCTATAATCATCTTGAAAGTTCTCGCTTTTACCACAGTTTTTGTGGGATTTTCACTGTGCGCTTTTACGCGGAATGTTAATTCTTCCATTTTTTCTGTTTTTGAAGTTGTGATCTTATTTTTTAGTTTCTGCATTTTATGCGGTGTAAAAATAAGAATAATAAGTGTGAAAAAATCATTAATCTTTTCAATTAAACATTTTTCTTTTATTCCGATCAGTTTAATGCATTCCGGTTTGGTAATTTGCAAAAAAAGTAGTAATATTGCACCCGCTTTCGACGCAAGAACTGTCGAAAAGGTCCCATAGCTCAGTTGGTTAGAGCACCTGACTCATAATCAGGGAGTCCTTGGTTCAAGCCCAAGTGGGACCACAGCCCTCAAAATTTCCTCCGGAACGTCCAGTACGTACCGGAGGTTTTCATTTTATGCCAAAAAAACAGAAGGGAAAAAAAGAATGTGTATATTTACCGTTAAAATTAAGAAACGGTTGACATGATTATTGCGGTTGATTTTGACGGGACCATTGTTGAGCACGCTTATCCAAAAATAGGGAGACCCATTCCTTTTGCCATCGAGACCCTTCGCATGCTTCACAACGACGGACACCGGCTCCTTCTCTGGACGGTACGCGAAGGGCAGTTGTTACAGGAAGCCATTGATTATTGCGAACAAAACGGCATTTACTTTTTTGCAGCAAACGCGAATTATCCCGAAGAAAACCGGGAAACCTCTCCTCGCAAATTAAAGGCAGATTTGTTTATCGATGATCGTAATTTAGGAGGACTCCCCGATTGGGGAATAATCTACGGGGCGGTGCAAGCTACCGTGAGGGGAGAGTGCTCGTTTGAAGCCTTTATAAGCAATACTCCTGTTCCCGCAAAGAAAGAAAAGAAGGGGTTCATGGGATGGCTTAAAAAGTGAAAAGGGATGCTCAGGGGTTTCTACGAGGTAAAATCGTAAATTTTCCCGTCAGTTCTTCACTGGATCTGTATCCGTACCTGACGGCCTTTACCCGGATGGTATGCGTCCCCTCTGTCAGCCTGAGACTCCCGGCATACAGCTTCCAGCGAGGAGAATCGCCTTCTTCTGTAGTATACACTATGGAAGAACCTTGTGTGGGGCAATAGAACGACAAGGACATCGGGAGTGTGTAGGTCCCTCCTTCCCGGTAGTTTTTCAATCCCCGGTCCTCTTCCGCATTCACAACGAAGTAGGGCTTATCCGTTACCGGTTGTTTCCCGCCAGGCCACATCTGCTCAATCATTTCCGACTCGTTGAGTAACCCCATGTCGTTGGTTTCCTCTCTCCACCGCTTTTGTTGGAGGTGCATCTCATCGAGCACTCCCCTGTATTCCGGGTTTTCGGCCAGGTTGTTCAATTGGAAAGGGTCAGCCTCCACATCGTAGAGCTCTTCCGGCGGCCGGCTGTCTGCCATCCATTTTTTCTGGTGAACGGTCAGCTTGCCTTCCGCATTGAGGCGCATCACTTCCTGCATGATCGGCATCCGGTTGAGGTAGGGAACCCAAATAGCGAAAGGCTCATTGGGGTAGTAGTTTTGGATGTAGAGGTATTTCTTGTTGCGGACGGAGCGCATCATGTCGTACGACTCATCCACCCGATCGCGTGCTGCGAAGACATACTCCCTGGGGGCTCCGGCCTGTGGCCCCAGAAAGGGCAGTCCCTGCATGTGAACAGGGACGGGGATGCCGCTAAGCGAGAGAACCGTCGGGCCGAGATCGATGGCCGAGATCAGGTCGTCGTTGACCGATCCCGCATCCCGCTTGCCGGGAAAACGGATGATTAGCGGGATGTTTAACCCTGAATCGTACAACCACCTTTTGGCCCGGGGGAGTCCGTCGCCGTGATCTCCCCAGAAAAAGACTACGGTGTTGTCCGCCAACCCCTCTTTCTCCAGTTCGTCCAGCAGCCTGCCTACGACCGAATCGAGTCGAGCGGTATTGTCGTACATCCTGGCAAGGTTGCGCCGGACAATGTCGGTATCGGGATAGTAAGGAGGAACCTTCACCTTGTCGGGATTGGTCTTCACCCGTGAAATGTCCCAGTTCTGGCTCTCGTGGGTTCCCGTATAGTTGAATACTGCGAAGAAAGGTTGGTCTTTTTCCGGGCGGTTTTTGTAGTGGGCCTGATTGCCGCACTCATCCCAGATGCTTTCCGGCACAGGATCTTTGGCAAACTGATAGTCGGTCTTGCTATTGTTGGTGCAATAGTATCCGCCTGCCCTTAGGTATTCGGTAAAAGCTTTGACGTAATGCGGGGGGACCGCTGTGAACTCAACGGGATTCTCAACGGAGCGGCGATAGCTCGTTGTTCTCATGTGCATGCATCCGATGGAGGTCTGATACATGCCCGTTATGATGCCGGCTCTGCAGGGAGCGCTGATTGCTGCAGTTGTAAACACATGGGTATAACGTATTCCCTCTGCTGCCAGCCGGTCTATGTTGGGGGTCCTGGCCAGTTCATCGCCGTAACACCCCAGGTGGGGGCTGAAATCTTCGGTAGAGATCCACAGGATATTGGGCCGGTTTGCCCCGGCTTGATCTTTTTCCGGTTGGGATGCCGCAGGTAGGATGCTCCCCAGGGTTGCCGGCAATACACCCAGCAACAGTTTTTGATGATTTTTCATAGTCATGTCTGTCTAGTCGGTTACCGGGAGCACTCTTTTCAGCAATCTCTCCCCCGAGGCATTGATCACTTCAACGGTCAGCCTGTCACCTTTCTTCTCGAGGACCATCACCGTGCCATCGGGCTCCTTGTTCCCTCCTCCGATGATGACGGGAAAGTTATTTCCCGCTTCGCCTTTCTCGATCACCCGGAAGCGGTGAGTATGGGCATTGAGGGAGATATCGAACGGTGCACCTTTCAGTACCGGTATCCAGAGGTCAGAGCAGGGCGAAAAGCTGCCGGGGTTCACCCCGAAAATGGGAATGTGGTGGATCAGTATCCGTTTGGTTGCTTGGGTAAAGGCTCCGGACTCCAGTTCCTCTTTCAGAAAGTTGGCCTGATCGATCCGGTGTTGCGTGAAGTCGTTCATGCCGTAATAGACCTCGTGGCTGTCGGGTTTGTCTTCCCCGCAGTCAAGAAGGACAAAGCGGGTGTCCCCCAGGGAAAAAGCACTGTAGGAACGGCCTCTCATTCTCCCGAGGTAATCCCACAGGTGTAGGGAGTATTCGCCCCGTGTTTCGTGGTTCCCCCGAATAAAGACGGAGGGCACCTCATCGCTTTTAATGCGGGGCGTGTAGGCGAGCAACCGGTTCACGATATCTCCCTCGACTTCCACGTCATCGAAGCAATCGCCGTTGAAGATAACCAGATCGTACGGCTTCTCCTCTACCAGCGCGTGCAACTTGTGGAACATCGTCATGTTGCTGTGGAGGTCGTTGTAGACGATAACCCGGAAATCCCGCGCTTTATCGTTCCAGGTGGTAAACGTTTTCAGGTCGGACCGGACCGTATCACCGAACTCTTTATAGTAACTGGAATAGCGGGTGATTTCCTGCGAGACAACTCGGTAATAATACTTTGTTCCGGGGCGTAGACCGCTCAGGCGTACGCGGTGGATCTTGTTGTTTGCTACCATCACTCCTTCGAGGAAGGGTCGCACCCGTTGCAGGCGGGTACTGTCGGTACCGTATTCCACCCAGCTTCGCGCCGGAACATGGGTAAGCCACATAACGGTCATCTCGTCGCTTCCCGGATTTTGCAGGTAAGGGATGGTACGCATCACCTCCGATGCAGGTGTCTTGAGGCGTATATCGGCGAACAGGGGACGGTGGTCGGATGCCACCGGTTCATCCACCACCTCGGCCTTGTACCTGGCGTAGGTCTCTCCTTTGGCTGTGTATCCAAATATATAATCGATCGTGTTGAGCGGATTGACTGAGGGTGAGGTGGGTTGTTTGGGGTTGGAAAGTATCTGCCATCCTTTTCTCAGGAATTCGATGGGGGCCGAGTCGGGGGTTGCGTTCAAATCCCCGATCAGGAAGACCGGTTTGTTGTAGCCGCTCACGGCTTCGGTGATGATTTTCACCGATTGCAGTCGCTCTTCCCCGGTGAGGGAGAGGTGGGTGTTGACCACCACATACTTTTCAAGTTCTACGATGAGCGCTGTGCGGGCTTCAGTGGCTCCGGGCAGGTCGATTTTCTTCACCGCCGCCGGTTTTTCCCGAGTCAGCATGCCGTTGCCGTATTTTCCTCCGTCGTGCAGGATCGAGTAGCCGAAGGTAGCGTACATCCCGGTCTGCTCGGAGAGCAGCCGGATAATATCGATGTTGCCGCTCCTGTTCGTCATGCTGTCCACCTCCTGCAGGCCGACCACTTCCGGGTTGACAGCGAGGATCAGTTTTCCGATGCGTTCGATATCGACTGTGTCGTCCATTCCCCTGCCGTGGTGGATGTTGTAACTCATGATCCTGCGGGTGTTTTCCCTCTGGGGAAATCGGTTGCCCTCCTGCAGAGAAACGGGTTGTGCCCCGCTGTGAAAGAGGGTGAGGAAGAAGATCAGTAAAAGGATCGTTGTTTTCATATGCATTAATTTTGATGCTCGAGGTATTCTTTCAGAAACTTTTTGTCCAGCTCATCGCTATCCCCGTACTGTCTCCGCAGCTCCTCCAGTTTCTTGTGCATCGTTTCGCGCACACCGGCATAACCGGGATCGTTGTAGACATTCCTCAACTCCATCGGATCCGTGTGCAGGTCGTACAGTTCCCATTCATCGATGTCGTAATAGAAATGCATCAGCTTGTATCGTTCAGTAGCCACGCCGTAATGGCGCTTCACCATGTGTACCGAAGGATACTCGTAATAGGTGTAATAGACCGCGTCGCGCCACTCGTCGGTTTTTCCGGCAACCAGCTCCCGGAACGTTTCCCCTTGCATCTCTTCCGGTGGAGTGATGCCGGCATAATCGAGGAGGGTAGGTGCAAAATCGAGGTTCTGAACAAGTTTGTCGACAACGGTGCCGGGCCTGATCTCTTTGGGATAGCGGATCAATAACGGTGTCCGGAACGATTCTTCATACATGAACCGCTTGTCGAACCACCCGTGTTCGCCCAGGTAAAATCCCTGGTCGGAGGTGTACACCACAATAGTGTTTTCCGACAACCCGGCCTCTTCCAGGTAGTCGAGTAGCTGGCCCACGCCGTCATCCACCGATTGGATGGTGCGCAGGTAATCTTTGATGTACCGGTTGTACTTCCATCGGGCAATCTGTTCGTCGGTGAGGTGGGGGTAACTGGCTTTGAACGCTTCGTTTTTGGGTGTATAGGCTGCCAGCCACTTTTCGCGTTGCTGCGGCGTAAACCGCTCGAGCTCACGGTGAAATCCGGTGCTGTCGCCCTGCGGATCCACGATCATTTTAAAATCGTGCCCCCACGTAGCATGCCCGTGGACCTGCATCTCCTGCTCCTTTGCGGCCCTTCCCCGCCCTTCGTAATTGTCGAAGAAAGTGGAGGGGGGCTCAAAGGTGACGTCGTCGAAGAGGTTGAGGTACTCCGGTGCCGGCTGCCAGTTACGATGCGGTGCTTTCTGGTGATAGAGCACGCAGAACGGCTTCCCGGGATCCCGTTTGTTTTTCAGCCAGTCGAGGGTAGCTTCGGTGATGATATCGGTGCAGTACCCTTCCTTTCGGATCTTCTTTCCGTTGATCAGGAAGTCGGGATTGTAGTACTGGCCTTGTCCGGGCAACACCATGGAGAAGTCAAATCCCTGGGGGATACCGTCGAGGTGTATCTTACCGATCATGGCTGTCTGGTAGCCGTTGGCCTGCATGAGCTTCGGGAAGTTGGGCTGGTCCCAGTCGAACGGCTGCACGTTGTCCACCTTGCCATTGACAAAACTGTGCTTGCCCGTTAGTAATACAGCCCTACTCGGGGCGCTGATGGAGTTGGTGACGGTCGATCGGGTAAACAGGGCACCTTCCTTCGCCAGCCGGTCGATATTGGGTGTCCGGTTGAGTCCGTATCCGTAAGCGCTGATTGCCTGATAGGCATGGTCGTCGCTCATGATGTAAATAATGTTCGGCTGCCGGGGCTCCTCGTTTTTATTTTGGCAGGCGGTCAGCAGGGCCAGTGAGCCGATGCCGGCCCACGTTGTGCGGATTACCGTGTTGTACTTTTTCATTTTTACGTCACGTTCTAAAGCGTGTTCAGCAACTTCTTGGCGTCGCTCAATCTCTTCTGCCAGTCGCTTGAAGGTTCCAGCGTGCCGAACCCGGCAATCGCCTCTTCTAGCTGCGCCAGCTTCTTCAGGGATTCGGGCGTGTTCTCTCCGGTGTACTTTTTCCGCAGTACCCGGATTTTTTCCGCGTCCTGAATCCCTTCCACCAGCCGTTCAAACCGGATGGAGCTTCGGGCATCGGGATACACGAAATAGGTGTCTCCTGCCGGCCAGGTCCGGAAACGGGAGTCGGTCAGCGGGTTCTCTACCCAGGAGTTATAGGCCCAGCGCAGGAATCCGTCTAAATCGAGGGCAGCCGCATACCAGGCTGCGTATACCGATTCTGCCGAGGGGGAGAAAGTAAACATGTTGGGAAATTTATCGGCACAACAGACGTAGTAAGTGGTGGTAAGCCCTTTTGCTCTTCGTGCCTCGATCTCTTCACGGCTTACCTTGTTGCTGGCACCCACGCAAATATCTTTTATCCACGGATATTCGCGGTAACTCTTGTGATTATCCGCAAGCGAAACACCCAGCTCGGGTGCATAGAGTTCCAACACTCTAAGGGCTGCCTTCATATCGGCAGGCCCACGTTCGTCCATCGCGATATTGGTCTTTTCCAGCCATCCCTTTTCCCGGAGGTGACGGGTAAAGTCTTTCAGGAACACTCCCCACAGCTCTTCATACTCTTTCGACTGCGCCTTCAGCTCTACGGTAACCAGCTCGCCTTTCTCCATATCGTTGTAGTGCAGCTGGT
>OFEK01001621.1_pt1 | contig 14524 bp, 13 predicted proteins | sample 1521131 | NCBI WGS metagenome assembly OFEK01 (sample SAMN05720209, study PRJEB24109) | activated sludge metagenome | isolation source: Anaerobic digester | place: China | collected 2015-12-16
CTATGATACAAAATATGGCAGCATACGATTTCCCGAGTATAAAATTTGAACAAAGTTTACGGATGCGGTTATTGCCTCAAGTAATTTACCTGATTTCACGCTGTATATCTATAATTTCTGCATCTGTGCTGTTCTCAATAAAGTTGAGCACATTATCCAATATACTGTCAGCCTGACTTGTTTCACCCGCTACACAAGCTACCCCCAATATAATTGTCTTATGAGTATCCTGCTCACCTATCTCGGCGATAGATACATTGAACTTGTTTCTTACTTTGACACATATGCTTTTTACCACCATGCGTTTTTCCTTGAGGGAATGCACCCAGGATGTGTAAAATTTAATAATTATTGTTCCGATAATCATATTGTTCTCCTTTCAGCAGAGCAAATGTTTTCTGTCTCCTATTGCCCGCTATATTGATCAAGCATTACTTAAGCATTGCTACTCTCTTCATATAATTCATACAAGCATTCAATTTCTTTTATCACTTTATCATACTCAACATATTTTTCAGGAGGAGTATCTATTCCAAAAGTACTTTCCAACTCCTTGCGTTTTTCCTCAAGTTCAATGATCCTAGCTTCTATCTCTGTTATATTCAGCTTTCCCTCAACCTGCTGCCTGGTTATATTTCTGCCGGATATATTGCAAGCTTTCTTTGTGCCAGACCTACCCAAACTTTTAGTTACAGCAGGCCTATCCAGACTTTTGCTTACAGCAGATTTGTCAGGATTTTTGATTGCTGTAATATTCCCCTTACTTTCCTTTGTTTTTCTTAAAGTCTCGTTTTCAGCCTTGTTTTCTCTATATGCATCATAATTCCCGTTAAAAAGTCTGGCAGTACCATCGGAAAATTCCAGTATTCTGTTAACACACCGGTTCAGGAAGTAACGGTCATGGGAAATAGCTATAATAGTACCATTATACTTCACCAATGCAGATTCCAGAGCGTCCCTTGCAGGTACATCAAGATGATTTGTAGGTTCATCCATAATAAGGCAGTCCGGATTTTCAAGCATCATACATCCCAGGTACAGTCTCACCCTTTCTCCTCCGCTTAGAACTTCAATCTTCTTATCAATCTCATCCCCGTAGAATTGAAATTTGGCAAGATAATCCCTTGCAGCATCCACAGGCATCTCTTTTGCAGCAAGCAGTTCTTCCATTATTGTGCGTTTTTCATCCTTAAAATTCACTACCTGGCCTAGATACCCATATCTAACCCATTCTCCCAGTTTGGCTGTTCCTTTATAATTCTGATCTTTACCAAGAAGAATATTTATCAGAGTAGTTTTACCACAACCATTAGGACCTATTATACCTATCTTCTCCCCTCCCTTAATAAGGAAGTTGACACCCGAGAATAGCCGGTATTCACTGTAATATTTTTCCAGTCCTTCGGCCACAGCGATTTCAGCACTCATATGTTTAATTTTATCAAAAGATATCTTTGGTGCTGCTGTCCGGTAAAGGTTATACCGCTCTTTCATCTCATTGAGCCCTACTGTCAATTCCTTTTCAAGCCGCTGTACAGTTTTCAGTCTGCTTTTCCAGGCGCTTATCTTGCTTGTTGCCTTCAATTGTTCAGCAATAGCAGTTTCATGTCTTATTTCCATTTTAAGTCTAAACTGTTCCTTACGTGCGAACTCACTCATTATGTCCTTTTGTTCAATAAAAGTAGAATAATTTCCACTTCTTTCTGTAATTGTTCCGTTTCCCAATTCAGCAACTCTGGTAGCTACTTGATCAAGAAAGTATCTATCATGGGATACTACCAGGACACCTCCGTTAAATCTTTTCAAAAATCCTTCCAGCCACTCTGCTGCATCTATATCAAGATGATTTGTTGGTTCATCCAGCACCAGCAGATCTGGTTCTTCCAGAAGAATCCTTGCAAGTGCAACTCTCATCTTCTCTCCACCGCTTAATAATTCAAGCGGAAGGGTAAGTGCTTCTTCTTTAAGGCCCAGGCCAAGCAGCATAGATTTTATTTTCAAATCAATAGTATATCCATCAAGACTTTCAAACCTGTTTACAAGCCTTGAGTATTCTGAAACAAGAGCATTATATTCTTCCGGAGTATTCATCAATTCCGGCTCCGCCATTTTTTTCTCAAGCTCTCGTATTTTGTGTTCCAGTCTGCTGATCTCTTCATGATAAAGCGCAGTTTCACTGAATATCTTTCCAGTGGGTTCCATTTCCCTTAAATCCTGAGTTAGATACCCCATCTTTGTACCTCGTGCAATTATTACACTTCCACCGTCGGAAGATTCCATACCTGCTGCTATTCTTAAAAGAGTGGTCTTTCCTGAACCATTCGCTCCAATAAGAGCAACCCTTTCACCTTTTTCAATTCTCAGGCTGGCCCCATTAAGCACTACCCTGTTCCGATATTCTTTTACAATGTTATTTAGCACTAATAAACTCATAAGTTTTTCCTCCTTTTTTATAACCGGAATATTCCATACATGTGTATTGTGCAGATATATCCGCGGCTATCATTCCGGCAGGAAATACATATAATGTTCACCAAATAGACAATCTTTTAATCCTTTACCTGGGAAAAATAGAAAATATAAAAGCCGCGGAATTCGGGTGCCGTCCGCAGCTTAATAACCTAGTTATCTAAATAGCATAGCTGAAATTTTAAATTTAGAACTCAAAAGCTCATGCAAAAACCTAATAATTCATTAAAGTTCATGCATTTTATAGTTTTTTCACCAATACAGCCGGATTTTCCTTGAAAATGTGATGATATATTCAACAAAAAAGTACAACAGAATACAATAGATATACAACAATTATAACTGTAGATTGTTGATTACAGCAAGCTGTTAAATTTATTCAAATCATCCCGGCTTCGGCTACTTCTGGCTTTTAGGCTCTGGACAACGCATCACCGAATTAAATATGCACTTTGGTCCTCTGACTCTATGGTCATTGTACAGAGCTAAGGCCGCGGCCTTTTGCCGGTACATTGAGAAAACACCATTCCATGGTTAGATCCTCCTGTACCAGTTAATTATAAATAATTTATATAGAATGGTGCCTGGCACCATTCTATACGTTTATTCCTATATGAGTTATATTATAGTATATGCATGTAGCAAAAATCAATACCATTCTATATAGAGACATTTCCCCGTGCGACATCTTCCCGATGCTATCAAAAATTATCCCGGAAGACATCGCTTTCCAAATTGACATAGTAGTATTAAACCTATCCGGTAAACATGCTGTAACTTTAATTATCCTTTATTTATAGTGATTTTTATGATATTGAACACCAAGAATGCTTTTTTACTCAATAAAACCAAGACCATCTATAAATTCCTGGTCACTCATACCTTTAAGCATAGTTTCGGGTATAATAATATTATAATGCACATAGTCTCCAGCTGCTTCTTTTACTGTTCTGAAGTACCTTCCATATATAGTTTCTTTACCCGTTTTTGCATCTATCGACTTAGCTCCAGTTACAACATATGGATGGTTATTTTTATCAAATATCAGCTCTTCATCCCTAACCTCACTATTCATGCAACTGACATAATCATCAATTACAATATCAAAAGCCGGATATTGTTTCAGCCTGGAATCAAGAACTCTTGCATCTATCCTTGCAATTGTGTCAATAAACGAATTAGCAGAAGGTTTGTTTGTATTAGTCCCAATTGTATCACGATTTTTTATAGAAAAATGAACTTCCTTATCCCATTTATAACCAAAGCCTATTATAGTCAGATTTTCCAGCATACTTTCCTTGAAAATCTCTAAATTCATAAGCATGGGATATTTGCTATATTGTCCTATTTTCCGCTGGTCATTGCCAAAATATTCTATATAGTAAGTTTCACTTTTACCGCTGCCTTCTTTTCTTGATAATCTTACATCATCTTCCAGTTGAATTCGAATGTTTTTTTCGCCTTTTTCTATCTTTTCAAAAAATTCATCCAGTTTCTTTTGTGGTACTGTATCTTTTACATTTTTGAAGTATCCATTATAAGTTATTTCATTACTTTCCTGATTATAATATTTTATATTCTCTACAATATTATAAAGATCGGACTTTTCAATAGAACCCTCTTTTAAATTGGCTGTGAGAGTTAAGACTTTTAGACGTTTGTTCTCACCAAGGTAAATCACAAATTTCCCAAACCGGTTGCCTATAGCCTCTTCCTCCATATAAATTGCCTGATAGCCATTAATTATTTCAAGTGTTTTTTTCGCGTCATCATCCATATTAACTCTATCAGTAGCAAGATATATAGAAATATAGTCATTTTCATTATTCTTATTATTCCTATATGTTATAGAACTTATTTCATCTTTGGAAAAACCAACACCAGAAAACTCATAACCTTCAGGCAGGTATTCAAGAACAGGTGTAAAACAGCCTTGATCTATCATTTCTTGAATTGATATGTCTTTATTGTCGGCCCTCGCCCTGTATGCTGTTGGAATACCCTCTACTTGCATAAGCCCACTGATTCCTTTAATACCATATATTATTGTTTCAGCTTCTACACCCTTTCCTAAGCTTACATAGAAATCATCACGCTCCCCTTCGAAGGTTAATGTTCTTACCTCTCCGGGTTTCATTTCAGTAATAATCTCATCTACTTTATACTTATACTTGTCATAGAGAATATCTGCTTCTGCAAAGCTTTGTTGCCTATTTTTAATTTCAGCCTCAGTCTTTTTCTCAGGGACTTTTTTCTCTACATCACCGGCAGCCTGCTTTAAGTAGTAATTATGATTAATTGAAATTGTTTCCAGTAATTCTGCTAAGCTTTTATATATTGGCTTGGCAAAAGCGGTTAAACTTAATGAAACAATAACAGCAAGACATACAAAAGCCCACTTTATTTTGATTTTAATATTTGCAGAAACCGATGCTCCATTCCTGTTTGCTGATACATCGTATCTGGAAGCATCTATTCTGGGCATGACATTATAAATCAATTTATTCTGATTATACCCTTGATTATATCCTTGGTTATATCCTGCATCAGGGTCATAATTAGCTGTTATGAAATAATATTTTCTTCTGCACTCAATACATTTTTTAATATGTTTATCAAATTTCTTTTTCTCTTTTATATTCAACTCACCCTGAAGTCTTCTAATAGTAATACCAGTAATATCATTACACATCATTACCTATTCACACTCCTTGCTATAATTATTTACTGCTTTTTGCAGTCGTTTCCTTGATCTTATGAAATTTGTACGAGCTGATGAACTTGGTATATTGAGTTTTTCTCCAATTTCATTAAAACTTAATTGGTTGAAAAGCCTCAACTTTACAATGTTTTTAGATTTATCAGGTAATTTTTCCATTTGAATATTAATTAATTCTTTTAACTCTTTAAGTTCAGAAACTTCATCAGGTAATAGGCAGCTATAATCTCTGGGCTCAATATATTCAGTACAAACCTGTATTTTACCAAGCTTATTCAACTGAGTAAGGCAGGTATTTGTACAAATTCTGTAAATCCATGTAGATAATGTACTTTTAAAATTAAACTTATCCAAATTGTTATATACTGATATAAATACCTCTTGAGCCATATCCATAGCTTCCTGTTCATTTTTCATAAATCCAAAACATACACGATAAACCATTTGCCCATATTTCTCCATGATCAAGGAAAATTCATTCTGTTCACCTTTTAATATTTTTTCAATAATATGCCTATCTTCATTTATCATGAGTTCACCTCCAGAGGACCTCTTCAACATATTAGACTTGAATAAATGAAAAAAGCTACAAGTTGTGTGAATTTATTTACATTATATATTAAAAAGGAGGCGGTTAAACATTTCTGTTTTACACACCCCCGACCATCAAATGAAGTCAAACCGACGAGTCAACCAACGAGCCAATCAACGAGCAATCAACGAGCCTGTCCCCCTGATTTTTCGTACACTCTGACTGCTATAGCTACTGCCATTTCCCTAGTGCAAGTTCCTTTAGGATCAAATGCACCCGCTCCTGTACCTTTAATAAAACCCTGTTTGCTCATATATTTTACCGGTTCAAAGGCCCAGCTTCCAATTTCCTCCTGGTCGGTAAATACAGGTGCCCCTGCTGTAGATAAATCAGCATCAGGGTTTATAGCTTTTACTGCACGATATAACATAGTCGATACTTCCTGCCTGGTGGTCAGCAGGGTTGGAGAAAAAAGCTTCTTTTCTGTATTTGTTCCATTTACAATTTTTAAAGCATAAGCTTTAAATATTTCAGGATTTTTTGTGTCTACAAACACACTTGAGTCTGCTGGAACAGCAGTCTTTTTTGTGTATGCTTCATATAGTTTAATTGCAACTTCAGCAAATTCCTCTCTTGTAATTGGCGCTTTCATGTTATCTTTTATCTTGTCGGTAATAAACCCATATTCAGCTGCCCTGTTAAGTTCCGTAATTGCCCAGTTTGAAGCTCCTTTATAGGCAGGCATACCTTTTGCCAAGGCATTTGAAAAAGGAGAATAAATATCCCCTGACTTTCCTGCCTTGGGATAATACGTATAATCAAAGGAATACCTGAATTTTGCTTCATAGATTGCAGCAGAATAATCTTTAACATCACCAAAATAATCTTTTGCCTCGATAGTAAATTGCTCTTTCATCCATAAATAAGTTCCTGCGTCTATCCATTCGCCATTATTAACTTTAATCCAAACATTTGTAAATACTCTCTGATTGGATATGCTGTTTAGAATCTGTACATCCGCATGTGCCGTGTCTGCTTTGAAATCAAGGTAGGGTTCCCCATTATCAGCTTTTTTTAGCTCAACTGATAAAAGCTTTGGGGGATGATTAATTAAAGCTGCAGGGTCTTCTACTTTTTGATTGTTGTTATAGGATACAACCGAGGACCAGGGTGAATAATATTCATAATCCTTCTCTTTTTCAGAGTTATGGAAAGTTATATAAAATCTAATGCGGAAGTTCATTGTATGCTGATCAAAATATGATTTGCCCCCCGGTAAAACTTCATCAGGGAAAATATCTGTAAAATAGCCATCATATATGTGGTATGAAGCTGCCCAATTTCCTGCTGCAGCATCAAAACCTGTTTCAGAATTCATCACCCACTCCTCATATCCGGACATTTCAGACCTCCATTTGCCGCTGTCCAGCTTATAATCTATCTGTGCAGCGATGCCAAGGCTATCATATGATGCTCCTTCAAAACGGCCATCTGCCACTGCTTCCATAAGCTTTCGCACTTCGCCGGATGCCGCATAGCCAATATCAAAACTCCATCTTCCAGAATCACTTATGTCATCATTAAACACAACTCCTACATTTTGCGGTGCACTATAGACGTCAGGCGGAGTATATTCCGCAGCAAATGAAACCACCGGTAAAATACTGCTAATTAATGCCACTAATACAATGTATACTACTCCTTTAATACTATATCCTATTCCTTTTCCTTGCATATAAATGCCTCCTTGTTATTTTTCAGTTGTTGTGGATACTTTACTAAAACCTATTTTAACGTATTTTTCAATAGTTGTTGTGTGCGCATTTTTCAAGAAAGAGTACGATACTGCAAATAAACCTGCATATCGAGATATCAGCTCAGCTCCGGAAGTTACTCCATCGAATGCGGGCCTATCAACCACAATGTCAACACCAGCCGATGCCAAAAGGATAGGCTTATCTGGTATAATGAATACATTCTCCCCAATTTTACCTGCCTGCTCATCATACCAGGCTTTTTGATCAGCTTTTAGACGTCTGTAATAAGCATTGCCAACTTTTTTTGAAAAAGAAACAAACTTTTTTTCCTCATGAAATGTCTTTTCTTTGCAGTCCTTTTTATAGATGTATGTACATGCTTTTGTGGTATAGGTTCACGGGACTGCTGTTGGTGATAGGTTTCATTAAGATCGTGTTGCATACAATTCATTCACCTTCTTTCTTTTCTAATCTATAATTAAAAATACTGTTATAAATTCAAAATATACATAGCTTGGGCAAATTTGCCCTTATTTATGGGCGACGCATATTATTTTTTGGAGAAATTATCGGAAGAAGCACCATAACAATAGCTTCTGGAATGCATTTCTTCAAAAATTAAAAATGTGCCCCTTATTTATATTCTATCTGAAATAATTTTTTCATAAATCTCCCTTTGTGTCAATATATAATTTACGATTTGAAAGAACCTAATTAAGAATTTGCAAATCGTAAGCTACATCAAGGTAACAGAAGCAGGTTTTAAACGTTTTAAAACCTGCTTCTATATAGCTTTACTCTGCAAAAAATCCACCTGCAAATCCCATATACTCATCCAAAAACCATTCTGCTACTTTAGTCATATAAATAGATATCTCATTTCCCTTAAATGAAAAAGACATTTTGAGGGTGCCAAGGTAGATATCAGTTATGTATACAAGCATGTTAAGCTTATGTTCTTCAACCCATGCTGCCGAGGAAAGGCAATCATAGCATCTGCCAGGTATTATTCCGATTCTTTCTCCGTAATAATTCTTTTGAGGAAAAGCTCCTGCAATTATCTTTCCTATACCAAATCCAAGCCTGTGATGTCCCGATGCATTTTCATATTCCCATATACCTTCGTCTCCATTAAAAATTAAACGCATTCTGGTTATTCCCATTGGATTTTCATTTAAAGTATACCATTTATTATTGATTCCTTGCTCGAATGAAGATGATAGATTTCCTCGCTGCGGTAGGATCTTTAGATTTTTGATTTTCTCCTTTAGTGCAGCATTCGACTCGGCTTCGCAAGGTAAAGCAAAATCTTTTATTTTGCCGAATATTTCTTCATGAAAAGCTCCAGTAATTCCTGTTCCCGTAGAACCTGCACCTTGTGTATCAGATATACAGGCAAATAGAAAATCCTTATCAGGAAAACAAAATGCAAGCTGTGAACCCATCCCTCTGAAAGCGAATCCGTTATCTCTCTCCCTCCATATCTGATATCCATATCCGTCATTACCTGAAATAGAGTTGTCTATTTGCTTTGATGTAGCTGCACTAATATATTCTTCTGATATTAATTGAAGATCATTCCAACGGCCTTTATTCATACATACATAAGCTAATTTAGCCATATCTCTTAACTTGCATATAACTCCTGAACCTCCCCATGATGTACCTTCAGGTGTTTTTATACACCAGGCATCCCTGGAAAACCCAATAGGATCAAGTAATTTATCACGCATATACTCCAGGAAAGGAACTCCGCTTATTCGCTCCACAATAGTATTCAAAACAACTGTAGCTGCTGTATCATAGGAAAAGATTGTTCCTGGAGGATGTGAAGGCTTTTTATTAAAAAATGTTGCAGCCCAGTCACTATCGTAGCGTGTATAAGAATTTGTTGTATGGGGTGTTGCCATCATTAAAAGATCTCTTACGGTTGATTGAGCCAAATAGGGGTGTATGTCTTGAGGTGCTTTATCCTTAAAAAATTGAACAACCTTATCATCCAGATTTAGTTTTCCTTCATCAATCATTAATCCTACAGCTAAAGATACAAAGCTTTTGCTTACGGAATACATGCGATGCATACTGTTCTCTGAATATGGTGCCCAGTAGCCTTCAGCTGCTATTTGCCCTTTTCTCAGCAATAAAAACCCATGCATGCATGTTTGCTCCCTGTCTATTCTCTCAATAAAATTGAGAATTGCTGAAGAAGGAATCCCTAAACTTTCGGGTGAAGGCGCCGGCATAAACAACTCGTTTTTATTCAAAGTTAACCACGCTCCTTTTAATTTTTTAAATACATTTTTATTATAGCATGGAAATTACAAATTGACACTTTTGAATGTTAATGCACCCTAATGCACAAAACCTTCGAAACTCCTCCTTTAAGCACTATTTAAATATTATAAACAGATAACCTGTTCCAACCATCAGCACATTGCTGATACTGTGCATGAATATCGGATATAATATGCTCCGGCTATCCTGGTATGCTTTGCCCTGGATAATACCTAGTACAAAAGCATAGAACAGCTGAAAGTAATTAGCTTCAATGGTAAACGGGAATAAAGTCCAATTCATATGGGCGATTGTAAACAAGAAAGAGGCGATAATTGTTTCTAATGTAATTCCCCATTTTACTTTTACACTCTTCCCCATTAAATGCATGAGCATTGTAATGGGGAGTGCCCGATACAGAATCTCTTCGGCAGGCCCGCTTAAGAACAATTGAAAGCCCAGTGTTCCAAGTATATTGTTTTTGTTTAATGGGAAGTTGTATACCGGCAGCATGTTATAGATTAGCATGAGTATATGGCAAACAAGCGTAACCCCTGCAAATATGGCAGTATATACCAATACATATTTGGTTCCTTTTTTCCTGTCGCCAAGACCTAAACCGAAATCAACTTTCAGCAACTTGCTTAGTATCATAATTACAGCCAGGGCAATCAACATTTCAGTGATATGATGAATAGAAACCCATGCAAAGGCTTTATAAGGGTCAAACTTCTCACAGGGGAGTGAATCAGCGACGTTCCCCCCCACTTTACCTAGTACTTTCTGAAAAACAAGCAGCAGCAAAATCATGATCCCGTATAGCAGTATTTTTTTCTGATCGGTACATTTTCTTTCCATTTTCATCATGCCTCCAGCTCCATGGGCTCCAACTTTATGGGTTTGCTCGTTCAATGACCTCATATATTCTTCATTTACTCTCTCGCATAAACAAAAATCCCTTATGCCGTCATCTATGATTTTATTGAAGTTCTTATTTTCGTAATAATATAAATGCATTTTCCAGCCTTCTTTCATTATCCATATGTCAATGCAGTTTCAGCAGTATCATTCTGTTGTGTACAGACATTGACAAGCACTTTACAGCAGTCTCCGGTCATTAACGTGCTTTCAACAGCTATGCTTCCAGCATCGATTTTGCCTGTGGCAGTGATCATAGCGAACATGGGATCTAGGCACCATCCATTGCAAGGATTTGCTCCTCCCATTTTCTTGGACAGTGCGCATAACTTGCACGAAACTGCCGTAGCGATATAGCCATCATCTTTTTTTTCCACAAACCAGTTTGCACAGCCATAAATTTCTGAAAGCTTGCAAAAAACATCCTCAACAGTTTCAATACCAAGCTGTTGATTCAAAAAGGGTGCTGTCTGTGCCTGCCTTTCTTTCCTTCTCTCTACAATTGTGTCAAGCACCTTCAGCTTATCATAAGTGTTCACAGTCTCTGCTATAGATGCTGCATAGGTATTTTGCAATAGGGCAAACCTCTTCTCCATATCCATTTTCCAACTCTCCTTTGATATTTAATTTAACGTTCGTTAGGTATTGCGGAAAATAAAATATTAACATGAAAATAAAACACTAACATTCGCGAAGAACGTTTAAATCCATTTGCAAGTTTTACTTCAACTGAGGAAAACAAATCATTCACACCCACGAAGAACGATTGAAATTTCTTCTCGGATTTCCTCTTCAGGTATAAACCTGTTTTTGACGACAATATTTTCTATCAATGTTTCCAATAAGTGTACTAATGTTCGTACAATCGCAACATCGTTGTCTACGTTCCTCAGATATGGTTTTAATATCTGATAATGTCGTGGAAGTATAGTCTTTTCCCACTCATCCATGATTTCCATCAATTCCTCATCGCCATCAAAGGACAGATAAACCTTGATTCCAAGCCGATAAACTTTTTTATCATAGTTGCTCAGAGAGTTTAGATCATACACAAACTTTGTATAAAAATCTATGATGTTATTTATCTTCAAGAGTGCCGCCTGCCTTTTTAAAAGGTCAATATATTCCTTTTTTATGATTTCATCAAATAACTCTTTTTTATTATTGTAATAGTAATATATCATTGGCAGGGAGCAGTTCACGTCTTTTGCTATATTGCGGATCGTTGTTCCATGGTAACCGTTACTGTTGAAATGCTCTACTGCTACTTCTTTAATTCTTTTCCTCAGATCTTTTTCCAATATATATACTCTCCTTTACCTAACGTTCGTTAGTATTATATCAACTATTATTTAAAAATGCAATAGGTTTTCAGAAATATTTTTACAAAATTTTTGAGGCTAATTGAATAATTAAAAGATGTAATCAACATCGTACGTGAAAATGTTCAAACCAGCAACTTTGCTATTAGCCAACTTACAGCGCTGTGCGATGAAATTAAACGCAATTTGTTTGATGAGAATTAAGATTCCAACTAAAAGCCTGTGGAAAATTCCACTTAAAAATGCAATGTGCTGTCCGGTCTAATCAGAGGTATACATAATGTAAATCAAGGACTTGCTTTATAAAGGCATGTCCTATTTCATTAAGTCTATTTCAATATCAAATTGAACAACTTCCTATACTGTTTCATATAATATAATTATGAGAATGCACAGTCCGGAGTAATAGTATGCCGAAAGAAATGAGTAAACAACTAATTGAGGTAGTAAACATAACCAGCCCAGCCCTAAATTCAAGGCTTGGTAGATATTTTATAGGCCAAACCGGGCTTCTGAATTTCGGCAACGGATATAATGCCTGGGGTGGAATAATAAATCCTATTGATTCAGGAGTGAATCTATATTTTGATATTTTTACCATAACAAACTTTTCAACTCAAAGCTTTATGGGGGAAATCTGGCTAAATGCCAGTTCGCCTAAAAACGCAGTAATCTCCTCCACTGTAACTCCATCGAATCAGGGTATTTCACCTCCTCCAATACCAAAGGCTGTAATGAAGTATGCCGATTATTTTACTGAACCAATGACTGGAGGTGTGAATATTTTTGGTAGAATTGTTGCCCCAAATTCAACCCTTGTAAGCGATTCACACAATGGCTCAATAATTATCGGCCCCGGAGGCTCCTTTTCAATACTTCTAAGGCCGTTGGTATCTCAATACATCAAGGGGACAATCGTTTTGACCTGGTGGGAGGAAGCATTATGACTCATCAGTCAATGCATGATTATGAGGAGGAAGATTATGAGCTTAGTATTAATGGATAAAGAAAAACAACTTCAAAATGTCAACGTGCTGCCAGAAAACGTATATCACTCCTATCTTGGAGAATACTTTCTGGGTCAAACTGATATTATATCTTTCGGTGGAGGATACAATGCATGGGGCGCACTAGTCAACCCAGCTGGCTCCAAGGTTAATATGTTTTTGAATGCCTATACTATTACCAACTTTTCAAATGGGCCATTAACAGCTGAAGGCTGGCTAAGCGCCATACTTCCCGGGAGAAGAAAAACATCGCCATATTTCGCTGCCGGTAATCAGGCAATTATTCCATCGCCAATGCCCAAGGTTGAAATTCAAAATGCCAGCTTTGTATCTGGAAACCCTAGAGGTGGTACCTACACCTTTGTAAGAAGAGTTGAACCCAGTGAAACCCTTACAAAGCATGATTTTCAAGGTATGTATATCATACCTCCAGGAAGTTCTTTTTCCCTATTTTTTCTGTCACCGGGGAATTTACAGGTATATGCGAGAGTCGCCTTTGGCTGGTGGGAAGAAAAAGCATGATCAAAATTAAAGGACATTAGGTCTTTGTCCTTAATTTATAATGAATAACCTTTATTACACCTTATCGTTTAGCAAAACCATATGTATATGGTCTTCCCATTTCCCATTTATCTTTAAATATTTATATGCTAGTCCCTCGTTATAAAATCCTAACTTTTCAACTACCCTTAAAGAGCGTTTATTTTTGGGCATGATATTAGCCTCAATTCTATGTAGTCCAAATTCATTAAATATAATCTCAATTCCCTTTTGAATTGCCTCGGTCATATAGCCTTTATTTACTTCATCCTTATCTAATTTATAACCAAGATGACAGGATAGAAACGCTCCTCTTACAATATTGTTAAAGCTAACAGAGCCTATTATTCTATTAGCATCTTCCTTTTTGAAAGCCCATAATCGGAAGGAAATTTTGTTTTCAATATTAGATAACTCCTTGTCTAATTGTTCTTCCTGATACTGCTTTGTATAAAATTCTTCACTCTTTATTGCTTCCCACTCTTCTAGAAAGAACTTATTTCTTAAATAATAATCTAGAACCAATTCGGCGAAGGACCTGTCTAATACTTTTAACAAAAGTCTTTGTGTTTCATAAACTTCTTTCATAAAATAACCCCCATCAATTTCAAAAGCTCCCACTTACCATTCAAAAATACTTATCTGATCAGACTTCCTATACAAATATACATTTTCCAGCTTCTCATCCTGTTTAAGTTCCTTAAGGAGCACAGGTTCTATCTCCAGGAAATCTTCCTGCATCATGTTTTGTCTTATCTTTATCATATAAATCAGGTTAAAACTATTGACAACCGATCCCTGCTTTATATCGGACAGGCAGATCAACTGAGTGTTATATTTTTCTGCTATATCAAACATGGGCTTTAGAAGATGTCCTGAGGTAATAGGCCCGAATGGATTGTCCATTATCAGGACCTTGCTTTCTTCCTTTCTACTGAATGTTTCATATCCCTTTATCTGTTTGCGGCTATATGAAATCAATGCTA
>OFEK01001622.1_pt1 | contig 14518 bp, 5 predicted proteins | sample 1521131 | NCBI WGS metagenome assembly OFEK01 (sample SAMN05720209, study PRJEB24109) | activated sludge metagenome | isolation source: Anaerobic digester | place: China | collected 2015-12-16
CGCCGGTCATCCCGGTCACGGCCCAGCTCAAGCAGGGGTGGAACCTGATCGGAAGCACGGCCGGTCGAAACGCCTTTGATGGTATCGCGATAGTTCCCACGGAGTCGTGGGCGATGGCGTTTGTGTATGGATACAACCCACAGACGAAGGTCTATGTCCCGATTACCGAGTTACAGCCGGGTGAAGGATACTGGGGTGCGGTGACCCGGGACTGCACCATCACCCTCCCCTGAGTTTTTTATGGCCACAGGGATTACCATGAACCGGACTGCCATCGCCCTTGCCGGGCTTGGACTGCTGTTGATGTTGGGTACTCCGGCAACCGCCTGGACGACAGATATCTCTCTCTCGTCAGAGGGCAGAACTGAAGTCCTGACGCTCGGCTCCGAAGACGGGGCCTCCGACGGGTTCGACGCGGGGATGGATATCCCTCTCCCCCCGCCGCCACCGTCGTCATCGTTCTCTGCCCACCTTGTCGGGAACGGTCTCTTCGAGATGTTGCGGACCGAGATCAGGGCCACGCACTCCTGGAGCATCTACGTAGCCTCCGGGGGGGAGATCGATATTGCCTGGAACGCCGCCCCGGTCCCTCTTACGATGACCCTCGGTGAAGACCGGTTCTCCTTAACCGAGTCCGGCCACCACTCCCTCAGCTCCGGGGAGTACAGGATATCCATTCAAGGGGCCCAGAGTCCAGCCTCTTCCGGGCCGGCGGGCGGCCCCGGTGGTGATTCTTCGTCATCTGGCTCTACAGTGTCGGAAACACCGCCAGCGGCCGCTCCGACGGCATCGCCACTCCCCACGGCGGCGCCCGACCAGGTCCAGGGAAGCATGCCCCTACCGCCTGCTACCCTTACGCCGGACATTCCAGTTCGGAATACCTCAGACCTCACACCAGAGAGGCATCAGGCCCCTCGTCCGGCGGAGGCGAACCAGGCGCCCGGGTTCGGGGCGCTTCTGACCCTTCTTGGTGTAGGCGCACTGATATTCACCCTGAGAGATCAGCAGATGAGATAGGTGTGTTACCATGATTCAGAGAAAAATCTTGATGTTCTGCATTGCCCTCTGTGTGCTTACCGGAGGAGCAAGCGCTCTGCCGGAGGATTCCTGGCTTGAGAACATAACGGTTACCTCCGGGACCTTTGTGCAGACTGTGACGTTTGGGACGAACGAAAACGGGAGCGACGGTTACGATCAGGGTCTTGACCTGCTCGCCCCCCCGGCTTCACCGGATCCGGAGTCGCCTAATGTGTATTTCCAGATTGCACAGGGCATGTTTAAACAACTCTATGGCGACATCCGATACATCCTGAATGCTGATAACCCGGAACATGTCTGGACGCTACAGGTCCGCTCGACAAATGATGATGCCCTGCTCGCGTGGGATCCCGCGACACTCCCGGCGGATATCGCCTTCACCCTGAGTGCAGCCGGGTCGGAGTACGACATGAAGGAGGTCGCATCGGCATCCCTGACGAAGAGTACGGGGTATGTCCCGGTGACCATTCGGGCAAGGTATTCTCAAACTGCAGCGCCTGTTGCAAACTTTACGGCAAACAGGACTTCAGGCACCGCTCCCCTCGCCGTCCGGTTCACCGACACCTCGACCGGCAACCCGACCACATGGGCCTGGGACTTCGGTGATGGGAACACCTCGACGGAGCAGAACCCCGTTCACACCTACACAACCGCCGGTGTTTACACCGTTCGCCTGACGGTGCGGAACGCAGAAGGTGAGGACTCCATAGTTAAGGAGGACGCCATCACCGTCGAGACAGCACCGCCCGTCTGGCGCGAGAACATAACGGTTACCTCCGGGACCTTTGTGCAGACTGTGACGTTCGGGACGGACGAAAACGGGAGCGACGGTTACGATCAGGGTCTTGACCTGCTCGCCCCCCCGGCTTCACCGGATCCGGAGTCGCCTAATGTGTATTTCCAGATTGCACAGGGCATGTTTAAACAACTCTATGGCGACATCCGATACATCCTGAATGCTGATAACCCGGAACATGTCTGGACGCTACAGGTCCGCTCGACAAATGATGATGCCCTGCTCGCGTGGGATCCCGCGACACTCCCGGCGGATATCGCCTTCACCCTGAGTGCAGCCGGGTCGGAGTACGACATGAAGGAGGTCGCATCGGCATCCCTGACGAAGAGTACGGGGTATGTCCCGGTGACCATTCGGGCAAGGTATTCTCAAACTGCAGCGCCTGTTGCAAACTTTACGGCAAACAGGACTTCAGGCACCGCTCCCCTCGCCGTCCGGTTCACCGACACCTCGACCGGTGAGATCACCGCGTGGTCATGGGACTTCGGGGATGGGAACACCTCCAGTGAGCGGGACCCCGTTCATACCTACACCGCCCCCGGCAACTACACCGTCGCGCTCACGGTATCAAACGGCCATGCGGAGGACACGATGAGAAAGGAGCACTACATCCAGGTGCAGAAACCGCTCCCAAGCGCCGAACTCATCTTCAACGTCAATTACAACCGGGGTACATCCAACGACAGTATTGCAAGCGGCACATCTCCCTGCAGCCTGGCGTACTACACAGGTGTTCACAACCCCCGGGAAAACCAGGAGAGTATCCTCGGCGACCTCGTGTTTGTCCTCGATGCGCCGGAGATCGTCAGCGTCAGCTCCGGGACGTGCGCGGAGATCAACGGGACGCGAGTGACCTGGACTATCCGCTCTCCGGCCGCGATCAACCCGGGTACTGGGTCATCGACCTCGGCAGCGACATCGGCGACTGCAGACCGGACATCTGGCGTGACGCTGGAACGCTCCTGCAACAGGACCGTCTTCACCGAAGCGGGCGTGCAGCAGGTCACCCTGAACATCACCTTTGATACCGTCGATCTCGACAACCTCTGGGGCAGGATCGAATGCACCAATACTACCGACGTCGGATCTGCATTTGTCCCGGGCACGATCTCGACCGACCTTCCTCTCCGCGGCCTCAGTGAAGGGCGTGCAGGAGTTCAGGTTATGGTCGACCGATCCCGGGTGGAGGTGGGCCGGCAGTATACCCTCTCCTGCGCGGTGGAAGTCGATCCCCTCCGGCCGGTGGCCTATGCCCCGGCCTGTGCGGTCTGGGAAGTCCGGAACTCGACATCGGCGGTCGCACCCGCGGGAACCGCAGTGACCCTTCCTGCGGAACTCCTCCCGCAGAGCGTCAACAGCGTTGCATTCTCCTCGGCGACCCCCTGTGAGTGGACGTGTATCCAGAACGAGCACATCATCACCAGCCTCTATCAGCGGGCCGTCCCGGCGCCGGCGGCAAACTTCAGCGCGAACGTCACGAGCGGCATCGCGCCGCTCGCGGCGCGGTTCACCGACACCTCGACCGGCAACCCGACCGCCTGGCTCTGGTCTTTCGGTGACGGCGCGACCTCGACGGAGCAGCACCCGGTCCACACCTACACAGCGCCGGGCACCTATACCGTCAGCCTGACCGTCGAAAACTCGTTCGGCGCGAACGACACGGTCCGGAGCGGGTACATCATCGTCGGCGAACTTCCCCTCGCCGACTTCGACGCCGACCCCGCGAGCGGCATCGCTCCCCTGACGGTCCAGTTCACGGACAGGAGTTCCGGGGTGATAAGCACGTGGAACTGGACCTTCGGCGACGGCTCTACGAGCACGGAACAGCATCCAACCCATGAATATGCGAGTGCAGGCGATTATACCGTCTCTCTCCGGATAGCGAATGCGTGGGGCGAGAATACCTCCGTGAAGATCGACTATGTTCACGTGGGAGCGCTGCCGGTGGCGAACTTCAGCGCGAACGTCACTGCCGGCCCCGCGCCGCTCGCGGTGCGGTTTACCGACGCTTCGACCGGTGAGATCACCGTCTGGTCCTGGTCCTTCGGCGACGGGAACACCTCGACGGAGCAGAACCCGGTCCACACCTACGGGGCGCCGGGGAACTACACCGTGAACCTGACGGTCAGCACCGGGACCGGTTCCGCCTCGTTCTCCCGGCCCGGTTATATCACCGTCACGGCTCCGAAGGGCGACGTCACAGGCGACGGCATCGTCGACATCAGCGACGTCGCCCGGGTGGCCTACATGGTCGTCGGGAAAGAGTCAGAAGATCTTGCCGCCGACTTCAATGGGAACGGTGTAGTCGACATCGGCGATGCGGCGAAGATCGCCTACTTCTTCGTCGGGAAGATTGGGGCGCTGTGAGGGGAGAGTATCCCGGGGGTATCCCCGACCCCCTCCCTCCTGCGCAACAATCCCGGCGGCCCGGGTTTCCCCCGTGTTGCGGGGGGCCGTTGTACCCGAACTTCCGGATCCGTACCCGGACGCCGGGAATGATCTATCCCCGGTTCGTCAATTATCACCGTTTTCCGTGTTCTCTGAATATTCCGTCGTACTACAGCCAACAGGCTCTCTGTACACACAAAACACAAGTATAATAGCACATAAAATCAAAAACGAACATCAACGAGGTCGATAATGAGATTTCCCACCCTTATAGCATGCTGCCTGGCGGTATGCATGCTGGCTGGAACTGCGAGTGCAGAAACCCGGATTATGATCCCGGAAGGCTCCTTTGAGGGCACCGCCGACCTTCCCGTCATCATCTCCGGGATCACGGCGGCGACAGGCGTGTCGTTTGAACTGTCCTACGACAAAGACATCGTCCGTATTGAGGACATCACCGCGAGCAGCGAGATCCCGGGCTCGAACGTAGTGCCGAGGATCGACAACGACACGGGGTATGCAAAGGTGGCCGTCACTAATACGGAGGGGATCTCCGCCGCAGAGCCGGCCTCTCTTGCCGTCATCCGGCTCACCCGCGTCGGGCCCGGCGGGGGCACCGTGACCCTCCGGGAACCCCGGTGGAGCGATACGCAATTTGTGACGAAGACCTTTGATGTCGTCGAGAGCGGAAACATAGTCTCCCTGGAGACCGTGACGCCGGCGGAAACCGTTACGTCGTCTTCCAGCTCAGGGGGCTCCTCCTCATCATCCAGCGTTTCTATAGCGACCCCGACCACCGGGAGTACTGCGACTCCTGCGGTCACCGCAACCGTCCCCGGGAGAACAACCGTGCTGCCGGTATCTCCGAACGATGCCGCCGAAACCACCCCTGCCGCATCCCCGGGTACAACCACAGAGAGTACGCAACCTCCGGTCACCCCGAAGGCAGCTCCGGGCTTCTGTACGGGGACTGTTGTTACAGCGGGGCTTTCAGGCATCGCGCTTCTGCTGTATCGCCGCTCCTGATCGATTACGGTGTGTGCAACCCTCCCTGCATCTCTTTTTTTGCCGGCAATTTCTATCGCTCGTGTGACGTTTATCTTCAGGAGTAGGGAGACGTCACATTTTTTCACGGTGATATATTAAGCCCTATTTGAAAGAGATCTTTTTTTCGAAACGCAGATAGGATAGCCTGAAAAAAATTGAATAGATTTAAATACTCAGAATAGGACAATTTCCTGCATAGCCTGTTTGAGCAAGGCTGGCGCAGAAGAACGATGAGCCGGGTCCGGACTACGCCGCATCCCGAATGGCTGCAATCGCTGGGTAGCGGGTAAGACGGCCTGACGGATCTTCCCGAAAAAAGCGGCGGAGAACAGGCGCCTGAAGCGACTTGCGAGTCGAAGCACGAACGGAGAAATGCGCAAACGGTTCTCGTAGAGAGGTTGATTCCTATGAAGAAGTATTCACTGACAGTATTGTTCTTTGCACTCTGCATGCTGGTTACGGCCGCAGGTGCTGCATCGATCGTCGCCCCGGGGCATCCCCACGGGGGGCTCTTGCCCCCGGGCTCGACCGGGGTCTTCCCGGTTGCCGTCGGCGGTCTGACAGACGCTGAAGGAGTTACATTTAACCTGACGTTTGACAACACCCTGTTGTCGGTTGAGAGAGTCACCGCCAACAACACCATTCCGGGTTCCACGGTTGATGAAAACATCGATAACGAACACGGATGGGTCCGGGTGGCCGTCACGAATGCGGAGGGCATAACCGCCGGGGATAACTGGCCGCTACCCCCGCTTGTCGATATCACGTTCCGTGCTACCGGGAACAAGGGAGAGTCGACGGTGAAGTTTGCGGAAACCCCGACCTACAGTCTGGGCTTTGACCCGGTGTATTTTGATGGGATTTATGATGATGGCTTGATAGCGGTCAGGAACCCTTCAACGATCAAGGCCCCCTCCGGCACGCTGGCCTCGGGGCAGTCCAAAACCCTTGCCGTCGGCGTGGACAATCTCACCGGTGCAAAGCAGATCCAGCTTTTATTGCGGTTTGATGGGTCACATCTCATCGTCGATGATATTATACCGGTGCTGCCGGGTGCGGTGATAACCTGGGCCTCCGCCAACAACGGCATCTACGAGTTTGAGCCGGTCGCCCTTGAGTCCGTGCCCGAGGAGGTACGCCTGAACCTGCAGCAGTACCAAGGTTCAAACTCTGTGTGGGTGAGTCTGGAGATCCCGGGCGGCCTTACCACCACGGGTTACACTGATGTAGTTGGTATCGCGTTCCGGCCGACCAACCTTTCCGGTACCGGCAATCTCGATTTCGAGCATGATTTCTACTACCATTGTACCTACCAGGATGAGAACGAGTCGACACAATTCTTCGATATTCAGATCCCCGGCCAGATCGTAACCAACGGCGGCGGCAAGTATCCGGGCCTCGGTGAGTTCCAGGCCCCGTCGGGCACCATCGACGTCGGGTCGCAGAAAGTGCTCCCGATCAAGGTCCAGCGTCTGGACAAGTTAAATGATGTGCATATCAGGACCGAGTGGAATTCGGCTGTGATCAACGTCACATCGGTATCCCTGAATGCAACCGCACGGGACGCAGGTGTGACGCTTGAGTGGAGTGACATCTATTCCGATGTGTATGACAACATCTCGACCGGGCGTCTGTATGCCTCTGTCGGGAACCTGACGAAACTGAACACGGCGTCGTGGACCCCTCTCCTCGACCTCACGGTGAAGGCAAACGCCACGCCGGGCCGGACCCCGGTGGATATCTTCGTCAATGAGATATTCACAATTCCCCGGGAGAACGTCACTATCATGTACCCGGTCGCTTCGCTCGAGAACGGGCAGATCTCCATCACCGTTCCGGAGAAGGCGGACCTGAGAGGCATTCTCGTCGACCCGCCCCAGTATGTGAAGAAGTATGCCGATGGCAGCCTGCACTTCAACCAGACGATGATCATCGAGAACATCGGCACTAAGGCCGTCACCGGGAATTTCGATATCCGTGGGACGTTCTTGTCGAAAGAGGCAGAGTTCCCTGTCTCCGGCGGCATTGCTCCAGGTGAAAACATCACCTATCACGTGACGATGCACGTCAAGCCCGACCATGTGGGAGGTACGGACTACGAGATGAGCAGCCGGGGGCATGAGAGGTGGTATGATGTCACCACAGGCGGGGACGTCGGTGTGACAAAGGACGGAGACGATCCGTACACCATCAAGATCCAGGTTGATGTCGGTAACATCGTCGACGAGATTGATAAGGATAACAACTACGTGGAGGCAAACGTAACGGTCACCCGTCCGGATCTGGTCCCGGTCTGGGGGATGGAGTTTGTCGGTGGACCATCGTCAGGCAACACAACCATCCTTGACACGTCACATGCCCCCGGCACCTGGAGGGTGACGTTCGGGGCAGAGAACATCGGCAAGGTCTTCGCCGTCCCGACTACCCTGAATTTCTCGGTAGATGGAGGGGCTCCGACGGTCTACTCCGTACCGCAGCTGGAACCGGGCGAGAGGTGGACGGAGACGGTCGACGTCACTGTCGGTCGTGTGTTCACGACGTACCGTGTTGAGGTCAACGCCGACGGGACAGAGGCGGAGACGAACCATGACAACAATAGCCATACTGAATCCATCGGATCCACTGCGGTGACGGTCGTCTTCCCGACAGTCTCCGGCTCGACCGGTGAGGATGATGATACTAAGGTAGAAATCTGGATCACAAACATATCGAGCACGGCGCCCGTTACGGAGTTCCAGCTACCCGTGAAATACGACCCGACGGTCTGTTATTACAACGGAACATCGGATGTGCTCGATGGAGTCGAAGTTAAGAGTTCTCCCAGTTCCCCCGGGATGGTTACGCTCTCCGGGAAGAACCTGGAGTTGCGCGGCAATACTCCAATTGCGACGCTCAAGATGCGGGCACGTACGGACTCCGGCAGGACGTCGGTCCTTGACTCGTCGAAGAGTGCATACGTAAAGACCGGGAACGCGTACCTCGATCTGGAGATCATCCGCGGCACGTTCAAACAGATGAGCACGACCAATGCCTCCGTTGCCGTCTTCGCTCCACGTTCCGGCCCTGCCGGCCAGAACCAGACGATCTCGGTGACTATCCAGAACCTGAAATCAAACAACGTCACCGTCTCCGCAAATCTGACCGCGACAAACGAGACCGCGAGTGAGACTCTGTGGGGGATGCTGGATATCAATCTCACCGGGCGTGCGAGCAGGACATTCACCATCGATACGTGGCAGCCGACCGCTGGAGGCACCTACTTCCTGAACGCGACCATCACCGGGAATGATGCTGCAGCCGGTAACCTCGATTCGCGGAGCATCGTCATCAATGACTATGAGTTGAATGTAACCGCCCCGAACAAATTCTACTGGGATTCCTGGTACGGCTATAACAGGTCCGTCCTGAAAAACGAACATCTCTGGCTCGGGACATACTTCACGGCGAACCAGTCGGGTATGGTGAATGCAACCCTTGTCATCACGTACCCCAACGGGACGCCGGTCGATGAATTCGCATTTAAATTCCACCACTACTACCCGGCACAAAACCCCGTATACGCGTACGACTCGGAGTGGAACAGTGTAGCCTGGTACTACGTCACACCAGAGGAGCTTGGAGACTTCAACTACAGCATCACGCTTGAGGCACGGGGGGAGAGCGCTTACGTCAACGGCACGATCAAGGTCAGGGAGCCCAATGTCGACATCAAGGTGATGAACACAATCCTGGTCACGGACGAAGCATCAAAGACCATGGAGTTCCCGGTCTTCAACCGGACACCGTCTGAAAACAGAAAAGTGCAGATCCTCCTCTCGGCCGGCGCCGACGGCAGGACCCTGCAGGGGCTGGAATCGCTCATCGGATATCCGCACGGCTGTCCGGAGCAGGTGATGAGCCCGGCACTCGCGGCGCTCCGCGTGAAGCAGTACTATGAGCAGCGCGGCGCTCTGAACGATGATATTAACAAAACAGTGCGGACGGCGATGCAGAACGCGCTCGGCCACATGAACGCAACCGGCTATAACGCCCAGCAGGCTTCCGGCGGATGGGCATGGGGCACGTGGTCAACCCCCTCGATGTTCTATACGTTCTACCCGAACTACGTGATCACCGAGTTACTGATGGATAATGATCCCGCGTTCTGGGACGTCGATGCGAGCATGAACGGAATCGACCTTGATGCGAGCGCTAACTGGCTGATCCAGAAGCAGAAGCGGGAAGGTGTGGCTAACGGGAGCTGGAGCGACTGGGGCTACATATCAAACGATGTCGAGTGGACCGGGTTCATCTCCGAGAACCTCAAAAACGAGTACCCGTACCTGAACAAGACCATGAAGATAGAGGTGAATGCGTCGCTTGACAGATCCTGCAACTGGCTCCTGACCCACAATTACACGAATGAGGACACGCAGGCACTCTCCTATGCGATCCTCGGGCTTGTCGCGATACGCGACCATGGTGGCATCGGGAACGCGGAAGCGATCAACGAAAAAGTTGATGACCTGAAGGGAGAGCTGCTCAAGAAGAGAGACAGAGTGGGATCGTATTGGGAGGATTCCTACGGATGGAACACCTACGAACCGACAGCAAGCGCAATCCTTGCCCTCAACAAAGCAGATATATCCGCTGACGAGCTGTCAGGCAGCATCAGCCACCTGATTGGCAACCGTGCCGGGCGATCCTACTCCGGAGGATGGGGCAGCACGCGCACAAGTGCCGCGGTCATCAATACGCTGACCGGGGTCGTGCCGCAGAAATCCGGGGTCTTCACCGTGGACGTCGAGATCAAGAGAGTGGGTGATGATACACCTGTCCTGCCACAAAAGCGTATCGAGTTCAACGAGACTTCGTTTGGTTTTGAACACACTCTGTTGATTGGTGAACTGGACGCGCTGTATGGCTCCGGTGAGCTGAACGACACTGCAAAGGTCATCATCAGCAACAAGAGTGATGCAGGAGTGAAGAACCCCTCCAAACTGAGCATCTCGATCGACAGTTTCGAACAGGTTCCAAAAAGCATCGCGATCGCGACCATCCCCGACATGTACATCGATCCGCTCGCGACCGACTTTGATCTGCAGATCGATGTCCCGGATCCCGGGGCATTAAATGAAGGAGATGAGCGCGATGTTGGGTTTACCATCGACAACACCAAAGATGACTCCATAGACCAGAATACCATGATCATCGAGATCCCGATCAGCAACGAAGTCAACTTCACCGGCAACGCTACCGGGGCCGATGCGGCGTACTACCTCACAGGCAGCACACAGAAGTTCATCTCGCACATGTACAACGCTACCGAGAAGAAACTCTACATCTATCCGGGCTCTGACAATGCGTCCGCACCGAGCATTCCCGCCAAAGAGACAAAGACCTTCTTTGTCCCGCTGAAGTTCGGGGCGTCGGGGAACATCACGGTCGAAGCGCGCGCCTACCCGATGTACAACGACACCTGGATGGCGCTCGGCACCGGCGGCACTTACGTGCTGGGCTACGGCAACGTCACGCTCGCCGCGGTGGACGAGACCAACGCACCGATGACGGCGGAGTTCTACGTGGACAACAAATGCGTTGGAGATGGACCGGGGACGACGATTGTGAACACCACCGAACTTGAGGGCGCCCACCGGATTGCAATCAAGAGTGGTGACATCTGGATCAACTCCACGGTGAACGTCACACCCTCGGAGAGCGTCACCTACACGGCGCACTTCGCGAGCGACAGGCGTGTCCCGTATATCGCGCAGGCGGAGGGCACGGCGGGCGAGATCCGGATCATGCCCCCGGCGATCGAGGACACCATCAGTGATGACAGCCCGGTCCATTGGAATGCAGCGACAAAGGCGATGAAGAGTTTCAATGCGAGCATCTCGAGCAGCGGCGGAAGGGCGACCATAGCGGTCGAGATCCCGACCGTTAACCGGACCATCGGAAAGGTCGAGCTGAATGAGAATGTTACGGTTCAGGTGCGCAACGCAACTGGGTCGTATGGAGTTAACTCAAGCGAGTACTGCCTCGAAGGTGGCGTACTGACGCTGTTCAACATCGATACGGCGGATGTCAATGAGGTCTTCATCAGGTTTGAGGGCCGGATGCTTGGGGATGCTAATGGAGATAACAAGATTGATACTCGCGATGCACGTGACGCCGCGTGGTATTATGCTGACCCTGCAGGCAACCCGCTCACGTACAACCAACAGTTCTACTCTGATGTGACTAACAGCGGAGTAATAGACACACGTGATGCAAGAGATATGGCATGGAAGTATGTCGGGGATCGTGATGACAACTATCAGACTCCCTGATCTCAACCCATTTTTGGTGTAACAATGAGGTACAGCAAAACTGCTCTCTGCGTGTTTTTTCTGCTATTCTTAGCGGGTCAAGTGGTAACTGCGAATGAGATAGTGGTTAGAGGAGACGGTAACCCGTCATATCTCACCTTTGTGGGTAGCGCACCCAACGGAATCAGCGCGTTTGGTGTTGAGATCCGATGTTCCAATGGTACACAGATCACCGCAGTGGAGCCGGTGGAACCTTTCGAGGTCGTATCGAGCAGCGATACGATTAATGGAACCGTTAAGATCGGTGGATATGCCTCTCGTGATTCTCGGGCAGCAGTATCTGGTCAGATTCAACTTGCCAAGATCTGGTCGGCACACGCGATCGAGGGTACCGTCGTCACCGATTATCTTGAGGATTTTCAACGAAGTCCGATTCAGGTTTCAAACCAGGTCTATCCCTCAACCACTCCAACCGAGACCTCTATCCCGGCATACGCACCGCCAGTTACCTACAGCTCGCCGGGATCAGTGCAGGTAAATCCCACAGAACACATCCATGCCCCTGTAACTGTGACTACATCATCGTCTGTTCCACAGGCATCTGTATCAGGAACGACATCTGCAACGGGTAATATTTGGGATGGGGTGGAGACTCAAACTCCTTCATCCGTCACTGTCCCACCGGGAGAGCATTTGGAGGTCGTTGCGACAAGTGAACTGGCGGTCTCCCCGACAAAAGCACCACTCATGCTATGTACACCCTTCTGTGCGGTTTTCTTGGCATTGTTACTGATCAAGAGGATGGGGGGGAAAACTCGTTGAGGGAGAGTATAATGCACTGTATCCGGGGCCAAAATGGTCAGTTAATTTTCGGAATCTTAATTTACATGAGGCGCAGAATAGAGTAACTATGATGGAGGAGAAGAACGTATGCGAAAGACACTATCGGTATATTCCATTCTTTTAATTATCGCACTGATTTCAGCAGGGGTCGGTGCGGTAAGTGCAAAGGATGTTACTGCCGGAACGGTGACCAATGTTCCCATGGGGGCCATTGTCCCCGTGAACATCAGCATTCACGGTGCAAACCAATTGGATGCTTTCGGTATTTATGTCGTATATGACGCGAATGTAGTGGAAGTAACTGAATCGTTGAACGAAGTCGCTAAGTGGGGAATATACGTATCGACGGCTAATCAGGGCAACATTACTACAGGAGGATATCCCGATAAGGCACAGTATGTGCTTACAGGTGATTACCTCTTATATGATCTTATGTGCCGATCTCTGAAGAATGATGGTTCGAAGACGAACATCACCCTGGTCTTTGATTATCTCTCTGAAAACGAGGTTGAAGAAAAGCAAAATTATGCCTCGGTGATCGGCAGCTTCTCAACCCTTGATGAGGTCCTCCCTCTGGTAACCATAACCGCCCCTGCCAACGGCTCAACCGTCTCCCAGACGGTGAATGTCGCCGCGACCATCACTGATGCCGGCGGTGTCAACCAGAGTTCCATCCAGGTCTTCGTCGGTGGGGAAGAGGTAACCAACCTGGACATCACTAAAATTACAGACGGTTTCTCCGTGACCGGCAAGCGGGAAAATGTCTTGGTAGGCAGCAATGTGCCGGTCGTGGTCAATGCAACGGATCTCGCCAATAACGGAAACTCAACGACACACTACGTGACGGTTGCCAAGGCGGGCATAACGTTTGAATCTCCATGTAACGGCACGTATACAAACGAAACCCGGCCTCTCATCAAGGCAAACTTCGTGAAGGTGACGAACACTACAGTCAAGATGCTCATCGATAATGTCGATGATATCACTAGTTACTGTGACATATCCAGCGATGACACTGGTACAACTGGCGCAATAGAATTGAACTATACTTGCTACGAAGCCTCCCGCGGCGCGCTTGTCGACGGTGATTACCATATCGCTGTAACCGGTATTAGCAGTCTGCCCGGAGGAGGAGAGAATTGTGCTGATGTCTACTTCTTCAAGGATACCAAACGACCCACCGTCTCGATCGACCATATCGACGACAGTGACGGTGATGATGTCCCGGAGGCGGGTGAGCCACTCTATGTCCACTACACTGCAACCGATGACAACCTTAAAGAAGTATGGTTCGGTGGCAAGTGCAATACCTCATCCTCGGGAATCATCGAGGTCGAGGTCCCGGTAGGGAACCTGGAAATGGTCGCCTACGCAGTTGATCGCGCCGGCAACGTCGGCAATAGTACGCCGGTCCACATCTACAACAACAACCTCGTGTACTTCAACGATTCCTCGCTCGGATCCTTCGCCGGCCTTGACCTGACAAAGACCGCGCTCTACGACGTCTTCTCGACCGCCAGAGCCTTCACCCTATTCGGCCCGAACGCGACTATGACGGTGCCAACGCTCGGCGAGCTCAACAAGACCCTCGTCCCGGGCAGCAACGTCACCATCGACTGCCGCAAGAACGACCCGATCCGCGCAGGCTCCCTGCCAGAGACCGTCGGTATCTACACGACGCCCGCCGGCACCCTCGACTTTACCGTCAAAGTGCCGAACGTCACCAACGCAACCCTGATGATCGCGAGGGCAAACAGCACGCTCATCGACCAGTTGATCCGTAATCCGTCGAAAGATGCGTTGACGCCGGGTATGCTCAAGGATCTCCTGGATTCGGAGACAATAGTGCTCTATGGCCATAGTAAAGATATGACCAAATACGGCTATAAAATCGCCGGCATCGATGCCGCGGGTAAACTCTTTGAGAAGACCGGTGGAAATGGAACGGTCCAGTTCTCGACCGATATGCCGAAGGCAATCCGCGACAACTACGTTGACCTGTCGACCGTATTCGACACTAGAGCTAAGTTATCCGATGTACTCCCGCTCAACATCAGCGACCTCGGCCAGGGAGAGTACGCCCTTCTCGCGGTCTGCATGGACGACGACCGCTTTG
>OFEK01001623.1_pt1 | contig 14499 bp, 13 predicted proteins | sample 1521131 | NCBI WGS metagenome assembly OFEK01 (sample SAMN05720209, study PRJEB24109) | activated sludge metagenome | isolation source: Anaerobic digester | place: China | collected 2015-12-16
GTTCACATGCGGCTTCGTCCGCTCAAATTTCTTCTTGCCCATCGTACTTCCTCCTGAAAATTTGTCTCAAATGCCGCACAAGCGATATTTCTTCCTGATCTTGACTTGTATTCAGGTGCCGAGTAGAGGCCGAATTCGAAGGGAGCATCGTGATTCGGCGTGCTCTCTCGATTAACGAGAATGAAACTGGAGCCCACGACCGGGATCGAACCGGTGAACCTCTTCCTTACCAAGGAAGTGCTCTACCTACTGAGCTACGTGGGCCTGCGAGAAAGCAGCCAACAAGAATGATTGGTGAAGGTTCACACGTGATGTGGGAACGTATGCATGAAGCCTGCGATAGCTCTTTGCGGTCCCAAAACACCCTGTAGTCCCAACGACAATGACTCGCTGCTCGGCTGCCACCATCTCCTACACATCATGAAAAAGTGGTGGAGGGGGGAGGGTTCGAACCTCCGAAGGCTTCGCCGGCAGATTTACAGTCTGCTCCCTTTGGCCACTCGGGAACCCCTCCACGCATGCGCTTCGCTTGGGTCGCATCAACCCAAGCAAGCTGTACCAGATACCACATGATAAGCACAATGACAATGATTTTTTCAGCCTGAAACAAGGATTATTTGGACGAACCGCAAATCGTGCCGGCCCGATGGCGTCCGCGGCCGCAACACGTCCGTGAGCCCTTCGGGAGATCGGCATTGCCCTGTAGCACACTCTCGCAAACGCTGTCAAGCTCACACCCGGCCGAGCTTTCCGGGACTTTCGTCAATGGACCGGCCAGTGACGCACAATCAAGCGGAATTCGATCGAAAGAAGCGGAAAACCTTGAATGGGACTCTTTCGTCATGATAATAAAAAGAATCGTTGAATTCATCGCCAATGGAAAATGCCCCAGAGAAAAGCCCGGCGCACAGCTTGAAGAGACGATGACTCATGATGGAAGCGGATCTCATTTATCTTCGGCCGACAGCCATCATCGACAGCGATCATCCCTCCGTGAGGGATTTCGCCGAAATGACCGTGCGCGGCTGCACCGATCCCGGACAGATGGCGGTCAGGCTGTACCTCGCCGTTCGGGACGGTATCTGGTACAGTCCCTATCTTCCGTTTGAAGAACCACTGTACTATCGTGCCAGCTATGTCCTGGCCTGCGGCAAGAGTTTCTGCATTCCGAAGGCTTCGCTTCTGTGCGCCCTTTCGAGGGCCTGCGGCATCCCGTGCCGGCTCGGATTCGCGAATGTGCGCAATCATCTTGCCGGCGAACGGTTGACCGACAGGCTCGGCACCGATGTGTTCGTGTATCACGCTTTTGTGGAGTTTTTCCTCGGCGGCGGCTGGGTCAAGGCCACGCCCGCGTTCAATCGGGAGCTCTGCGAATGGTACCGTGTTCCCCCGCTCGACTTCAACGGCCGGGAAGATTCTTTGTTTCAAGCGTTCAACGGCGAACACCAGAGGTACATGGAATATATCGAGTTCATCGGGAGTTATGCGGACGTTCCGGTGGACGAGATCGTGAACGCGTTCGTGAAGACCTACGGTGAGAGGCGCGCCGCAAGCTGGGCCCAACGGCGCCGTGACGGCGGTTGCGATTCGGGTGATCGGCCCGTCGTGGAGAAGACTTCCGCGGGTGACGACCGGTGAAGCGGTTGCTGTTGACGGGGGCGAGCGGGCTTCTGGGCTGGAATGTCTGCCGGCTGAAAAAGGACCGGTGGGAAATCCACGGGGTGGCCCACCGACATCCCATCGCCATTGACGGGGTCCGTGGCCTCGTCGTCGACCTCACCGATCGCGCGCAAACCGCCGATATGTTCCGGAGGCTCAAACCCCGGGCCGTCATTCACGCCGCCGCGGCGACCAATGTCAACTGGTGCCAGGAAAACCGGTCGGAATCGTATGGAATCAATGTCGAGGCGCCGTGCCACATCGCCGCGCTTTGTGCCGCATCAGCCATCCCTTGCCTATTCATATCATCCGACATGGTTTTTGACGGGTTGAGCCCCCCGTACGGGGAACGGGACCCCGTTTCTCCGGTCAACGTTTATGGCGAACAGAAGGCGCGGGCCGAGGAAATGGTCGCCGCGGAATACCCGAGCGCGGTCATCTGCCGCCTGCCCTTGATGTTCGGGGAACCGGGGCCTTTCTCGTCGGGTTTCGTTCGGCCCATGCTCGAGGCGATGCGGTCCGGACGCGAGCTGCCGCTATTCACGGATGAGATCAGGACTCCGGTGAGCGCCGAATCGGCGGTGGAGGGAATTTTCCTCGCGCTGCGGCAAACCGGAGGGATCCTCCACCTGGGGGGACGGGAAAGGGTCTCGCGGTACGCTTTCGGTCTTTTGCTGGCGCGCCTGGCGGGTTTCGGGGAGGCTGGGCTGCGGGCCTGCAGACAGCGGGACGTCGAAATGCCCGCGCCACGCCCACGCGATGTTTCCCTGGACAGCACCAGGGCCTTCAGTCTCGGGTATTCGCCCGGCAGGATCGAGGACGAGTTGCGGAGGTTGCTCGCCTCCAGCCCGTCGCGATGAAGTCCCCCCTGGGCGAGACTCCGGGTTTGATGGATTCGACCGCACCGTGCGAGCCTCCGGCTGGAATCCGTGGGAATATGCGGAGTTCCCTTCCCAACCGGACGGTTTTCTGCCATCGTGTATCGAGCGAGCACGACGCGGCCGGTCGAGCGCGGTGAACGGGCGATTCCCCGCGGCAGGTCCCGGGACGAGGGTTTCCGGAGCAGAACGCATGGCGGCGGGGCGGGGGGTTGCGGGGATCGCCGAGTGTGGGAAAACAGCCTGAATCTCAGGAAAAGGAGTCGTGACGATGTCCGAGCCCAAGTCCGCAAGTCTTCCCATCGACCTTGTTGCCCGCTTCGTTGGAAAGCTTTTTCAAATGATCATGCTGGCCGGCACGGGTCTCATGGTGTTCGGGGCAATGCCGGTGATCGAGGCGATATCGGCGGCCAGCTGGCCCTCCACTCAGGGAGTGATCGTCTCATCCGGCGTCAAGACCGGGGTACCCGGGGGAAAGAGGTCGAGGACGCCCGGGGTCGTCTACCGGTATGTCGTGAAGGACATTCGATACCAAGGCGAGAGAGTTCGGTTCGGACCCGACTTCATTCCGGGGCGCCCGTCCGTTGCGGCCGCGGCCGCCGGTTATCGAGAGGGGGATACGGTGGAGGTGTTCCATGACCCTGCCGATCCCTGGAAATCCGTGCTGGACAGGACATTCCATCCAGGGATGCTGGCCATGCCCGTGGCGGGCTTCTTCCTCTTCCTAATGGGCGGCGCGGTCAACCGAAAAATCACGGAGGTGACGAACGCTGTCCGGCAAAAGATTCCCCTGCCGGTGTCCCGGGGCGAGGGGACCTTCCCGGACGGGCTGATGCGGGCTCCTTCGCCCCACGCGCGGAAAATGGAAAAAACGATGTTCGGAAGCGACGCATCCGCCTGGTCTTCTCCCGGCCCCGCATTTCCGGACCCGGGGATCGGGTCGGCCTTCTCCTGGAGGAAAATACTGATACGAGTGCTGTGGCTCGTCCTCGGGATCCTGATCACCCTGTACTTGATACGGGAGAGCGGGCTGCGCTTCGGATAAAACGGCGGCGACGCCCGGCGTGGTTCGATGCCCGCCGGCGATAATCTCTGTTGGAGTCGTCACGACTTCGGTATAGTATGCGATGCCTGAGGGACGGACCGACCCGTGCGGATACCGCCCGGCCCCATGCTGCAACGAAGGCTGAGGCGTCGAGGCGATTCGAACCGGCTGACGGCTCTTGCCGCCGGCAAGAGCCCGTGTGTTTTCGGGTGACGAAGACGAGCGTTCGCCCCGGCCCGATCGTGGAAATCGGGGCGAGCGCCGCCTGAGCTCGCAGGATGGAAGAAGAGGCCCTTGAGACAACCCGGTGTGGAATAAAGGGAGGTGGATTGTGATGAAACGTGCTCTTGCACTTTTTGCATCGATAGCTCTTGTCCTGTCTTGCGCCGGACTTTCCTCCGGTCAGCAAACCGGCGTGGCAGGTACCTACATCAGCAAGGACAACCCCAGGGAATACTTGAAGCTCAACCCGGATGGGACATTCTTTCTCAAGCAGAAGGTCAAGTCTTCCGGAGTGGAAGCGAAGTACCAGGGCATCGAGGGCACGTTCGCGCTCAGCGGAAAGGATTTGAAGCTCAAGCTGCAGGACGGCGGCGAGGCGACCGGGACGCTGGATGGGACGACCTTTGTGGACAGCGCGGGCACGCTCTGGCCGAAGGAAGGAACCGGTGGTCCCAAGATGAACAGAGAAGTCCGAAAGGGAAACAAGTAAAGGATGTTCGGGAAACCTTGAAAGACGGGTGATCCGCGTTCTTGTACCTCCCATCCCCTTGGGCGGGAATGACGATGTCGAAGGTCGTTTTTCACCGTGAGCCGCCGGCTCACGGAGGTTTGCAGGATGGTGCCCGGATGGTCCCCCGATGAAAGACCCGGATGCGGTTCCGCCCCATACCGTGCGTGTGAGCAAAAGGGCGAAGAGAGTCATCCTGAGGATGCTGCCGGGCTGCAGGCTCGAGGTCGTTATTCCCCCCGGTTTCAATAGGGAAAAGGTGCCGGAGATTCTCGACCGGAAGCGAGACTGGATCGAACAAGTCGCCGGGCGAAGCCGGTTGCATGAAACCAGTTCGGAGTCCCGGTTGTTTCCGCCCCGGACCATTCATCTTCGTGCGGTGGATGCCGAATTCGATGTTTTGTGTGTTCCCGGGCCGGGGCGAAGCGTCCGACTGGTTCGGACGGCCCCCGCGCGCCTCGAGTTGAGTGGGGATTTGACGGATCCCGAAACGTGCCGCCTCTTGTTCAAAGAGTGGCTCAAGCAAGAGGGACAGCGTCACCTTATCCCCTGGTTAAAGAGGGTCGGCGCTTCCGCCGGAATTCCCTTCCGCAAGGCACTGGTTCGGGGGCAGAAGAGCCGGTGGGGGAGTTGTTCGCTCAAAGGCACCATCAGCCTCAACTGCAAACTTCTGTTCCTGCCTCCCGAATTGGTTCGATATATTCTGATCCATGAGCTTTGCCACATGGAGCAGATGAATCATTCACCCCTGTTCTGGGCCCGCGTCGGCTCTCTGGAACCTTCCTACAGAACGTTGGACGCCGCCATGAGCAAGGCGCGCCGATTTGTCCCCGAATGGGCCGACTGAAGTGAAGCCGCGGGCGAAAGAGGGCTCGTCCGCGCCGTCCTCCACGCGCCTGCCGGCCCATCCGCCCTGCGATGTCAGGCCTTCAGGAACCAACGCCTTCTCCACATGAGCCACAGGGGCAGGAATGTGACCAGCAGGAGGCCGACCCCGAACAGCAGGGACGCGGCCTTGGGATTTCCCACCTGGACGAGTATCCAGTCGTAGCACAGTCTCCGTATCTTGACTTGCGAGCCGTCGGAAAACGTCCAGTCGATGTCGCGCGCAGCTATCAGCAGGAACATGGACAGCATGTAGGCCGTGATGGCGTTCGTGCCGAGGATTTCGAAGGGGATCGCCCAGCGTTTGCGGTCCTTCACATCGATGAGCCAATAAAACACCGCCAGCCCGGCCAGTGAGAGGCCGGCCATGAAGATGCTGTACGAACTGGTCCAGATGTTCTTGTTGATGGGGAGCCAGATACTGCAGAACCGGCCGAGCGCCGGCAGCGCCGCCCCCGCGCCCAGCATCGCGGCGGTCTTCGCCTTTGCGGAAAACGTCGATCTCAGGAAGTGTCCCGTGAGGGCTCCGAAAAGGGTGGAGGAGACGGCGGGGATCGTGCTGATGATTCCTTCCGGGTCCCAGGTTCGGTAGTGCGACCACATGTGCCCGTCAAGAAGCAGGGAATCGACGTAGGAGGCGAAGTTTCTTCCCGGTTCGAGAACCCCCGCGCCGATTCCGGGCACGGGGTAGAACTCCATCAGCAGCCAATAGAGGGCAAGAAGGCCCAAGGTCCAGACCGCCTGGCCCCGGAAGCCGGTTCCCAGCACAATCAGCGACGCGACGAAATAGCAGGCGGCGATTCTTTGGAGTACCCCGGGGATCCGCAGGTTGGAGACCTGGAAGTCGAGCATCACGTTGAGCAGGAGTCCGAGGAGGAAGATGAGCGATGTGCGCCTGAAGACCTGCAGCACCAGCCTCCAGGCGGGTTCTTCGCATTCTCTCCGGCGGGAAAACGAGAAAACCATGGAAACGCCGACGACAAACAGAAAAGCCGGGAATATCGTGTCCGCGAAAGTCCAGCCGTTCCACTGGGCGTGTTTGAGCTGCGAATAGGTATAGACCCACCTGCCGGGCGAGTTCACGAGGATCATCCCGGCAATGACGGCTCCTCGAAAGGCATCGAGTGAAGCAAGCCGGGTGATGGTCGTTGGACTATTCATCGTCGTGAAACCGGCATGTCGTGTCCGTGGGACGTCCGAACCGGTCAAGCGTCGTGCTTTCGCGCCGGTCGCCCATCGGACGAGACCATGAAAGAAATGACACGGTCGAGTATCGTGGTTTTCCAAAACACGACCGCATGGGGCTGAGCCGCCGGAGAGTCGTCCTCCGGGCAACGAGTGGGATGGACGGACGGGGCGAAGATTCCGTCTCGGAGCGGTCCGGGACGGCGGGGCGGCGGCCGGGCCCGTGTGAGAGAATCAGAAGGAGTCCCCCGGCGGCGAAAACCCGCCACTGGGCCAAGCCGGATGACGGCATGCGTCTACCGTTGCTCGATGGGCAGATAGGTGCAGCCGAACTGGCCGCAATAATGGCCGACATACTTGGATTCCGGGCGATACAACACGGGCTTCCCCTGCGCATCGCCGAATTTTTCCTCGATGATGTGCGAACACCAGCCGACCGCAATCGCCATCGCGAATACGGGAGTCATGATATCCAGCGGTATTCCGAGCATCGCGCAGAGCAGACCGCTATAAAAATCGACATTGGCCTTGATCTTTCTCTTGCCTCTTTTTTCGAATTCCCGGATGCATTCGGTTTCTATCGCCCTGAGGAAGTTGAACCACTCCTCGCGCTCGGTCTTTATGGCTATGTTTTCGCACAGGCCCTTGAGGATCTCGGCCCTGGGATCGGTGGTCTTGTAAACCGCATGGCCCATCCCCATTATCTTCTCGCGCCGGTCAAGCTTTCCTTTAACCCAGGCGCCGATGTCCTTAGTGGTCATCCCCTGGTCGATCATGTCGAACATTACCCGCATGACCAGGGCGTTGGAGCCCCCGTGGAGGATTCCTGAAAGAGCTCCCACCCCCGCGGTGACCCCGGCATACAGGTGCGCGCGGGTGGACACCACTTCCCGGCAGGCGAATGTGGACGCACTGAAGGCATGGTCCGCCTGCAGAATCAGAGAGACTTCGAAGGCTCGGGCCATTTCTTCCTCGGGTTTCTTCCCGGTGAGCTTCCAGAGGAAGTTCCCGGCGTGACCGAGTTTCGGATCATGAGGCAGAGGCTGAAGACCGTTTCGCATTCTGTGCCAGGTGGTGATGATTTCAGGCAGTCGGGCGATGACCCGTATCGCTTTGCGCAGGTTGGCCTCTCTGGATTCGGCTGCGAGCTCCGGGTCGATCATGGCGAGGATGGGAACCGATGCCTGAATGATGTCCATGGGATCGGACCTGCGGGGCCACAGCTTGAAGCTTTCCGGGATTTCGTCGGGGAGCCGGCCGGCTGCGGTGAGCGCGTCCCTGAAAGCGGCCAATCCCTCTTTGTCGGGCAAACCACCGTTCAACAGCAGGTACGCAGTCTCCTCGAAAGAGGAAATCTCCGCCAGATCCTCGATACGGAATCCGCGGTATATCAGAATTCCGCGCACTCCGTCGATGAAACTAATCTTGGTGTCGGCCACGGTTATGCCGCGAAGACCGATATTCTTGAAGCTGACGTCAGTTTCCATCCGGCTCTCCGCAAGTTGCAGAAAAGGCCCGGGCTTCACCCCGTCCGGCCATCGTGCGACCACGGTTCGATCACGTCTCCGAAAGGCCCGGCGGTGCTCGCTTCGCCGGGGACCGGGGTGCTTCCGAAAAACGGTTGGATCTTCGGATTTGCCCGGAAGCCCGAACCCGTCCGCCCCTGCAGAGCTGAGGTCACGACTGCAAAAGAACGCACCCGCTGTTCCATTGAAAAGGAAGACCCCTCGCACACCGCAGTTTTGAAAACGATGGGCCGCGAGTCGACACCGCTACGAATCGAAGGCCCCGTTCATGCATCGAACATTAGGATAATCAAAACACTCTCAACAGGCAAGAACGCAGATTCACCCCGAGCGGGGTGCGTATCGACGAACCGGGTTGTGCGGCATGTCCCGCGGCAATGCCGTACGGAACCGTGTCGGATGGGCTGGACGCGGGCATTCCGCATGCCTCCCTGCAACGCCTCCCGCCGCTTGACAATTCCAAACCGGTGGCGGCCCCGCGCCGCCGAGGCCGGACATGGGGAGACGAACAACATATCTGCTGAAGGCTTTGTTCCTGACGGTCGATTCGACGCCGTTTCGCGATGCCCTGCCACCTCCCGTGGCCCGGCAAGGCGGGGGAATCCAGGAAGAAGCTCAACCTCCCGGCTTTCGCCGGGTTGAGGTTCGGGCGGTCGGTTCGGCGTGCTCCCAGGGGGCCGAGCCGGCCGCCATGTATCGGCAGTTCTTGCGTTGCCGCGCGTCATTCCTTGAGCCACCCCCTTGAATTTCCGCGATTTTACCGTATACTGCAGTTCTTTTCGACGCACCCGAAGAACCCGCAATGATTTCCTGCAAAGCCGATACAGGTGGATTCATGATCGCGGTGATCGACAGCATTTTCCCGGTTTGTGTCATCATCATCATGGGGAGTCTGCTGAAATGGTTCCGCCTGACGGACAACGAGTTCTTCCGAGTATCCGACAAGCTGATTTATTTCGTTTTTTTTCCCGCCATGCTGTTCTGGAAAATCGGAGGCTCCGGTTCCGGCGCAGATCTCGACTGGCAACTCGGGGTCGCCTGCATCCTGGCGGTGTTCGCGTTGTGGGCGATAAGCCTGATCTTCATCAGGGCGTGGGGGGCTCCGGACTACCAAGTGGGATCGTTCTCGCAGTGCTGCTACCGCTTCAACACGTATGTGGGAATGGCGATCGTGCTGAGCGCATGCGGTGAGGAGGGAGTTCGGCATTTCGGCATCGTCCTGGTTTTCACCATCCCGTTCATCAATCTCCTTGCGGTTTCCACGCTGATCTGGTTTTCAGAGAAGGAATTCGCACCGGGGCAGCGAAACCGGTTCCTGCTCAAGGCCATCGTTTCCAACCCTTTGATCCTCGCCTGTCTGATGGGCTTGGCTTTTTCCGGAACGGGGGCCCGTTTTCCCTCCTTCCTGGAAAACACTTTCCGCTTGCTGTTCTCGGTCAGCCTTCCCATGGCGCTCCTGTCCATCGGAAGCTCCCTGAGTTTTTCCATGCTGCGGGGGCATTTCGCCCCGGCGCTCTCGGCATCCGTGCTCAAACTGTTCCTGCTCCCCGTGACGGGCTATCTGTTGCTCGACGTCTTCGGGGTTTCCGGATTGCCCCTGAAGGTGGCCATGATCTACTTCGCGCTGCCGACCTCGACGGCCATCACCATTCTTTCGTCTCAACTGGGCAGCGACACGGACCTCGCTTCAGCCGGCATCGTGCTGTCCACGATGTTGTCCCTGGCCTCGCTGGCGGCGGTCCTGCTGGTCTTTCCGTAAGGGGCGTGCGGACCGTATTGCCCGCCGGGATCCTCCCCGAGAACGGATCCGGTCTGCCCGGGGATGTCAGGGGGCGGCATGGACCTTATCTTGAATCCTGGATGGTGGCCTCTGCCGATCCGCACCGGCCGTCGTTACGGCGGTTTCGAAGAAGTGATGACTGCATAAAGGCGAAAAGATGGAACCGGCGAGAATCAAAGTGTGCATATTCGATGTCAACGGCGTACTGATCGATTCCAACGCAGCCAACGCTCAGGCCATGGCGCAGGCGTTCACCGAGGACCCGGAACTGCAAAGCCGCATCGTGGACGCGTACCTGCAGCTCACCGGAATTGACCGTGGAAGCAAGATGCGCATCGTTCAGGATCGGGTGGTGGGCAGACCTTTCACGGAAAACGAGTTCGAGCTCCGTTGGGAAGGGTTCAAACGGCTCGGGCGCATCTCCATGCTTCGCGCTCCGCTCACGACCGGGTGCCGCGAGGTCCTCGCCGAACTCGGCAGGATGAAGATCACACGAGTCGCCCTTTCGAATACCCCTCTGGAGGAACTGAGAGAAGCCCTTGCAAATCGCGGCCTGAACATTCTGCTGGATGAGATCCGGGGAGGGGGGGACTGGCCGAAGTCGGAGACGCTCGCCCGATTCCTGCGCGATTGCCGGATCGAGCCTCGCCACTGCCTCTTCCTGGGCGACGGCAAAGGCGACCTCGATGCGGCCAGGCGAAACGGCGTACCGTTTGCGGCAATCGATCCCGGCACGGGAGAATTTCGGGGTGAAACCGGATTCGACGGTCCATACCCCAACATCGCCGAGTGGTTGCGGAGCGTCTTAAACCGGCTGCCGCAAAACAAATTGGCCTGAAGGATCCGGGCCGGGTCTGCAAGTGCCCGTCCCCGCCGAAACCGGCTCCCCCGCCGGGAATGCATGACGGATCCAGGCGGATGAGCGGCGGTTCGCGAAGGGGGAGGGGGCCGCACTGCTTCTTGACTTATCCCACGGATTTGCGGAGGGTTGTTCGAACAACCTCCTGGTCCCGAGGGTCAAATCGACCTGCTGGCGCCGTTCTCACACCATTTCCACCGTCATTGGCCCGCGGCACGATACAAGACGCTCTTTCAGGGCCTGAACCGTGCTTCGTCGCCTGGTCGGGTACGGTTTAACGTGTTGGAGTTTCAGGTTTTCGAGATCACAACGGAATCAACCTTCCCAACACCGTGGACGGCCCGGTGCGGGCGGGTTGCGCCTCCCACCGGAACAGGCGCACGGGGTGCCGCAATCAAACGCGACAGAGGATTTATGGCGTTCAGCATCGGGTTGATCATTCTCATGGGGCTGGCCGCGGATCTGGTGTTTCGGCGCCTGAAACTGCCGGGCTTCATGGGCATGCTGCTGGTCGGCATGGTGGTCGGTCCTTACGGCCTGGATCTGATGGCTCCGGAAATGGTCAGCGTTTCCGAGGATTTTCGAGAGATTGCCCTCGTTGTCCTTCTCCTGCGCGCAGGACTCGGGCTCAACCGCTCAACGTTGCGCAGAGTGGGGGCACTCACCATCGGCATGAGCTGCCTGCCCAGCCTCTTCGAGCTGGCGGCGGTTGTCGTGACGGCCCATTGGCTGCTGGGTTTCGGTTTTGTCGAAGGCGCGATCCTCGGCACGATCCTGGGAACGGCATCCCTGTCCGTGGTGGTGCCGAAGGCTCTGGACTACATCGACCGCGGCAGGGGAGCGCTCAGGGGGATTCCCACTCTTCTGCTGGCCTCCTGTCCCCTGGACAACGTGTTCATGATCGTTTTGTTCACGTTCTTCGCGGGCATGTACGGGGCCGCTCAAGTAAGCCTGCTGAGCGCTTTTGCGCAGATCCCGGGCGCAATCGTCCTGGGTGTCCTGTCCGGTGTGTTGCCGGGGTATGTTCTCTACCGGCTCTCCGGAAAATACGACCGGTGGGCGCAGCGAGCGGCGCTCGCCGTGGTGGGGGCTTCCATTCTTCTGGTCTGGCTGGAAAACGTTCACCGGGCGATCGTCACGTTTTCGAGTCTTTTCGGTATAATGACCATGGCGTTCATCATGCTGGAGAAAGCCGAACCGGTCGCCTTCGTCATTTCCCAGCGGCTGCAGAAACTCCGGGTTTTCGCCGAACTGCTCCTGTTCGTTCTCCTGGGAGCCCGGGTGAACATTCCGGTGATCGGGCAACTGGGTTTCGAAGCGATTGCCGTGATATTGAGCGGCCTGGCGTGCAGAAGCCTGGGAGTCGGCCTCGCTTTGCTCGGCTCGGGGTTCGACGGGCGAGAGAAGCTGTTCTGTACGGTGAGCTGGCTGTCCAAGGGCACGGTTCAGGCAGCCCTGGGCGCGGTTCCGCTCGCTGCCGGGGTGGCGTTCGGAGAGGAAATCCTGGCGATCGCCGCGCTCGCGATTGTGATGACCGCTCCCGTGGGAGCCATCCTCATGGGATTTCTCGGCGAACGCGTGCTGGACAAAGGCGAACCGTCTCCGTACCGGTTCAAGGAACTCCGGCTGAAGCTCGGCCTGCCCCGGGTAGGGGCGCGGGTTCGCAGCAAACGATACGGTACGGTTTGGAAGGTGATCGAGGAGAAGGAGACCTGGATCGAGAAGCCGCGGCTCCCGGGGAACGTGCAGGACAGCCCGGTGCTGCTTCCGGCCATCTCGCTGCGCTATTGGCGCCGGGACGCCGGCGGGGAGGTTGCCGCGGGGAAAACGATTTCTTTTCGCTACAGCCAGTTCGATCCTTCGTTTAACGATCATTGGGAGATCGTTCACGACTGGCGGGATTCACCAAGGCACAGGGGGATGTAACCGAAGACCTCCCGGTGGCGGTTCGCTCGAGTCGATTGCACGGACGTTCCCCGGGGCAGGTCACAAGAAGACCTTGCCCCGGGCGGGCCTGTTCCGGTCTTTCGACTCTTCCCGTGGTTCGAAAGACTGATGGGTCGATAATCGTTGAAACGCCGATTCTTGCCGGTTGCGACTGCTGTGAGGATGAGCGCGCGAAAACCGCGAGGATAAGGAAGACGAACCGTGGAAAAAGAAGAGGCCGAGCTCTGCAACAGCGTTCCCGACGGCCGGGGAGGTCGGTCGCGGTTGTGAAGCCGCTCTATTTACTCCTCGTAGACACCGCTGCAAAAGATCATGTCGTCGACCTTGTCAAAATAGACCACTTTGGGAACCACTTTTCGGCTGGTGGGATGGTACCACCTGTATTGCACCCACCCGCTGCCCTGGGAGTTGGCAATATCGACGATTTCCCGGATGAACGACTTGTCGTCGGAGTCCTTGAGGTTGATGAAATCCTTGCCCACGAATTTTTCGTTGACCCCGTGGGCAAGCATCGTGCCGGCGGAATCCAGCACAAAGACGTACATTTCATCTTCGACAAACTGTCCACGGGGGTTCATGTATTCGGCCAGGGCGATCTCCCGGCCTGCGGATTTGTAAAACGAGATCGCCCTGTCCACCCAATCCATCGCGTCTCTTCGCCTTCTCGCCATTTGCCGCTCCTTGTCGGTTTGGAGTGATCACAACAGTCCTGAACCATCGGCCCATTTCCTGTCTTACACCCTCAATCCTTTGCACGCACTGCGGCTTTGTCAAGGTTCGCGGCGCGATCGCCGGCCCGATCCGGCCGTTTCGTACAATTACCTAGAAAATAGACTCCCTCGGGAGTCTGTTTTCATGCTTCGCGGGTGTCGCAGGGGGCATGGATAATTGCGTATAAGATGAGTGCCTTGGGCGGGAGGGCATGAAGTCCTGCCCTCAGTGGGTCGGCTACGACGGAAGAGGCAAGGGTATTAAGACCGTGGGCTGCGCCGTCGCGCAACCCACCCTACGCAACCCAAAAGTCGACAAAGAACACAGTTGCTACGTCTGACCGGCACATCGGTCCGTGCAAGGGCGGGATTCTTCCCCATCCGCCTCACCCCGCGGCGATCCCTCATGCCGCGGTATTGAAGGCGAATCGGAATCGCTCGGCAAGGGACGATGCAAGACGCAGCCGCATGCCCGTCTGTCTGGCAATCGCTCGTGCGGCGGCATGCGAAATGCGCCTGGCCGGGATCAGACGACGTCCTGCCGTCGCAGCCTTTCGATATCGGTTGAATCGTAGCCCAAGTCGCAGAGGATCCGGTCCGTGTGTTCGCCGAGTTCGGGGGCATGTGACCGAATGCCCCCGGGGGTGCTCGAGAGACGAGGGCATATGCCGAGCTGCCGATAGGCTCCCCAGCTGTCATGGATCAGATCGACCACCATTTCTCTTGCCCGCACCTGGGGATCGTCCATGATCTCGGCAAGATCGAGCACCGGTTCACAGCAACAGTCGGCATCCTTGAAGACCTCCACCCACTCGGCCCGGGTCCTGCTCGCGAACAAGGCCTCCAGCCGGTGCTTCAGCTCGTCCTGGTGGCTTCCCGGTTCGAAATACTGCGGAGTGTTCCATTCCGGGTGTCCCACACGCTCGCAGAAGGCCATCCAGAACTGGGGTTCCAGCGCGCCAAGGCTCATGTACCGCTTGTCCCGGGTCGAATAAAGGTTGTAACAGGCAAAGCCGTGGTTCAGCATGTCGTCCGCTGGAGCGGGGACGGCCCGGTCACCGAGGTGTTTTCCCCAGCGCAGGCAATTCCACAGCAGTGAACCGTCCGTCATGGAAACATCCACGAACTGGCCCTTTCCGGTGCGCGTCCGGGCGAGCAGGGCGGCCAGGATGCCGAAAGCGGCAGGAAGACCGCCGCCGCCGAGATCGGCGATCTGAACCCCGGTCATGGTGGGTTCACACCGGCCGCTGTAGGAAAGCACACCGCTGCGGGCGAGGTAGTTCACGTCATGGCCG
>OFEK01001624.1_pt1 | contig 14494 bp, 14 predicted proteins | sample 1521131 | NCBI WGS metagenome assembly OFEK01 (sample SAMN05720209, study PRJEB24109) | activated sludge metagenome | isolation source: Anaerobic digester | place: China | collected 2015-12-16
TGCCAGAAGCGCGGTGTGCGACTCCATGATCTCTCCCACGATCTTGAGGCCGTTCTTCCGGAGGGTGCTCCCTGTCTCGGTGAGGTCTACTACCACGTCCATCAGGTCTGGAACCTTCGCCTCTGAAGCCCCATAGGATGGGAAGAGCCTGACCGGGATCCCCAGTTTCTCAAAGAACCGTTCCGTGACCCGGGGGTACTCAGTCGTAACCCGACTGCCAGGCCGGATGGCGGTGACGTCTTCGATCGGTTCGTCACGGTGAACCGCTACCACGATCTTCACATTCCCCTCGCCGGTCTTGCTGTAGGAAAGGTTTGCAATCTCGACAACGTCAGCACCGCTCTCCTCAACCCAGTCAACCCCTGATATGCCGAGATCGAAGTAGCCCATCTGGACGTAGAGCGGGATCTCCTGCGGCCGGAGGATCTTCACCTTACCGATCCTGGGGTCATCGATCCTGGGATTGTAATCGCGGTCTGTCCGTCTGACCTCGAGATCCGCCTCCTTGAAGACCTGTAGCGTCTGCGCTTCAAGGCTCCCTTTTGGGAGCGCAATCGTGATCATAAAAGATCATCCTGCAGGAAAAGAGTTAAAGGTGATCTCACTCGACATCTCAGTCTATGGTGTGAACCAGAAGCCCGGAAAGGAGTTTCGGCTCGAACCATGTGGATTTAGGGGGCATGACGCCTCCTGCATCGGCTATCGCGAGCACCGTCTCGATCGGCACCGGCTGCATCGCCACGGCGAGGGCGTACTCGCCGTCATCCACAAGTCGCTCAAGTTCACGGAGTGGTTTTGCCCCACCCATGTAGTGGAGTCTTGCATCACCCCGGGGGTCGGAGATCCCGAACATCCCCTCCAGTATATCTTTCTGGAGAACGGAGACGTCGAGTGACCCTATCAGGTCGGTGGGATCGGCGATCGGTCGTGAGATCTCGTACCATGCTCCACCCAGGTATATGTGCATCACATGCTTCCCTCCAGCCTCAGCATCAAGCGGCGGGATCTGGTAGCCTTCGGCGTCGAGGTTCCCGTAGGGACGGACAGTCCAACCAGATTTGCGGAGTGCTTCGAGAAACTCAGAGGGGGTGGCGTATCTTCCAGGGTCGGTGACGAGTCTGCTGTAGCCGTGGATACGTACGCGGTCGTGGGGGAAGAGAACCACCATAAACCTCCCCGCCTCCTCCGTAAACCTCCCCTCGCGCCTCCGCAGCGCGGCCACGTTCACCGCGGATTTGGCCCGGTGGTGTCCGTCGGCGATATATGTCTCCGGCACATTCGAAAAGAGTTTTTCTAGATAAGATAGGGCAGCATCATCTGTGATCCGGTAGATCTGGTGCAGCACGCCAGATGCGGTCGTCGTGCTTCCGTCGGGTTGGACGTCCATTATAAGTGAGTGAAGGTGCGAGTAGATACCCTGGCGGTCGCGGTAGAGCAGGAATACAAGGCCGGTGTTCGCACCGACCGCATCAATGTGCCGAGTCCTGTCCTCTTCCTTGTCATAACGGGTGAGTTCGTGCCGACGGATCTTCCCGATCTCGTAGTCTTCCGTCTGGACGCAGCAGACCAGGCCGACGAACTCCTCGCCGTTCTGTACTGCCCGGTAGATATACATCCCCGGCGTCGGGTCGCGCTCCATCAGCCTTTCCGCGAGCATACCCTCAAAGACCTCCCGCGCCCGCTGGTAGACCCGGTCATCGTTTGGCGGGATGTCGGGAAGTTCGGCGTCCGGTCGGCTAACCCGCAGGAAACTCAGTGGGTTCTTCTCGATACATTCCCGTGCTTCTTGTGCCGTCACCACATCGTATGGTACGGATGGGATCTTCTCGGAGTACCGCCGCGCTGGACGGATCGCCGCGAAACGATAGATCTGAACCATGGATACCGCCACTCGTCTGTGCCTACTCTTTTGTTCCCTGAAGACTAATATTAGATAGGGTACCCTGGTGGAGTGTGGCCGCGTATGATGCCGCTTCAGTTAACAATCCTTCGGGCGCAGACTGCAGATATTCCGCAGATCGTGGCCATTGAGAGAGTGTCCTTCGTCGATCCCTGGGATGAGAGAACGCTCTTGGAATCTCTCAACTATTTCCCGGAGACGTTCTTTGTGGCGAAAAACAATGGGGATCTGGTCGGTTTCATCGCCGGCGGTATCGAGGACACAGGGGAAGGGGTTTACGGGCACATAATGAACTTTGCCGTTGCCCCCCGCTGTCGGCGCCGCGGTGTCGGGCGACACCTCCTCCGCCGCCTGGAGCAGGAGTATGCCATCCTGGGAGCAAACGGTGTCCAGCTTGAGGTCAGAGCCAGCAACACCGGGGCGCAGGAGTTTTACCACCGCCTCGGCTATCGTGAGGTATTCCATGTGGCATCCTACTACTCAAGCGGAGAAGATGCCATGGTCATGATGAAGTGGTTCCGCTTTTAGGTCTCCTGTCCGCGATCCAGATTTTATCTTGCGGGGTGAAGGGGGCGGAGCGAGAAGACCTCTCTCCAGGGGGGTAGTTCACCTCTTTTATCCCCGCCCCAGGTTCTGGTGTGCCCGGGCCAGGTGCTGGGCTGCCAGCGCGCCGAGGAGTGAGAGTTCGCCGGCGAGGACCGCAGCAGCAACGATCTCTCCGAAAGCCCTTGCATTGGTTCCCGGAGGGTCACCGCCACCAGCGACTCCAAGCATTGCCAGACACTCGTGCTGGGTATCAACACCTGTTCCGCCGCCGACAGTCCCGACGGGGAGCGAGGGGATGGTGACCGAGACGTAAACACCGCCCTCAACCCGGTCGACAGTGGTTATTGCGGTGCTCCCCTCGACGACGTGGGCCGCGTCCTGACCACAGGCGATGAAGATCCCGGCAACCACGTTTGCCGCCTGGGCGTTGAACCCGAAGGATGCTGCCCGCGCTGAACCCACCAGGTTCTTGCGGTAGTTGACCTCGAACAGTGTCTCCGCATCGGTCTTCAGGAGATCCGCGATCAACGCTTCGCTGAGTCGCACTCCAGCAACCACGGTCTTCCCCCTGCCCTGTACGAGGTTGATAGCCGCAGGTTTCTTGTCGGTGCACATATTGCCGGAGAGGGAGACGAGTCTTGCGCCAGTCTCGCGCTCGATGAGTTCGCCCACTTTCTGGCTGGCGATCGTAACCATATTCATGCCCATCGCGTCCTTCGTGTCGAACTCGAGTCTGACAAAGACGCTTGTGCCGGTGATGTAAGTCCTGGCTTTAAGGAACTCCCCGTGCTTTGTGGTGCTTTCTGCAACCTCCCGGATCTCGGTGGTGTGCGTATCCACCCAGTTTGCCGTCTCTTTCGCGTGAATGATATCACGGGTGGCAAAGACCGGTGCCCGGGTCATCCCGTCGCGCATGATCCGGACATCCGCCCCACCCGCCCGGGTTATCAGCGAGCAACCGCGGTTCACCGAGGCGACAAGCGCTCCTTCGGTCGTCGCGAGGGGAATGTAGTATGACCCGCTGGCGTACTCGCCATGTACCAAGAGCGGTCCTGCAACACCGACCGGAACCTGGACAGCGCCAATCATGTTCTCGATGTTGCGTTTCACGACCCGATCGATCCCTATTGTGAACGATCCAATCGCGGGAAGAGGTGTCCCGGTCTCGCTCTCGATGAACGCCCTCCGTACCCTTACGGCCTCTTTCGGTGGAAGTTCCTTCTCGAGCGCATATAGTTTGAGGGACCCGTCTTTCAGCCTCTCGATATACTCATCCATGAATAAGTATGAGATCTCATACGTAAAGATGGCGGGTGTGGAGTCCGTGGGTGAAGAACACTGGTGCCTGGTGGTGCCAAAACAGGAGGCCGAGGAGAGACGGCGCCGACTGCTTGAGGCAGGGCTCCTTGACCGGCGGTATAGGCCGCGTCAGGAGGGTGATACAGTCCTCCTCCCCCTGACGGATGGGGTTCCGGGTGCGGTGCTCCGGGAGTTTGAGGCGGTACCGGAACGTCCTGATCTACCCCGTCATGAGATCGTCGGTGGGATAGCCATAATGCAGGAGAACGATCCCGCTGGCGCCGGGCGCCTTCTCGCCTCAAGACCGTCGCTTCACACCGTGCTGTTCCCGGAGACCCCCGTCGAGGGTGAGTACCGGACCCGCAGGTTTGCCGTCCTTGCCGGTGTACCTACCACCCGCACACGGGTGACGGAGTACGGACTCCGTTTCGATGTAGACCTATCCCACGCCTACTTCTCCGCCAGGCTCTCCACAGAACGCCAGCGGGTTCTTGCGGCGATGGAGGAGGGTGAGCGGGTTCTTGATATGTTTGCCGGCGTGGGGCCGTTTGCAGTCACCCTGGCCCGGAAAGCGGATCTTGTGGTCGCGGCTGATCTTAACCCCGCTGCCGTGCATCTCCTGGTTGAGAACATCACCCTCAACCGGGTGAATAACGTCGTCCCGGTGCTTGCGGACGCCGGTCACCTTCCCCGGTATGGGTTTCGCCCGTTTGACCGGGTTGTCATGAACCTCCCCATGGCCGCGCCGCGGTACCTCCCTGAGGCCGCAGCGCTCTGTCGGGACGGAGGAACGATCCATCTCTATGCCCTGCAGGAGCGGGAAGGGGAGCACCTCCCTCTGATCCGCGGGGTTACCCGGGGTGAGGTCCTCGAGCGGCGGGTCAGGACATACTCTCCGGGAAAGTGGCATGCGGTTTACGATATAACCCTGGAGAGGTAAGGGAGGCTATCAAACCAGTACCTTCAGGCTGATCTGCCGGGTTTGATAAGCCTCTCTTCGGACGGATTCCGGGGTGGTGGTGTGATTCTCCCTTGCTGCAGCGTCCGGAAATGGGTTTTTAGTCGGTTCCCGGTTAGAACCGCAGGAGATCCATCTGCGCGCCGGGCACGGCTTTCCAGGGCCAATCGCCACACACTTCCCCCGGAGGGGGAGCGGCCGTGCGATCGTGGCGTTCAAGGATACTGAAAGGGCATGGCGTCCCGGAAGCCTGAGGAGATGGGGGTGTTCATGTTCAGCGTAAGGCGTTCACCAGGGAGTGCAGTCGCGTGAAAAGAGAGATGGGCTCCGGGGCAGAACTATCAGATGAGTGTGTATGAGCGGAACGGAGGGCTCCTGGCAGGCTGAGGCTGGCCGGATTGCCGCGGCTCTTGACGGGGGCCGGGCGCGTGTCGACCTGGAGCGCTTGAGGCCTCCTGTCAACACCTACCTCGTCCGCTCGCTCGATAAAACGGCGCTCCGGTTCAGTCTTCCCGTCCTGCTCACACCGCCGCCCGGCACGGCCAGTCACCCCGGTGCTGACGGGGCGGTCTGGGCGGTGATCGAGGCCGTCAAGGCGGCGGTCCCGGTCGAACCCGCACTCGGCCCCATCGCAGGTCTCGGGACGGAGCACCCCGTCCATTGCCAGCAGAATGTGGAACCTGTCACGCTGATCGCCTCACCGGGCGCCATCGGAACGGATCTCTGGCGACCGGGCGATGATAACCGGATCGACTCGCGGGGTCTTCACCTGGTCGTCAGGGGTGCACTCCCTTACCCGGGGCCGCCCGGGCGGGGCACGGAACGGGAGGCCGCTGATCGCCTGGGTGAGCTCCTTGAGGCCGTCGACCGCGTAGCGCGCCGGGTGCCTGCGGCGGAGATTGCCGCGGCCTGTGCTCTTTCCCTTGACCAGAAAGCCCTCCGCCGCGCCCTGCCGGGGGTGGGGCTTGTCGCGTTCATTGCCGATGGCACGCGCCCGGCCCGCCGGTTCACCAGGCTCCGGGGTCACCACCGGATTGCAGGCCCAAAGGAGGGTGTTCACGTTCCTTTCCGCTGTCCGCGGGAACTCGACCCGATCGAGGTCGAACTTGAGGGGAGCGGCAGGGTGGTGACGGGGCTTGGACTCCGGCGCGGGGAGGTCTTCGCGGTTGCCGGTTCAAACGCTGAGGGGAAGAGCACCCTCCTCCAGGCGATCGTTGCCGGCCAGGACGACCACGCCGCCGGCGATGGGCGTGAACTCCTGGTCAGTGTCAACGGGGTTGTGGGGGCGGAGGCAAACGAGCAGGAACTGGTGGGTGCGGATGTCAGCCTCTTTTTCCAGAGTCTCCCACCCGGCCTATCGGGCGATCCCCGCGCGGCCTACGGCCGCGGGAGCGGATCCCTCGTGATGGCAGAAAAGATCCAGGCAGCGATCCGTGCTGCGGCGCCCATCCTCATCATCGATGAGGACCGCGCCGCGACCAACCTGCTGGTCCCCGGGTGCCTCCAGAGCGGTGAGGTGACACCGCTCTCCACGCTGCTTGCCACCAGCCGCCAGGCGATCGGGGATACGACGATCTTGTTTGCCGCCTCCTCGCTCGATATACTGATAGCGCAGGCTGATCGGATCCTGCTCTTCTCCGGTCATGAAGCGCAGGCGCTCGATCCCCGGGAGTTCCGGCGGCGACTGGACAGGCACCTTGCCGGGGTGCGAGAACTTCTGGCGGCGCAGGAGAGAATGGACGACTGCTGATACCCGGTTTGCCGGCGGAAAGGCCGTATTCGGGTATTCAGGACTCGCCAGCGCTGACGACATGAACCGATTCCGGCGCAAACGAGACCACCACAAGGCTGCCTTCCTGAAGTTCCAGGTCATCCACCTTCTTCCAGGAGAGGATAGATGAGAGCATAAACCCGCAGTCGACCGTAACCCTGCTGAACGGACCGCGCGGCACGATGGATATGATGGTGCCCTGGAGCGTGTTCCTGCCGGGGTTGCCCACCCCCCTCTCCGCCGGTGCGATCTGCATATCCTCCGGCCTGATGCAGAGGGCGACCCTCTCCCCCGGGCCAAACGACGACCGCGCTCTCACCCGAGTGCTGCCGACATCGATGGAGGCTATCCCTCCGTCTTCCCTGCCCATGACCACTCCTTCCAGTATGTTCTCTATGCCAACGAATCTGGCAAGATCCCTGGTCGCCGGGAGGGTGAAGACCTCTCTTGGCGTCCCGACCTGTGCGAACCTGCCGTTCATCAGCACCGCTATCCGGTGAGCGAGCCGTTGCCCCTGGTACATGTCGTGGGTCGAGAAGAGTATCGTTGTGCCGAGTTCGCGGTTGATCCGGATGACCAGCTCCTCTATCTTCTCCACCGAGACCGGATCCAGGTTTGCGGTCGGTTCATCCATGAGGAGAATCTCCGGTTCGATCACCATCGCCCTGGCGAGTGCCACCCGCTGCATCTCGCCGCCGGAGAGTGTCCGTGCCCGCCGCTCCTCGTATCCAGCAAGCCCGACCATATCGAGAGCCCCCCTGACCTTCTTCATGATCGTTTCCCTCTCCACCCCCCGAAACCTGAGTCCGATGGCGATGTTCTCGGCGACCGTCGTGTTAAAGACTGCAGGTTTCTGAAAGACCATCCCGATCGTCCGGCGGATCCTGAGGCTCTGCTCTTTGCTGGCGTGGATATCGATCCCGTTGATCCGGATGGTCCCTGCTGTCGGAGTGTCCAGGAGGCCGATCAGGCGCAGCAGGGTTGATTTCCCGGCCCCGCTCGGCCCGATGACGGCAAAGATCTCCCCGTCATCAACCCTGCCGGTGACTCCGTCGAGCACCCTCTTGCCGTCGAACTCTTTTGAGACTCCGTCAAGTTCAATCATGGATTCCTGCCCTGTTGCAGCGTTGATATGACGAGATTGACCCCGAGAGCGATGATAAGCAGGACGATCCCGAGAGCGATGGACTGCGGGATGTTGCCCATCGACGTCTCAAGCGATATCGCGGTGGTCAGGACGCGGGTTGAACTCTTAAAAGAGGACGCCGCTATGTTGCCGCCGACAAGGATGGCCGCCCCGACCTCGGATATCGCCCGACCAAACCCGACCGCGACGGCCGCCAGGATCGCGAACCGCGCTTCCTTCATGATGTTTATGAGGAACTGGAACCGGGTAGCCCCGAGCGAGGTAAGGGTGTCCCTGATGACCGGATCGACCCCAGAAAGCGCGGATATTGTGAGCCCGGTCATGATCGGTATGATGAGGACTGTCTGTGCGATGATCATGGCGGTCGGCGTGAAGAGCAGTCTTAAGAATCCGAGTGGTCCGGCGCGGGAGATGAGCAGGAATATCAGGAGCCCTACGATGACCGTCGGGAGAGAGTAAAGTGTCTGGATCAGGTTGATGATACTCCTTCTCCCTCGAAATTTTCCGAAGTTGATCGCCGCCCCGAGCGGGAGAGCGATCAGCGAGGCAATGATGGTCGCGGTGAGCGATATGATGATGCTTCGCACGGCAATGGCCATAACGTCAGGATCGAGCGTTACGATTAGCCTGATCGCCTCGATGAACCCCTCGATGATCTCGTACATGCCTTGCACCCGATCGTGTTACCTCAGCGGCAAAAAACCAGATGATCCCCGGCCCCGGTGCCAGAGGCACGTCAGTGAAGATAGGAGGTTCAATCTCATGCAAAAAGGGGTGGATTTGACCGGATCAGAGGATCGGGTCTTTCACTTCGGCCTCAGGCACACCGATCTTCTCCCAGGCGTCCTTTGCGGCGTAGAACAGTGGTTGGCCGTACTCCGCGACACCGAAGGAGGCGATCTCTTCCTGCACCTCATCGGAGATCAGGAAGTTGATCCAGGCCTTCGCCAGCGTGCTGTTGATATCCGGGTATTTCTCCGGGTTGATCTGCATGGCGGAGTAGACGTTGAGCAGGATATCACCCTCGTCCACGAGGGTCACGAGGTCAAGGTCACGCTGGTAGGCGAGGAAGGTGCCGATGTCTGAGAGAGTGTAGCCCTGCAGCTCGTTTGCCATCTCAAGGGTTGCACCCATACCGGTCCCGGCCTCGCGGTACCAGTCGCCGGAACCCCGGATATCAGTCGAGTAGTTGAACCCGGCAGCCTTCCAGATGGCCTGCTCCTTCGAGTGCGTGCCTGACGCGTCACCGCGTGAGACAAAGACCACACCCGGTTCACCTGCCATGCCTTTCTCGCGGATGGTCTTAAACGCTTCTTCGGGTTCCATGCCCTTTATGCCTGCAGGATCGGATTCGGGCCCGACAATGATGAAGTAGTTGTAGGCAAAGACGCGCCGGCTGATGCCATAACCATCGGCAATGAAGGCATCCTCACGCGGACGGTCGTGTACCATCAGGACATCTACGTCGCCCCGCTGCCCGTACTCGATCGCCTTGCCGGTGCCGGCGGAGATGATCAGAACCTCGGCGTTGTACTCCTTCTCAAACATGGGTTTGAGGTGATCGAGGAGTCCGGTGTCGTAGAGACTCGTAGTCGTGGCGATACGAAGTTGCTGCTTCTCTGCAGGGGGTTGCCCGGTACAGCCGCAGATCAGCAGTATGGCGACCATGACAGCCGCAACGGCAAAGATGGTTCTCTTTTTCATCATGTCTATCAGAGGGGTTTATTGTACTACCTACATTTAAATACGCGTGTTTTGTGTTAATGTGTGTTCAATTTAGTTAACTGGGCTTCATAATAGGCTGAGTAAATGTGATCCAATTACCCTGGAGTGAGACCGCCTGAGATCATCCCACCACGATATCGCGGTAGACCCCATCCTCCTCCTCTACATAGAGGATCGCCTCACCTCCGACAAAGGCGGGTTTCGGGAACTTTTTAAGGCTGACGAGACCTTCGCTGACGGTAACACCATCGCGGGTCATTACCCGGTCGACGCCTGAGGCGAGGATCGCGGCCACCGTTGAGGTTCCGTGCAGGTTTCGTGTAGTCCCTTTCTGGACAAACCGCCCGTCATTCCCGGATGCCGCGAGGCAGACACCCGCCAGCGCCCCGATAACCCCGTCTTCGGTGCCGCCAAGTCCTTCGAGGAGTATCCCTGCGCGGCGGGCGAGCGTGCGCGCCTGTTCCTGCGTCACGACCTCTCTCTTTGCGATGAAACCGAAGCGGGGGGTCTCCTGCACGATCTGTCGGTCGGTGGCGAGACAGATGCCTGGGTCGCTTCCCTCGATAAAGTCTGCGAGAAGGAGTTCCTTTGCTGTCGCGAATAGATCATCGGCCGTAACTTCATTCTCTCCATCCAGTATGTGGATGACCGCGGCGCTGTTGTGTGAGGTATAGGGGATGGCGGGATGGATAAATAGCTGGTGCCGTGTCACCCCGAAGACTGCACAAGACCGGGAAAGTTCTGCTGCAATCGCGCGTGCGAGTCGTCCGGTGCCGCGGGACTCGCGGGTGTCGGTATCGTCAATGCCTATGTAGATGGTCATTGGTATCGCTCGTCTGCCATACCGGTCGGTTTTGGGAGGAGAATAAGGCTTCTCCTCTGTTCAATCCTGGAAGTTACGCCCGGATCAGGGTGCCGACCCGTTCCCCGTTCACGGCCTTTGTGACGTTCCCCGGGATATGAGCGTTCACCACTTTGATCTCTCTGACGTAAACGGCGTCCCGGAGAAGTTCGACCGCCATCGGTTCGAGCACCATATCCTCCATCTCCATCTCCAGGAGTTCTTCGGCCGTGATCTCCGGGATGAGTTCGGCATCAGGATTCTCAAAGGGGTTCTCGGTGTAGAGGCCGTCCACGTTCTTCCCAAGGATGCAGTTCTTCGCGCCGACCACCTCCGCCATAAGGAAGGCGCCGGTATCCGTCCGGTGCGGCGGGATGGTTCCAAGTTTTGGGGGGTGTTCGTAGAGCCCGTATGGCGGTGTGCCCTGAACGACCGGGAGCATCCCGAGCGAGATCAGTGAGGGCAGACTCAGGAGGTCTTCGGTATGGATCCGAACGCCGTTGTATTTCGAGAAGAGGATGGAGATCATGATCGCATTCTGCTCGCTGATCTTGCCCGCAAGTTCCGCAAGCACCCCCGTGGGCATACCGAGGTCGATGCCGAGGTCGAGGATGTGGCGGACACGGGCGCCGCCGCCGGTGGCTACAAGGATCTTATGGCGCCTGGAAAGTTCTCCGATCTCCTCGATCAGCGGGTATACAATCTCCCGGCCGTAATCGATGACTCCGTGGCCGCCGATCTTGATCACGTTCAGGTCGGGCATGATCCGTATCGTGGAACCCCCTGTCCTGCGGAGCATTCCTCGCCTGACCAAACTTTCGCCGCGCAGCCTTGATTCAATCTCAAACCGTTCCGCCATGATCTTTCCTCCTATCTGTATGATGGGAAAAGGTTAAGTATCTTTGGCGTATATCTACTGCTATACCAGTTGGTATGGGGTGAGAGAGATGAAGATCTATGTACGTGAACGCCAGAAGGTTGGCACCGGTGTGAAACAGCCAAGGTTCCGCATCGTTGCTATCGTTGAAGAGCAGGGCGAGCAGAAGCGCCTGAAGGTTGAGGGGACGCACTTCCGGAAGGTTGAGATCGAGCAGATTGCAAAAGATATCGGGGCGGAGGTTGTCTACCTCGAGGCGATGCCCGAAGAGGAACGCGGCGAGATGAAAGCAGAGGCGGCATAACTCCCCGGCCGTCATATTTTTCTACCGCGTCATGAGAGATGATGCGATCAGATGACCAGAGATGAGCACGACGATATCATTGATGCGGCTATAAGGATCCTTCTTGAGGAGGATCGCTGCATAACCGTCGGGTTTTCCCCGGACGGCATCTCCATACGTTTCCCCACGACCAGAAAACTTGCCGAGTTTCTGGGGATCCCGCATTACTACGTCCTCCCAAGGTTCGGGGAGATGGAGCGAGACGGCCTGATTCGCCGCGTGGAGCGGGTCGGGATCTCCACCACAGCAGCGGGGACGGAACGTCTACTCTCTATTATGGCGGAGCGATACAGCGAGCGTGCAGAAGATTTACTTGGCCGGGACATATTTGCGGTGCTTCGGCGGAAGGCCGGGAGTCTGCCGGGATAGGGTGAGCGGGTCTGGAACCAGAAGATCAAGGATCTTCAGGGGGTTCTTCGGGCGTCCGGCAGGAGATCCCATTACCAGGTTCCCGGCGAGAAACTTCCACTGAGGTCTCATCAGCGTCGCGTGCAGAGCTTGCCCCCGGGACCATCAGCATGCACCGCCCCCCGAGGAGGGGTGTGTGATGCGGTCAAAGAAAACCACTCACCGGTGGCAATTTGGCGGTCTCCGGGTGTGTTGCCGGGGGAAAGTGGAGGGTTTATAGTCCAGATCGTTGATCTCCGTCTCTCCGTACGGCCTGCCGGGAGAATCCATAACCTCAAAGACCCATGCAACCAGATAGAGGGGAGAGCACCATGGCGGAGAGCACCGCAACAGAGGAGAGTGGTATCAGGTTTACCATTGAGGAGGTTGCCGGCGCAGTCGGTGATTTCGGGACGATCTTTCCCATACTCCTTGGAGTCGCTATCGTCTGCCCGGACGTGAACGTAAGCCATTTCTTCCTCTTCATAGCCGCCTGGTACATCATCGCCGGACTCTACTACCGCCTCCCGATCCCGATCGAGCCCATGAAGGCCATCGGTGCCATCGTCATCGCCGGAGGGCTCTCCGGTGGAGAGATCGTGGCATCGGGTATCGTCGTCGGTGCGCTCTTCCTGCTGCTCGGGCTTTTCGGCGGCATGACCTGGCTTGCGGATCGGATCCCCAAAAGCGTCATCCGGGGTGTTCAGGGGGGTCTTGCACTCCTCCTCCTCAGGACGTCGCTTGACTACATCCTCGCCGACGCCCTGTTTGCGGCTCTCTCCATCGGGATCATCCTGGCATTCTTTTTTGCCTCGCAGCGCACCCGGATCCCGGACGTCTCCGCTCTGATTGTTATACTGATCGGACTTTGTGTGGGTATCGTCACACAGGGGATGCCGCCGTTCAGGTTGATTTCCCTCCCCTCACTCATCATCCCGCTTCCTTCAGACTTTGTAGCCGGCACATGGGAACTTGCCATCCCGCAGATCCCGCTCACCCTGACAAACGCCATCCTCGCTACATCCCTCCTCACCTACGACCTCTTCCCGAAGAAGGGCGTGGACCCTGACCGCCTATCCCGGACGATCGGTGTCATGAACCTCATCTCAACGCCGCTTGGGGGTTTTCCGATGTGTCACGGTGCCGGAGGGCTTGCCGCCATGTACCGGTTCGGTGCGCGAACCGGGGGGGCAAACATAATCGCCGGGGTCTTTATCCTCATCTTTGCCGTCGCATTCGCCCCGCCGGAGGTGCTGACCCTGATCCCCCTCGGGGTCTTTGGCGCGCTACTGGTCTTCGTGGCGATAGAACTGGGGAAACACAGTATAAAGACCGGGTCGTATGCCGTCACCGGTGTCATAGCCGTCCTCACCCTGCTGATCGGGCTTACGTTCGCGTTCATTATAGGGATGATCATGGCTTACGTCCTGCAACGGTGGCAGCAGCAGCCTGGAGGCTGAAGTTTCATCACCTCATGGGGGAAAGATGATTGAACCATACATGGATACCGTCACAGTCCTTGGTCTTTTAGCCGGAACGTTCACGACGCTCTCGTTTGCCCCGCAGGCCATAAAGGCATGGCGCAGTCGTTCGACCGCCGACCTCTCGTTTGCGATGCTCCTTCTCCTCCTGGCCGGAGTCCTGCTCTGGTTCGTCTATGGGGTGGCGAGGGGGGATATCGCCATAATAGTTGCAAACGGTGCCACCGCCGTCCTTGTTGCCTTCACTCTCGCGCTGAAAGCGCAGAACGGATGACGTGGATCGCGTCTTCTCTCACGGAGATGTTGACCCGAACCCCCGGCGAAAGCCCGAGATCCCGCACCGACCGCCGGGTCATGACCGCGGTCAGTTTCATACCCGCATCCACCAGGACGTCGGTCACAGGACCGTTCTCGATGATCTGAATGATCGTCCCGCTCATCTTGTTTGGGGTGTTGGGCAACCGGTCGTCGCCGGGGGCGACGATGAGGTCGTCGGCACGGATGCAGAGACAGACCTCCTCTCCCACTGCAGCGTCTGTCAGCGCCTCAAACCTCAACCCACCTGCATCCACCGTTGCATGCCCGCCATCGTTTGCCATCACCACCCCGTCCAGGATGTTTTCAACCCCGATGAAGGCTGCAACCTCACGGCTCCCCGGGGCGCTCAGAACAACATCGGCCTCGCCCTCGTCGACGAGGCGGCCGTCGATGATGACTGCCATCCGGGTTGCAAGCATGTGCGCCTCCCTGCGGGAATGGCTGACGTGCACGATAGTGAGCCCCTCGTCCTGGTGGAGTCGCCTGAGGTCGGCGATGAACCTTTCCTGGGTTACGGGGTCGAGCGCCGAGAGCGGTTCATCCAGGAGGAGGATATCCGGTTTGACAGCGATGGCTCTTGCGAGTGCCACACGCTGCTGTTCACCCCCTGATAGGGTTCCCGGGTAGCGGTAAGCCAGGTGTTCGACCCCGAACCTTTCGAGGAGACCGGCGACTCTCTCGCGTGCTTCATGCCTGTGCAACCCCCGGGCGCGAAGACCGTAGGAGACGTTGTCGATGACGGTCATGTTCGGGAAGAGCGAGTAGTCTTGATAGACAAGACCGATCCCCCTACGTTCCGGGGGTAGGTCGGTGATCTCCTGCCCCCGGAGGAGGATGCGGCCGCTGTCCGGCCTGTGGAGACCGGCAATCGCCTCGAGGAGCACCGTCTTTCCCGCGCCAG
>OFEK01001626.1_pt1 | contig 14482 bp, 16 predicted proteins | sample 1521131 | NCBI WGS metagenome assembly OFEK01 (sample SAMN05720209, study PRJEB24109) | activated sludge metagenome | isolation source: Anaerobic digester | place: China | collected 2015-12-16
TCACATGACTATTGAACTCTGGTTCGCTGATCGAGTCCCCGTCCGCATCGATCCACCGGAGCGCCGGGGAGGAGTCGGAGGCGTTCCACTCGACCCCGACGACGGATCGGTCGTACGGCGGCACCCAGTCCGCGGCCGCGGCCGGGCTGACGGCGAGGCAGAGGAGGAGGAGTGCCGCGAGGAGCGGGAAGGTCCCTCGCCTCATGCCATCATCTCCTCGTCGGTCGGCAGCGGCACAACGCCGGGCGGCTCGACCTCAATCAAGATCTCGGCGGTCTGGTTCCCGGTGGCGTTGCCGACCGTCAGGGTGGCGGTGTAGGTGCCGGCGGCCTCGTAGGTGTGCCAGTGGTCGCGTTCGGTGGAGGAGAACCCGTCCCCGAAGTCCCAATGAGTATACTCCACATCCTCGCTCTCAGCGGCTGTGAATCGGACCATGAACGGCGCTGAGCCGTGGGGCGGGCTCGTGCGGTAGTCCACGGCGTAGACGGTGCCGAGGGTCCTCGGCGTCGGCGCGGGGGTCGGGGTGGCGGTGACGTTCTCCCCGGGCGTCGTCGTCGGTTCTACGGTCGGGGCAGCCGTGATGTTGGTGCCGGGGATCGTCTCGGGATCATCTCCTTCGGAGAGGAGGGTCACCGGCCCGGCAGGCTCGCTCTCCGGGATCCACCAGGTGAAGAAGTCGATGATCGCTTCGAGGATCCCGCCGGAGGAACTATCCTCGGCGGCGACCGGAACGACGAGAAGGGCCGCCAGAACGATACAGATCAGCAGGGGCCAGATACGCATTTTACCTCTCATTTTATCTACTCCTCTGTGAAGTCGCTATTAGTTAGTCCTGAGTTAACCCGAGGTACTCCAGAAGGTCAGCCTCAGCAATCCGCCAAGATCGGCCGTTGAGCTTGATGCCTTTGAGAGGCCGGTCGGCATCGTTGAGCCATCTTCGGACGGTTTTCGGGGTGACGCGGCTGATTTCAGCCGCCTCGTTGACAGTAAGCAGGCAGATTGCCGTACTGATTGGAGGCGTTGATCGCACTTTCCGGCGCATAATGCCTGTGTGTGGCCCTTAAGATTGTATAAAGAATACCTATGGAAGCGCACTCTGCCGGGCGCGCGCGCCCTCCATCGCCTTGAGCAAGGGGTTCTGGATGCCGAGGTCTTCCGACGCCAGATCCATGATCGCAAGGATCTTCGGGTTATCAAAGAGGTACTTACGCTTTCAGGTATCTGCAACTAAAGGGGTTTGTGTAAACAAAACCCATTGAAAAAAAGAGTTCTTTTTCCCAAACAATTTATGAAACTCAAAATGGCACGCCCCACACAGCGTTACCCCGTTCTCTAAAGTGTGCCGCAAATCTAGGTGATCGGCATAACTGTAGATGTGGTGAGCGTTCAGGCGGTACCCCCTCTGACCACATTTTTGACAGATGTAATCATCCCTCTCAAATACCCCCTTCCTCCAGTCTTTGTATTTTTTGGAAGAGAGATCCCGATCACGAAGGCTTGAGACTCCCCCCTTCCACCTCCCATTCCTCTCGCCTTTGACTTTAATCGTGCCTTTAAAAGTTTCCTTCTTGAGACAGCCACAACTCCTTGTCGTTCCGGCGCGTAGATTTCTATTATCAACCTCTGTAATGTTACCACAGTCACAACGGCAAATAGAGTGCCCGGTTTTGGGGGAACGGGAGATTACCGTCAGTCGAGAGAACCGTGACCCCGGCTCCAAGTGAGTGGACAGATTAATCCGGTTAACGCATTTCAGACAGATACAATGTCCTGCTGCAACGATCGACCGGTAATGAACCGTACGCACATTATGACAAACGGGACATTCAACTTCAACCTTATAACCAGATGCACTGCCGAGTTCTTCGACGGGTTTTGGTCGGCCTCGGTACATGACCGTCTTCGTTAGGATCATTTTCTGGGTTCGTTTTTATTAACAGTGTTTTCAAGGGCCTTTCTCATAACCTTCGACATGACAATCCCTTCTTCTTTCAGCTGGAGGTAGAGAGCATAAGGGATCTGAACGCAGACTGTTTTCTTGCCACCTGAATCCATATATTATGTTATGTGATGTAACATAATCAGTCCTTCCTTTTCAGAGGACACTCAATCGGAGCAAAAAACCCCGGCGAAGTTATCAAACCGGGGGCGCTGCATCGAGATCGCGGGGCCCGGCCGGGGAACTCCCCGGAGAGCGGCCGGATCCGAGAACCGGCGATCCGACCCCGGGGCCATTTCCGATCCGGGGCCGCAGCGCGGCGATCCGGGGCACGGATCGCGCCGCCTGCATGTGCAGATCAGAAGGGCGTCGGGAGGGCGTCGCCCCGGAGGTAGAGCGGGTGCCGGGGGTGCCCGTCCTTCGTTCTGCCGAGACAGGTGAGCCGGCACCGATCCGCCAAGAGATCCCGGACGATCCGGCCCCGGTCCTGCAGCGCCCCATGGACGCCCCAGGCCGCGACGACGAGGGCGGCGTCTTCGACCGCGGCAAGGATATAGTGATCGTTCTCTTCCCCGACCGGGTCCGCGACCGCGAGGAGGCCCTTCGGGTCGGTCGATCGATACGCAAAGATGTTCGCGACCTCGATGGCGCCGTAGCCCCACCGGCGGGCGTAGCCGCAGCACCGGGTCACGGTCGGGTCGAGCCGGACCTCGTCGGCGGTGGAGGGGTTCAGCATCACAAAGACAACTTTGTTCCCGGGGTCGCCCCACTCGCGGTAGAGTGAGTAGCGGTAGGTGCGGGTCGGGTCGAAGACCGCCGGGGGTTTCGCCGGGACGAGGAGGGGGCGCTGCATCAATGTACGGTTCGGTCGCGATCCGGCAAAAGGGTGTCGGGGGGCTAGAAGCCGAGATCGCTCTCCCCCATCCGCATGTAGACCAGAACCCCGATCACCAGCACGGCCCCGACCAGCAGCCAGGGCACCTGGAACCATCCGATCAACCAGAGGACCCCCGATAAGATCGGGATCGTGAGCAACGCCCCCCGGATCTCGCCGCGGACGAACGTCATCGCGAACCCGACGAGGATGAAGACGGAGGCCCAGTGGTATGCCGCAAGCGGGATCCACGGAGCGAGATCGATCCAGGGCCGGCTCTCCGGGGCGAACCGGATGAACTGGTCCTGCCGGACGACCTCACCCGTATTGAGCTCCGCGACATAACCGTACAGGAAGACCTCCCCCGGCTCGCCGTCGAGGAGGTAGGAGAGGTCGTCCCCCTGCGCCACCGAGACCGCCGTGTAGACGACCCCCCTCGCCTCGGTCGTCACCGTGAAGGTGACTCGGACGAGGTCTGCCGTGGCATAGCGGACGCCCACCCGGGTGCCGGCGGCCTCCTCCTCGGCGTAGAGTGTGAAGTCGCCCGCGGACCCGGCCGGTTCCTGCGGCCAGACGGAAATCACGACCGCATCCTCCTGGGGATAGAGGGTGATGCTGGTGTTGATCCCCCGCGAGGCGTCGGTGACGGTGACCCGATACTTGACCGTCTGGATCAGGGAGAAGACGATCCCCCCGCCGGTGTCGGTGGTGCCGGCGAGGGCGGTGCCGTTGAGGTCGGCGTCCCCGCTGATCCCGAAGAGGTCGTAGAGCCATGACCACGGGCCGGTGGACTCGAGCGGGGTGGCGGTCACGGTAATGTTGTCGAGCGCCTGCCCGGTGTAGGTCTGGACGACGAACCGGACGGGGAGCGGGCCGGGTAGGGTGCCGCTGGTGGCGGTCGGGGTCGGTTCTTCAGGGGTCGGCAGGCCTTCCCAGGCGAGCCGGGGGTAGTCCTCGCCTTCCACGAGGAACCAGACCTCATCGGTGTAGTCGGCGGGGGTGGCGATGCTCCAGTCCGCGAAGGTGGCGAGGGTCTGCATCTCGGCGGTCGTCTTGCCAGTGGCTCCGCCCGCGGAGGTCGCCTGCCCGGAGGTCTCGGTGTCCCAGAAACAGTTAGTGCAAACCTTCCCGTTGTCGGAATATATCATTCCGATCAGCCCGCCGTGTCCCGCATACGGGGCGGGTGCGGCGAGGTTCGGTGCAGTCACCGTTCCCGTCGAATAACAATTCCTGAGATACGCTCCGTACTCCTGGTCCCATCTCCCGATCAGCCCGCCCGCTGAGCCATCGGGGGATCCGTCGTCGGGGTCTCGACCCGCGAGAGAGGCAACATTTCCGGTAGCATAGCAGTTCTCAATGCCATAATTTTCGGCTAGCCCAGCTTCCCCAATCAACCCCCCGGTGTGCCGCAACCCACTGACATTTCCGGTGGCGTAACATCCAGACACCGACACAATCTCGGCGAAATGATACGGGTTATTCATGTCGCCAACCAGTCCGCCGGTCCCATACCACCCCCCAACCACCGTCCCGGTTGCAGAGCAGTTGGTTATCGATCCATCGGCGAAGTATCCCACCAACCCTCCGATTGCACCATTGAGTTCCAGAGACTCCTGGTTCCCTATCACATCCCCGGTCGCATGACAATCGTTCAAGATCAGTCCGTAATATCCATGCCCGATCAGACCGCCACCAAATTCGTCAGCAAGTTGGATATTCCCGCTCGCGGAACAGGCGGTGACCGTGCAGTCGCCCACCTCTCCAATCAGTCCGCCAACGTTACTCAACAGGTGGCCCGATATGCTCACGTCTGCGTGGCAATTTGTAACGGTTGCGTCCCACATAGATCCTGCCAGTCCGCCAATCTCGTAGCACGTTGCCCCCGATCCGGGGTTGCATTCAATATTGCCGGATATATTGCAGTTTGTGATTATTATCGGATCGGCTGTTTCTCCAGCCAACCATCCGATGAGCCCTCCGATACCCCCATCGGCGGTGATGGAAATGTTCTCCAGCGTTATGTTCGTAAATGAGATGCCGGTGCCATCCTCGACATCGCCAAATAACCCCACCAACCCATCTTCGGGGGCATAGATGTATAAGTCTCGGATTGTATACCCCCCGCCATCATAGGTACCGGAGAACGGTGCTGACAGATTCCCAATCGGCTGAAAACTCACCTGTTCCGCTCCCTCGGGGCACTGGATGTCGGCAGTCTGGATGTAATCGGCGTCCAGTGTCCACCCGTCCGCCCCGGTGCCGACCTTGCAGAGGTCCGCGTAGGTGCGGACGTAATACGGCCCCGGCTCGTAGACGGTGATGAGGTCGGTCTGCGTTGCGGTATCCTCGCCGTAGGCGTTGGTGGCCGTCAGGGTGACTGTGTAGGTGCCGGGCTCGGCGTAGGTGTGTTGCGGGTTCTGCTGAGTGGAGGTCTCCCCGTCCCCGAAGTCCCAGGCCCACGCGGTCGGGTCCTCGGTCGAGGTATCGGTGAACTGGACGGCGAGCGGAGCGGTGCCGGCGAGGGGGGTGGCGGTGAATGATGCTGCTGGAGGCAGAGTGTCGGCAATGGCGAGTGAGTGCCATCCTCCCCCCGCAACCTGTACCGCAACAAGCCCTTCGGGGATGTCGCACTGACCATAGTTGTTCCTTCCCCACCCGATCACCGTGCCATTTTCACAGAGCGCAAGCGAATGGTCTGCCCCAGCAGCAACCTGCGTTGCGACAAGTCCTGCAGGAACATTACATTGACCATACCCATTATCCCCCCAAGCCACCACCGATCCATCGGGGCGAACGGCAAGCAAATGATTCTTCCAAGTGGTAACTTGGGTCGCGACAAGTCCTGCAGGGACGTTACATTGTCCATACCAATTATTACCCCAAACAACCACCGATCCATTGGGGCAGAGCGCAACCGAATGATAATACCCTGCAGCAACTTGGGTCGCAACCAGACCTGCGGGGACGGTACACTGACCGTAGTTGTTCGACCCCCACGCCACCACGGATCCATTGGGGCAGAGCGCAACCGAATGATAATACCCTGCAGCAACTTGGGTCGCAACCAGCCCTGCGGGGACGGTACACTGGCCGTTGTTGTTCGATCCCCAAGCCGCTACCGACCCATCGGGGCGGAGCGCAACCGAGTGATACCATCCGGCATCAATTTGCGTCGCGACAAGCCCAATGGGGACATACCACTCGCCTTCAGTATTGCGTCCCCACACCTTTACTGATCCATCGGGGCGGAGCGCAACCGAGTGATAGTACCCAGCGGAAACCTGAGTCGCAACCAGCCCTACGGGGACATTGGACTCGCTCTGGCTATTACTCCCCCACGCGACCACGTCTCCCTCCGTCGCCCCCGCCGGGCTCACCGTGAGCGCGAGGAGCAGGAGGACGACCGCGACACCAAGCACCCCGGGCCGGGCCCGGGACGGAGAGAAAAACTGCACATGCAACATTTTACCGACCCATTTTTCGATGAGATGGGTTTGCGCCGGGGGGGATAAGGCATTGCTATGTTCTGGATGGGGGGCTGAGCCGGCCCCCGCGGCAGGGCGATCCAGGCCGGGACCGTTTGACCTGCAGAACAAAGGCTCGCGGCAAAAAGAGGCATCTGAAAAGATAGTATCCTTGTTCTCTTGGAATAGTCGAATGCCACATATTTCGATCTGGCAGTGACCTTCGGAATGGCGTTTGAATCCTTATTCTTTTGGATTGAACCACTGTTGCGAGTATTAAGGGGGCTGTCGTTGCCCTGCCCCAATACCCGATGTAGCGCCTATATATTGTATCTCTCCAAGGAGCATTAAGATATCCTTTGCAGCAAGCAACCTCTCAAGACCTCAATAATCTCAATCTGTGCTCCTTCCAGAGCGGTTGCTCCGCCACTGGGCATAGCCCCAGGCCACCTGGAGATAAATCATGCTTTGCAGCACCGCCGCGAGCGGCAGGGGGATGCGGAACTGGTTCACTAATGTGGGAAAAATGAACACAATGGCCTCAATGATCTTGAACAGCAGGTTGATGCCCGCCATTGAAAACGTCACGGCGAGGTCGAAATAGCTCATCTGCGAGACCTCGCCCCCGCTCTCGACATCGTGGAGGTCGGAGATGTCCCCCACCGTGTAGGCCGTGGTCGAATCGTTTTGAGTCGCGAAATACACCTGATCGAAGAGCCCGATCCCGTTGACCAGGCCGATGCACGCCTGCACCACAATTAACAGCAGCGTAATGTCCCATGCCCTCATGTTCCCGTCTCTCCTTCAGAATACCTCAGATACATCAGAACCCCTAATGTCATCGCACACATCGTCAACAGGATCGGCGTATCCAGCCACTCCATGTAGGTAAACAACAAAGCAAAAACCGGGACCAAGACGACCCCGAATTTGAGCGTCTGGAACCCGAAGATCCCCGCGATGCAGACGATGATCCCGATCGCCAGCCAGTTGTAGACCCAGAGGGGGATCCAGTCCGCGAAGTCCACCCGGGGCCGGTCGCCCGAGAACCGGATGAACTGGTCCTGCGTGATGGTGCCGTAGGTGCCGTGCCGGGCCTCGAACCCGAAGATGTAGACCTCGCCCGGCACGTTCGCCATCTCGTAGGCGAGCGTGACATTCGCGTCCCCGGTCTCGGTCTCGGAGTGGATCAGGGTCCCGTTCTCGGTCTTGATGTAGAACCAGACGCTCGTGGTGTTGTCCAGAGCGTCCGAGTAGGTGAGCCGGAGCCGGGTGTTCTCGTCGTCAAGAGCCGTGGCCGCGAGATCGTAGACCACGGTCTCCCCCAGGGGAGGGGTGGTGGCCGGCCAGATGTAGACCGGGATCTCGTCCTCTTTCGGATAGATGGTGATACTGGTCGAAATACCCTGCGAGGCGTCAACAATATCGACCCGGTACTTGACCGACTCCACCATCGTGAAGACGATCGCCCCGTCCGTGCCAGTGGTTCCCGTCAAAACCTCGTTCTCGACATCGACCTCGCCCGGGATCCCGAGGAGGTCCTCGAGCCAGGCCCACGGCCCGGTGGACTCGAGCGGGGTGGCGGTGACGGTGACGTTATCGAACCGCTGCCCGACATAGTCGAGGATCACGAACCGGACCTTGACCGTCGAGAGGGAGGCGGTGCCCCCTCCGGACCCGCTGGAGCCGTTGACGGTGATGTAGCCCGCCTTGGTGGTGGTGTTCGCCGTGCCGGAACCGGAGGCAAATCCAGTCAGGGAGACATCATACTGGGCGTTGGAGGAATAGGTGTTGTAGGTATGGGTGATGGTCTGCCCGAACCCTTCTGTCCCGTCCCCGAACGACCATTTCCAGGAGGTGATGTTGGTCTCGGCCGGGGAGACCGAGGCGGTGAACTGGACCGTGAGGGGGCTGGTGCCGTTCGTCGGGGTGGCGGTGAAGTCCACGGTGAAGTCGCCTTCCGCAACGGTGCCGACTGCGATGTAGGCCGGGTAGTTGGTGACATTCGACTCCCCCCACCGGGTGGTGGTCGTGAGATGGACGTCGTAGGCGGTGCCGGCGTAGGAGTAGGTGTGGCTCGGGTGCTGCTGGGTCGAGGTGGCGCCGTCCCCGAAGTCCCAGTGCCACGCGACGATGTTGCCGTCGCTCCACCGGGTAGTATCAGTGAACTTGACGGTCAGTGGCTGGTCCCCGGCGGTCGGGGAGGCGGTGAAGGAGGGGACAATGGGGTCGGCATAAACTCTAATCTGATCGATGGCGACGCTCGCCCCGGCAGGGGAGCCGCTATCCCGCCCGTAGATCTGAACGGCGAACTCAATGTCCCCGTGGAGCTGATCGCAGGGGTACTGGACATGGACCCACTGGTTCTTGTGGGTTTCTGCCTCCCATTCTACCCGTGTCCCGAGGATCTCGGCTCCGTTCACGAATATACCGAGCCCGGAACCGTCGCTGGCACTGGCGTCGAAGCGGTACCAGAAGTCGAGGTATCTGGCGCGGACTGTGCTGGACGACGAGGGGAACGGGATATCGCGGCTCAGCCGTTCGGACCACTCGGTTGTTCTGGGGTGGCCTATGCCGTTTGGGGAACCGTAGACCGGATCTTGGAAGGCATAACTCGGGGAAACCGCCCAGTCGCCGAAATAGAACCCACCCCAGCCGCTAGATGAGTCGCAGGAGTCTTCCCAGTAGATCATAAGGTTAGCAGTGGGGTCGGTCGCGGCCGCGGGGGCGGCGCAGAGGAGGGCCAGGAGGAGCAGGGGGAGGAGGATCCGCCGGAGGGTCAGCCCCATAGTTCGTCCTCCTCGGGCCCGAGGTCCCGGTAGCGGTGCCGGCGGAACAAATACACGAACGGCCAGATCAGGTACATGACGCCGAGGATCCGGATGACCAGGTAGAACCATTCCGCGTAGATCAGGGTTTCCGGCATGAGCTCCTGCCCCCACGCAGACATCTCAAGGGAGCCCCCAAGCCATACGAACTCGTCCACGATCGGGCCGAGCCCGATCACGGAGACGATCAGCATCAGGATCCCGCAGGCTGAGAGGAGCAGCGCCTGCGTGAGGCCGGGGTCGTAGCCCATCGTCAGACCCCTCCTGCCGTCAGGACGCCGCTGAAGACCTGATTTAAAAGAGCGTCCCGGGTGACGCGGATCGTGCCCGTATCGTCGCGAAGTCGCATTTTACCCCTCATTTTACCCCCCCGTGGAGCAGAGATAGAGAGAGATGGGTGGGAGGGGGTTTTATACATTGTCTATGGAGGGGAGAGGATCAGATCCCCCCGCTCCCCCGCTGCGCCCCGTTCATCAGCAGGAAGACGACGACGCAGAAGACCCCGACGAAGGCCAGCCCCCCCCAACACATCAGGAGGAACGATAGCGTCTCTTTCCGCTGCTGGCTGTAGGGGAAGGCGGGGGAACCGGCCGCCGCGGTCGGGGCCGTGGGGGGGGCCGCGGAGACGGTGATGTAGCCGGTCTTGGTCTCGGTGTCGCTCCCCCCGGCGTTTGTGACCGTCAGGGCGACCGTGTAGGTGCCGGCGGTGCTGTAAGTATGGCTCGGGCTCTGGGCGATCGAGGTTCTCCCGTCCCCGAAGGTCCAGAAGTAGCCGGTCGGGGCGTTCGTGGAGGCGTCGGTGAACTGGACGGTGAGCGGGGCGGTGCCGGTCGTCGGGGAGGCCCAGAACCCGGCGACCGGGGGGAGGATGGGGGCGGTCACGGTGATGTGGCCGGTCTTGGTCTCGGTGTCGCTGCCCCCGGCGTTGGTGGCCGTCAGGCTGACGGTGTAGGTGCCGGGCTCATTGTAGGTGTGGCTCGGGTGCTGCTGGTCGCTGGTCCCGCCGTCCCCGAAGGTCCAGGACCAGGCGGTCGGGTCGCCCGTCGAGGTGTCGGTGAACTGCACGGTGAGCGGGGCGGTGCCGGAGGTCGGGGCGGCGGAGAAGGCGGCGACCGGGGGGAGGATGGGCAGGCCTTCCCAAGCGAGCCGGGGGTAGTCCTCGCCGGGAACGATATACCAGACCTCGTCGGTGTACTTGGCCGGGGTGGCGATGCTCCAGTTCGCGAAGGTCGCGAGGCTCTGGAGTTCGGCCGTGGTCTTGCCCACGGCACCGCCCGCCGAGGTCGCCTGCCCGGAGGTCTCGGTGTCCCAGTAGGCGGCGGTGGCGGGGGGTCACTCACAGTATCCAAACCTCCAACAAATCCTCCGACGTCGGTAGACCCGGCTGGGGCCGTGACGTGGCCTGTCGAATAACAGTTGGTAATCGAACCCGCAGGTCCATCCCGCCACACCCCCCACCTCCCGATGAATCCTCCTGCGTGACGGTTCTCGCCCGCCACAACCACGGTGACATCGCCAGTCGCGTAGGAGTCGGTCACGGATCCGTACTCGAAGGCACCCAGAAACCCGCCACTGAGATAGGATGCATTCAGGACATCTCCGGTTGCATAGCATTCTGTGAGGGTTCCGTCATCGAGACGCCCCACAAACCCCCCGGCAAGGAACATTTCCGAACATCCTATTGACCTCTGGATACTCCCTGTAGCAAAGCACCGGGTAATCGTGCCGCTACCATATCCTACAAACCCCCCAAGATGGTTGCTCCCGGAGATACTGCCGGTTGCAGACGAATCGGAGAGGGTTCCCCCACCGAGCCGCCCGACCAGACCCCCGCGACCGAAGTCGCTGCCGTCCGACACAAGAGCCCCGACATCACCCGTGGCGTTGCACCAAGCAACGCTACCGGCGGTCATCTGTCCGATCAACCCCCCACATGAATTGCCAATCACACGAACCGATGAATTACAGCGGGTAACTGTCCCCCCATTGAGTTGCCCGATCAACCCCCCATTATACTGTCCGGTCGTGAATCCTGATGAAGAGCATTCCTCGACTGATCCGCTGTTCATGACTCCTATCAACCCCCCAAAATGACTGGGGGCAGAGACATTGCCAGAAAATATGCAGCCCGTTACATTTCCGCTAGACATTTGCCCGATCAGGCCACCAACCCCCCATGCCCCAGATACTGTTCCCGACGCGGTGCATTCGGATACCTGTCCTTGCGACTCCCCTGCAAGTGCGCCGACACGAGAGGTATATGCGTCGATATCCACATCTACGAGGTGAACGTCCCGAACCTCTGCGGTTGAACCAAGGAGCACAAACAGCCCGGAGTAGGAATCAGTGGTATGGATCTGCATGTTCTGGATCTCGTACCCGTTCCCATCGTACGTACCGGTGAAGGGGGTTGGGTACCTGCAGATCATGGGAAAGTCTTCATCCATCGGGCACTGGATGTCGGCGGTCTGGATGTAATCGGCGTCCAGCGTCCACCCGTCCGCCCCCGTCCCGACCTTGCACAGGTCCGCGTAGGTCGCGACCTCAAAGGGATCAGCCGCGGCCCCAGCCACCAGGGCGAGGGAGAGGAGGAGGGCGAGCGCCAGCCGGCGCAGGAGGGGCGGGATCATTCCGGGGCTCCTCCTACGATACCCCACTCGGCCAGATCGCCGTCAGTGGAAATCGCAAGCCCGTGATGCCCCCCTGCGGCAATGGCGGCGGCCTGTAGCCCGGGGGGGGGAGTACACTGCCCGTCGTAGTTCTCTCCCCACCCGACAACCTCACCGTCAGGAGTGAGCGCCAGCGAGTACCGGTCCCCGGCATCGATCTCCGTTGCGACCAGCCCGGCCGGAGGATCGCAGATCCCATACCCCGTCCACCCCCAGACAACCACGGTGCCGTCCGGCCGGATGGCGAGGGAGTGATAGCCCCCGGCGGCAATCTTCGTGGCGACCAGCCCTTCGGGAACGTTGCACCGGCCATCGTCATTGTTCCCCCACGCGACCACGGTGCCGTCCGCACGGAGCGCAAGGGAGTGATAGCCCCCGGCGGCAATCTTTGTGGCGACCAGCCCTTCGGGAACGTTGCACCGGCCATAGCCCTCGTTCCCCCACGCGACCACGGTGCCGTCCGCACGGAGCGCGAGGGAATGAGATCGCCCGGCATCGATGGCGGTGGCGGTCAGGTCCGCGGGAACATCGCACTGTCCGTCGTAGTTAGCTCCCCAGGCGACGACTTCGCCGGAGGGCGTGAGGGCGAGGGAGTGGTCCCTCCCGGCAGAGATCGCGGACGCGACCAGGCCCGCGGGAACATTGCACTGGCCATGGGTGTTGCTGCCCCACGCGGCCACGGTGCCGTTGCTCCAGAGCGCGAGCGAGTGAAACTCCCCCCCAGCAACCTGCACCAACTCAGGTGCCGGGCTCGGCACCGGGGTCGCGGTCGGCCGGGGCGTTGTCGCGGTCGTCATCCCCATCATCTGGTTGTCCACCTCGACGAGCGCGTCCACGACCACGCCCATCCCGACCAGAAACAGCCCGAAGACCACCAGCGTCAGCACCGCGTAGGGGATGGCGCTGATCGTCCCGGCATCGTTATGAAGACACATTTTGAAACCCATTTTACCCCTCCAACGGAGCAGAATTAGGGAGAGGTGAGGGATTGAAGGTCTTAAATCATACCTATGGTCGCCCCGGTCCTGGCCGGGGATCGCCGGGATCCGGGGGTGCGGCAGGACCGGATCGGAAGGTTGGTATACGAAAACAGCCCCTATACGAGACGATGGGAAGAATCACGTCAAATGTGGACGAAGAGGTCATCACCCGGATCGATACCCTCGCCGCAGCAGAAGGACTCTCGCGCTCTGAGTGGATCGCCCGGGCGGTCATCGACCGGCTGGCTGTGGAGGAGCGGGGGGCGGGGGTGCCGCAGGATGAGACGGTGCCGCGGACGGTCCATGAGTACGAGGTCCGGATCCGGGACGAGCGGATCACGGACCTCAAGGAGACCCTGAACTGGACCCGGGGGGAGCTGGCCGAGCGGGGGCGGCAGCATGAGTTGCTGATCACGAGCATCCCGCAGATGCTGCCGGCCCCGAAGGGAGACAGGTTCTGGGACAGGTTGTTCGGCAGGACGAAAAAGGAGTAGGGAGATCAGCCGACCGTGTAGGCCTTGTCCTGCTCGGGGGCGGCGGCCTCGTCGGCTTCGTCCTCCGGGGGTTCTTCCTCTTCGGCCGGGGGGGGAACCGCGAGCCCGGTGAGGACGAGGAGCAGGTCCTGCGCCTGCATGAGCCGGGTCTGGAGGAGGCAACCCGGCGGGACGTAGAGTTCCTGCACGGTCCTGAGGGCGTCGATGCAGATGAGCACCCGCATCTGGGCTTCGGAGAAGCCGAGGGCCGGAACCTCGTTGTCGTCATCGGCGGGCGGGGGCGGGGTATGGCCCCGGTTCTTGAGGACCAGGGCGGTCTCTTCGGGGGAGAGGTCAGTGAGTTTCATCGGGGGTCGTGTCTCCTTGGGTCGCGTACAGTTTTTTCATGGTAGCGATGTTCTCGTCCAGTTGGATCTTGAGCTCGGTGATCTGGAACTCAGCGTCCTTTGGGGTGATCTCTTTTCGGAGCAGTTTTTTGAGCAGGCCGGCGGCCTGGTCGAACATCCCGGGCTGGGTTTCGACCAGCCGCTGGATCTCGTCTTCGGTCGGGGGTTCGGGCGGTTGTTCGGGCATTGGAGTTCTTCTGTGTGGTTGATCGAGGTTTGTCATTAAGAATACCTTGGTTCTTCTTCGCCGGGGTCTTGCCTGCATGTGCAGGTTTCTTCCCGGGGGCCTTCGCGGGCGGGCCAAACGAGGGGATCACCGGCGGGCGGGCGGGGCCCCGGGCCGCGAACCCGAACGAGGACTGGCCGCCGGGGGCGGGGGCGGCGCCGAGGTTCAGGACCGAGAGGCCGGGGGGGCCGAGGTCGAGGGGCGACCGGTCGGGGGGGCCGAAGATCAGGCCGTGCATCTCCGCGAGGCCGGGGGCCGGGCCGATCTCCCAGTGGTCCTTCTCACCAGGCTTTCTGCGGCGGCGCTTACCCTTCTTCTTTGGGGGGTCGTTCGGGAGCCGGGTCTTGGTGATGGGGGGGGTCGTGGTCGGGGGGCTGGGCGGAGGGCGCATGGTTGGAGGGCGGAGCGGGGGGAAGACCTGCGTAGGGGTCAGGATCGGAGTCTGGGTGATGATCGAGATCGGGGTTGTGCCGGGAACCGTCGTGGGAGTCACAGCAGGGATGGGGACGGTCACTGGCGTAACCGCCGTGTCCGGGGCCTGAGTGATGATGGAGATCGGATCCACGCTCCGGGCCGGGGCCACGGTTTCAAGAACCGGGCGGGGGGTTTCCTGCGTCCGGAC
>OFEK01001628.1_pt1 | contig 14464 bp, 14 predicted proteins | sample 1521131 | NCBI WGS metagenome assembly OFEK01 (sample SAMN05720209, study PRJEB24109) | activated sludge metagenome | isolation source: Anaerobic digester | place: China | collected 2015-12-16
ATAGATAAAACCATATCGTTTTCGATATTCTCCGGTTCCCATTGATACACAGTCGATACAACCCCATGGCGTATACCCAATGACATCAACACCATCTACAGTAATCGCTTTGCTTATTTCTTTTATATGTTCTCTTAAATAATCAATTCGATATATATCATGAACAGAATTGTCCTCACCCACAACATCCATGGCACCAAGACCATTTTCAACAATAAACAGAGGGATTCTATATCTCTCATAAAGAACATTCAGTGAAATCCGAAGACCCACCGGGTCAATCTGCCATCCCCAATCAGAAGTTTCCAGATATGGGTTACTTTCAGGGGAAGCGATTGAATTCTCTACTTGCCGGTCATCAGAATTTACAGCACTCGATTGATAGTAACTAAAACCAATATAATCAACCAGACCTCTTTTTAGTATTTCCAGATCCCTCCGTTCCATTTGTATATGGATGTTTTTTCGCTCCCATTCCTTAAATATATATTCAGGATATATTCCCTCAACCATGACATCCGTAAACAAGTAGGTATCTCGCATTTTCTCTATTGAATGTATGACATCTGCCGGTTTGCAAGAATATGGGTAAATTGGGTTGAAGTTGACCATACACCCTATCTTGAAATCAGGATTGATTCTATGCCCCTCGTAAACAGTAATAGCGCTCGCCACAAACATATTGTGTGTGGCTTGATACATCACCTCTTCTGGATTTTCCTCCATATCATAGCGAAGACCAGAACAGACAAATCCGGCAACAGGGAAATTGATCTTCTTCTGAATATTGATTTCATTAAAAGTCATCCAATATTTAACCTTGTCCCTGTATCGTTCCATTACGACATTGGTGTAAGTTGTAAATAAAGATATGAGGTGCCTGTTTTTCCAGCCCCCGTATTTTTTGACAAGATGGTATGGCATTTCGTAATGCGAGAGTGTAATAACAGGCTCAATTTTATGATCGATTAACTCATCTAAAAGGCGATCATAAAAATCGAGCCCTTTTTCGTTTGGTAAAGCTTCATCTCCATTTGGAAAAATTCGTGTCCATGCTATCGAGGTCCTAAAACATCGAAATCCCATTTCAGCGAATAGAGCAATATCATCTTTATACTGGTGATAGAAATCAATCGCAACGTGATTGGGATAATACTTGCCCTCTTCAATTCCATTCGTAATGCTACGGTTGGTCTGATAATTGCCACCCGTCAACACATCTGAAACAGAAATACCTTTCCCATCGACATCCCAAGCGCCTTCAACCTGGTTGGCTGCAACAGCCCCACCCCATAAAAATTTTTCAGGAAAAGAACTTTTCATTTTTACATCCATGTATTTTTGAAAATATTTTTTACAAGTTATTTTGTGTCTAGAAAAATTTAAAATTCTTCATTCCAATTTCTAAAATCCACTGAAGCGGATTTTAGAAAAACATTTCATTTAAAGAATTTCCATGAAAAAGCGATACGAACTATTTAAAATCAGCTTATAAATTTCTTAATCCCGATAACAAATCCCAATCTGCCAAACACTTTTCAATATTGCTTGTGCCAACACAAGTTGCGCCAGCGCTGATAATCTCCAAAAGACCGCTCAATCCAAATGCAAGCAACTGTGAACTTCCCTTAATTTTTAGTGTCGGAAATGCATCATGCACCATACGAATCTGTCTGGCGGTTACGTTACCGCCTTTCCAGCCAGTGCAAGTTTTGATAAAATCAGCACCCGATTCATAAATAATTTGGGCCGATTTCATAAGTTCCTCGTCTGTTACATGTTCAAATTCAACAATTAATTTGATCTCTACCTTTGGATTTAATTTTTTAGCGAATTCAACGATTTCGTTCGCTTCTCTTTTTACGAGATCCCATTGATTGCTTTTGATATGTGACATGCTGAGACAACCATCACAAGTATCCGCCCCTTGTTTAATGACATACTTCAATTCAGCTTTTTTCGTTTCCATACAAATATTTCCAGAAGGAAAAGAGAAGATTCCCAAAACATGGATCCCCGTTCCTTCCAATTCTTTTTTTGCATAGGAAATACTCTCATTGCTTCCGATGTAGCTTCTAAAACCATACTTTTTTACTTTTGCGAGTCCTTCTTGAATACATTCGGGAGTCCAATAGAAATTACCACCAATACTTTTCCCTCCTTCAAAAAACTTTCCCAGGTCTTCTTTTTTTAGATTAGCTATATTCAACATGTATCTACCTCTTCACTAATTTAATTTGAGTTTATTTATCTATTATTGGGAAAAATTTCATTTGGCAGATAATCGAACGATTATCTGCCAAATTTCAATCTCATACCTTTAATTTTTTGTTATTTCTTTCTCTCAGATACTAATAAGGTTTTTTCGTAAGCCAACCAAAAAGGCGCATAAATCAAAACGCCGATCAAGAGAGCACCTAAAAATACCAATAATCCTCTCAGGTCTCCCCCAGTTCCTAACACAGCCTGAAAAATCGAAGGTGTCATCCACGGTAATGTGATGTAAAACTCTGAAAAGAGCCCTAGTGCTGTTACGCCGTACAGGAAGAACGCTCCGATAGTCCCAGACAAGATGAAAGGAATGGTCAAATATGGATTCAACACGATTGGCAATCCAAAAAGGATTGGCTCCCCAATGGTGAAGAAAACAGGCAAGAAAGATGCAATCCCAATAGTTCTGGCTTCCTTGGCTTTCGATTTGATGACCCAAAATAATAAGCCCAAATAGGGAGCAACATTAACAGTCAACCTTTCCAACCCTTGTGTCCAAATGTGGGTCATGGGAATTCCTGCCAAAACATTTGAAGCATTATCCGCTATCCATTGCGTTGTTAAGGGATTTGTGATGGTGCCAATTATCGACTCTGCGTGAATACCAACGCTCCAAAGAAGCGAACCAAAAAACCATCTGAACGTATAAACCCAAATATTGTCTACACCTTTAAATAGAGGCGCCAACAATTTTGAGACCAGTGAGGTAATATCAACACCCAGGACCGACCTCACCAACCACGCTAAAACCAAAATGATAATTCCTGGGATTAGAAATGCAAAAGTGGCTTCAATCGCGGGGGGCACACCGGCAGGCATTTTGATGGTAATATGCTTATCGCGACAAAAACGAATAATCGTACCTGCAATTAAAGAGGAAATGATTGCCGGGAAAACAGCTGTTGCCCCAATTGCACCGACAGAAATATTGCCATCTTGAACAGTGACTGTTAATAGCAGAAAAGCCGCAATTCCCAATATTGCAGTTTGCATTACATCTAACTCATACTCTTTGGCATAAGCACTGCTAATGGCGTACGCGACATAAAGACCAATGATACTCATGGTAAGGTAGAAACCATTCAAAGCCAAAGCGCCTACGGATTGAAGAAAAGGAAAATACGCACTTCCAAAAGCAAAAACCAAAAGGAATAAACTACCTCCCACCAATATCGTTATGGTACCCATCATCCCTGTGGAAATAGATCTGATCACTTTATTTTGAGCGAATTTTCCCAGCACTGGCGCAAGCTTGCTTTCAGTAAAGCTCGTCACCGATTCAAAAAAACTTCGTTTTGCTTTCATTTTTATCCTTTCTTTTACTAACGCTAATCATCACAACGGATAATAATCACGCGCATATTGAATTGAAGATCACCTCCTTTACAAGTTATTTTTAGATCACCGAACACTTACTTCAACAGGTCTATTGCTTGTTGATATATTTCTTTACCCATCAATCGCCCATACATCACCGGATCGATAAAGCCAATTTTTTTGTCATTTTTCTTTGCGATTTCAAGAAATTCATCTTTTCTATATCGAAGTTGAGGCCCTATCAGGAAAACATCAAAATCTTTCACTTTATTCTGGAATTCTGATGCAAGCGTACTCTCGATAATCGTTCCTTCAGCAGCATATGCGCGCATTTTTTCAACCACTAAACTTGTAGACATTCCAGCGGCACAGACCAATAATATTTTCATTGCTTCTCCTTGTTCGTTAGTATATGTATGGGGAACTAAAAGTAAATCATTTTTATGCCATTGGGAAAAAAAGTATATAATCTTCCTGATAAATTCCAATTTTCATGTACAAATAATCCAAAAACTACCAATAAAAGAGTAAACATGGGAAAAAATTTATTGATTGACAGAATTGAAGATTCTAAAGAATTTACGACGAGTGAACAATTTATTGCCACCTACATCTGCCGCAATAAAGAACAAATAGCAAAATTGTCCATCGGTGATTTAGCAAGCGAAACGCACACCTCAAATCCAACAATCATACGATTTTGTCAGAAGTTGGGTTTTGACGGCTATTCAGATTTTAAGATTTCATTTGTTTCAGAGCTTGAAAGATATTACTACAGGATTAAATCCATTGACTCAAACATCCCATTTGTTCAACCTTCTAATTTCCAAGAAATATCCAAAAGAATTTGCGAGCTTAATAAAGAGGTCGTAAACAGTTGTTATCTTTCTTTTTCAAATGATTTACTGAAAAATGTCACGAACGTTTTAAGAAACACGAATCGAATTTTTATGTATGCTTTTGGCGATTCGTTTATCAGGGCATTAAGTTTTAAAAACAAACTAATAAAAATAAACAAATATGCCATCATCATTACCGAACATTCGGAAGAAGCATACCATCTGTGCAATATTACTCCTGACGACTGCGTTTTATATATCTCCTTTAGTGGGGGGCTATATAAAGCTTATGAAAAACATGCACAGATTTATAAACAACGCGGAATTCAACAAATCGTTATCACGTCCAAAGCTGATTGTCCAATCGCAAAAATCTGCGATATTGTTGTTGAACTTCCTGTTCAGGAAGAAGATGCAAAAAAAATCGCAACATTCGCTTCTCAAATGGCGATTGATTATGCTCTGAATGTAATCTATTCGTGCTTTTTTGAAAGTGACTATAGTAAAAATTACAATTTTAAAAAGAAAAACTATGACTTTATCATCAATAACGATTTATTAGTAACAAGCTCGAAATAATTCCGCATATTTACATAGCATGCCCCATAACCATCCCCCAACTATTGGAGATTCAAATAAACATTGCCATATCGACGCCCTCCACGCTCTTACTCATGGAGAACATATTTGAACAACTCTCTGAGAGCCCAGCTTAAGCCATTCTGATCACTGTCAGGAGCAATTAATGTAGCTTTGCTCATAAGCAGCTCATTTGTAGAGCCCAGACAAACTGAATATCCTGCCACAGTAAACATGCTCAGGTCATTGGCACTATCACCAAAAACAATGATTTGTTCCAAGGGAATATTCTGAAATGCAGACAAATGCATCAAACCCGAACCTTTGCTCACTCCTCGCGCTGTTATCTCAAGGGTATGGTCGCTCGAGCTGCTGATTTCAACGGAGACGCGCTTTGCCACCAGGTCATTTTCCATTTTCATCAGGCTTTCCTTTTCCCCTAAAATATCGATCTTGAGCGGCGCAGGGATGGTTTGCTCCAACGAAAGCGCAACTTCCATATCGTTCAGATCGCCGTACCAATCCTGCCAGGTCTTAAACCCTTGTTCATCACATACACATCCATCGGAAAAATGGCAAACTATTCCCATGTTCACATGCGTATTTGCAATGTGCACGACCTGATCTTTTATTTCTTGCAAGATGGGAAACTGCATCAAAATTTCACGCTTCTTTTGATCAACAATGCAGGCACCGCTCGAACAAATAAAAGGAATATCGCAATGTACCGTATCGATAATATCTTGAAGGTCAGATGCAGCCCTTCCTGATGCGATCGTTACCAGATAGCCATTTTTCTTCAGTTCATGGATGTCATCCAGCGCGTCCACAGGTATTTCTTTGTTTGAATTCAGCAATGTTTTATCAACATCAAAAACGAGCAATCTGTGCATTTTTCCATTCCACCGTTTGCATCTCTTGCGAACAGGAGATCTAAAGTCTTGAAATATTTCGTGTCTCTATTTTGATAACGCTGTGATCCATTTTAACTGAAATCCAAAAAGAAGATCTTTCTTAAATGCGGATATTCCATAAACTCATCTCGTGTCCGGAAAGCATCCGAATCGCCAAGTTTAACAAGTCATCATACTTTATTCACTTTTTGTAACCTGATAGCGACAACGGCTTCAAGATCCGATCGATCTACGCCAAATCTTCTCCGTTCGAAGCGACAACTTTCTGATACCAAAAATAACTATCCTTCAAACTTCTCTCACCCGATCCTTTTCCATAATCATCCAGATCCACATAGATAAATCCATAGCGCTTGCTCATCTCGGAAGATGAACAACTGACAATATCAATGGGTCCCCATGGGCAATAGCCAAAGACGTCCACCCCATCTTTCACAGCTTCCTTGATCTGCATGATGTGCTCTCTCAGAAACTCGATCCGATAATCATCGTGCACACTGCCATCGGGTTCTACATCATCATACGCGCCAAGACCGTTCTCTGCGATCAGGATCGGTGCCTGATACCTATCCCAATACATATTCAATTTCGTTCGCAGACCAATAGGATCAATTCCCCACCCCCAATCACTATTCTTTACAAAAGGATTGGTGTAAGAGGTCTTTTTTCGCTTTACACTTTCTGCATCTGCGATCTTGGTATAGTAATAAGACATAGCCATAAAATCAGCCGTATTTTTGAGATCAGCGAGATCATTCGCGCCAAAATCGATGTGCAGGTTGTTATCCGCAAAGAAACGGAACGCAGAACCCGGATATTTTCCGCGAAGCAGAACATCCCCATAGAAAAATTCCATCTGGTTCTTGCGATAATTGGCGAACACATCTTCCGGTTTACAGGTGGCGGGGTAACTGATGTTATCGCAAAACATCATGCCAATCTTCACATTTTTATCCAAATCATGCGCATACTTTGTTGCTCTCGCACACGCCACCATTTCATTGTGCACACCCTGATACTTCGCTTCGAGCAGATTTTCTACCTTGTCCTCCGCAATACCAAGGTGGTTGAACGACTCATGAACGATCAAATTGATTTGATTGACGAGAATCCAATATTTAACCCTGTCCGCAAACCGGTCAAAGAGCACCCTGCAGTACCTTACAAAAAAATCGATGACTTCACGAGAATACCAGCCGGAATATTTTATTGCCAGGTTCAGCGGCATCTCGTAATGAGAAACCGTGATGATCGGCTCTAATCCATTGGCAATGATCTCATCGATCAATGAATCATAAAATTGCAAGCCCATTTGATTGGGCTTTTCATCATCTCCATTGGGAAAAACCCTCGCCCAATTGATGGACGTACGAAACGCATTGATCCCCAACCCTTTCAGGAGCTTCAAATCATCCTTATACGTATGATAAAAATCAATTCCCCACCGTTTGGGATAGATGCCTTCTGTATCAAGCATCGCATCCTGAATATCTTTTGAAGTCACCTCTTCGTTATATTTCTTGTTCAGAGGAATATCCTCGCGGAAACGATTGATATCAGCCACACACCACCCTTTTCCGCCTTCATTCCAGGCGCCTTCACATTGGTTGGCGGCTAAAGCGCCACCCCATAAAAAATCCTTTTTCAATCCTTTGATCATAGTTGGTCCCAGCATTATTGATTTTCCAGTTTAGCGATTCTAGCACTGAGATACTCAAAGACCTTCAACAATTCCCTGGTCAAGGTCACTTCACTATTGATGGTCATCAAGGTATCTTGAGCATGGGTGAAAAGCAGAGAATATTCAAAGTCGATCCCACGCGCTGCAGATTGGATCATCATGGTATGGACTTTATGTGCTTCAACCAATTCGTTCTTTGCAGATGCTAAATTTTCGGACGCTTTTTGATAATCATCCTCTGCTATTGCCCCAAGAGCCTTGTGGGTAAATAAGCGGGCATCACCCGCATGGATGATGATTTCCATCGCTGCATTCACTATTTCTTCTTTTTCACCCATTTTGATCAACTCCATACAATTTCATCATTAACGACTTTTCACGCGAACATTCTCTCTTGAAAAAAGAACAGGCTCTATTCTTAAGGAAGGAATCGGCAGGAATATAGAGCCTGTCTCACTTCTCAACGCATCACAAGATTAACTGTTTTTAGCTTCCAATTCAAGCTGTTGTTTCTCGTAAATCTTGAAGAACGGATACCAAAGAAGGGTAGAAACAACCACAACAGCAACCATCAGGATAACCGCATTGACACTCCTCGTGGTAAGCCATGTGGAAATTGGGAAAGGCATATACCAGGCATCAAACAACGTGGCGGGAATAGGAGCGAACGGGATAACCTTCGTGAAGATCCACACCAGCGCTGGCAGAATGATACCTTGAAGCCACATGGGCACCATCAAGATCGGATTCCAGGCAATCGCGCCGAACACCACAGGCTCGTTAATATTAAAAATGCCTGGAACAAGGCTGGCTGTTCCAAGAGCTTTGGTCGACTTCGCTTTCGACCGCAGCATCATGATCACGAGGGGAAGAGTGCAGCCGGTACCACCGACCCACAGATAGACTGAATAGATCGTCTCAGCGGTCACCAGATTCAAAGACTGCGCAGTGATGGCGGCTCCTGAAGCGACCAACGCGATGTTCGCGGTGATGGCTGCCAGCGTCACAGGTTTGGCTACCGGCGACAGAACCCAGGTGGAGATGCCCATTGAATACAATAAAGTATAGAGGAACATCAGCAGTATGAACCCATACCAGGATTCAATGAACCCTGCCAAAGGTTTGAAAACAGAAAGGAGCGCAGTGTACAGATCCAACGACATGATCTCAACCACCAGCCATCCCACACAGATAACGATCCCGATAGGAAGCATGGCATCGAACCAGGCACGCACAAAGTCAGGCATCACAGAATCTTCTTTGAAGAATGAGAACTTTCCAAAGGCATTCATGATAGCGCCGGTAAAAAGACCGCAGAAGATGGCGATGAACATTCCGCCTGCCCCCAAAGATTCGTGTCCAAAACCGATCGTCCCATCTTTGATGACCTGAGGGGAGACAACCAGCAAGAACAAAACCAGCCCGGTCATGCCGCCTATCAAGCGCTGTTTCCTTAATCCCTTTTTCTCCATCAGATTGAATGGGATCAGGAATGAAACAAACAAAGAAAGCATTCCCATCGTCCAACCGAACGGCGACCAGAAAGCAGGAACCCAGATCGCGATGATACAAAATAACGACCCTAAGAGAATAAAAGGCAGTATCTGTAAAATAGAATCTTTGACGGTGACGATCCAAACATTGCTGTTTATTTTCCGCATGGTTGGCGCAAAGCTGGTTTCCAACCATTTCATGATCTTATTCATTATTTTTCCTCCAAATTTATTCGAATAAAGTTAAAACCTGATCCAGGGTTTTTTCTCCATCCAATCTTGCATAGTTTTCCTTGTCGATCAATGCAACCTTGACCGGTCTATCCTGGATGATGCGTTTTACATCTTCCAGCAAATATGCAAGGTGAGGTCCAACCAGCAGGCAATCGATATCATTGACATAGTTCTCAATCTCCGCTTCACTCCTTGCATTGACGACCACATCCAATCCTCGGTTCTTGGCTGCTTTTCGAATATTCGCTGCCAGAAAACCACTAGATGCCCCAGATCCACAGATTAACAGTATTCTTATTTCTTTCAACTTTGTCCTCTTTACCTTATTTTCTTTACGAGTAACTATACACGGCTTTCAAACCCAGATGAATATCTACCTCCTTTCTTTACAAGAGAGCGAAATGCTGAAATCACAGTAAAGATTACTAGTCTAAGTATAGGGAGTGAAAAATGAGATGTTAAATACCAACAATCTATATCACCCATAACTCAGGGTTATAGGTTCTACTTCCTTAAAAATGGGGGCTGCAGGATATTTTCTTTTCTACAAGATTGTTAGGACAGAAAAACAGACGAAACGGGTTACAACATTTCAGCCTTATCGGCTACTTTCTGCGCATTCGCTTTAATCGCCTCAATGAGACTGGAAAGATTTTTGCGATTGTTCCGATAAAACCATAAATAGATATACCTGCTCGTATACATGGCATTGATTCTGATCTGTTTTCGATCCGCCAGGTATTCCGGGTCTCTATTATTCAGATTGGTGACTGAGCTTTCCAAATATGGATAATTCAGATCTTCGCGCATTTTTTCAAATAACAGGGTATCGAGCCTCAATTTGATATTCAATTTGCAGTTGTTCAACTTCAACACTTCCGTGATCCAGCTATCCATATCTGCGTGCATGTCGATATACAAAAGCGGCTCTCCCTGAATCTCCCTCAAAGGGAGCCAATCTCGAAAGCATAAGCGATGGCCCTTTGGAACACAAAAAAGAAGCTGCTCTTTGAACAATAGAATTTTTTCCAGATCCTTTGTGCCATAATGCCGCAGATAATAATCATCTGCGATCACTGCTTCGGCATGTTTATCAATCAACATAGCCGGAATAGCGTCATCAGGCACAACATGCAGTTCCAGATCGGAAATATTCTTTTCGTAATATCCTTTGAGCAATTCGGGTAAATAGTAGCCTGTACTGTATAATCTGATCTTTCTGCCCTTTTCTAAGCTCAGAAATTCTTGTTTGGCGATATCCAATGTTGAAATGACCGTGTTGGCGTATTCCAAAAGCCTCTTTCCCTCTTTGGTAATATTCAATTTTCGCCCGACGCGATAGAAGAGTTTACAACCAAGCTCTGTTTCCAGATTCTTCAACGTTTTGCTTAAAGCAGGTTGCGATAGATAGAGCACCTCGGCTGCTTTGGTGATGTTCCCATGCACTGCAATGGTTCTGAATTGCTCCAACTGATCACTATTCATTGTCAAAAACCCACATGCTCATAAAAAATGAGACTTAACGACGGCTGTGTTCAAGTAACGGTAATTTAAATATTAGCACACATCATTTCTTTGAGGGGGAATATGATTATTCTCTTTTATCTCCGGCGCACTTATGTACACTACCACCGTTCAGCACTGCACACAGAAATTGATCAAATCGATTGCGTTTTTAATGCGTTTGCCCCATCTTGATTGATGGGGCTATTTCTTTAAGGAAAAAACTTGATGAATTCAGGATATGCCCGCTTTCAATTAATCTTATACCTGGTTCCACAATCTCTATTGAAGAAGTCACCACCTACCCTGGGATCATAGACCTGGCGACCTTCCACTTAGGTGGCGATGGCTGCGTCACACCCGAGAAAATCAACGATCCGCCCGTCTTCGACGACAAGATAGCCATCACGGACGCCCTGTCCGAAACATAGCGAGCTACATTTTCTGAACATCAAACTCACCCCTTTTTTAGATCATCGTAGGTGATCAGTTCAACTTTATGGGTTTCAACAAAAGCTTTCAGTCTGGGAGAACACGCCATGAAGAGGTCCTTCGCCCGGATAATTGTGTAATTTGAACAACGGAAGAGATCTTCATCCACAAAGCCCACATGACTGACGAGGAAAGAATACTCATGATCCAACACCTCAGGAATGACCTTCATCAAACCTTCTTCAACATCGATCTGGAGCTGTTTTTCAACGGGAAAAGGTCGTATATACCAATTAATGGTCACCCAATGAAAATTGTGTTCCTTTAAAAAATTCATGGTATACGGGATTTCATATTTTTCCGCCATCATTTCGAGCGCTTTGTTGATATTAGGAGTCATCAGGGAATGTCCCTGGATATAGCCTGGTTTTTTCCCGACCAGTTCCATGAAACGTTTTACCTGGTTATCCGCTTCGATCAACGTTTCGTCCAATGGATAGGGATCATTTTCCATCTTGTCAAACTTCAAATCCATAAGAGATATATCGGATTTCGCAACGATCTCGCCGGAGGTATAAAATTCCCCAGATGGCTTCACAAGGCTTGGAACCTGATCAAGCGGAGAAATTGGTCTGCCCGCTACAAGATTGATATCAATGCCAAAACAGCACTGCGGATAATACTTGATCTGCTCTGCCGCGAACTCGGAACTGGGCATGTTGACAAACAAACCGGTGTTGCGGATCAACCCATCTCGAATTCCTTTCAAAGTGCCGCACGCGACCCCCTCGGTGATCCCGTAATCGTCTGACTGAAAAAGTAATTTCATGATCTAACCTCCTAAATAGTTTTGTAGTCCATTACAGAGAATCTCCAATCTTGGAACGTCAATCTTGAAATCCTTTTTGGAGCGGGTGTTGCGAACCAAAAAATCATGATTCTCGATCGTTCCTGTACATACATGCAACATTTTGGGGATAAACTGCAGGTTTGTACCTTTCAATTGTTCTTCTGAAAAAACATGGTCCATCACATCAACCCCAGTGAGAAAACCAACCAATTTCTTCGCCTCAAGACTTGTCGTCTGGTTGTGTGCGCAAACGAGTTGATCTCCGTAAGAAACACAGTCTATATAAATGATCATTTTGTTCTTCAGGCTTTCATCATCAGCAAACAACCGCCAGCCTGTATTGGAACTGACGGTATTATCCAGAAGCACATAAGCGATGTCGGTATTTTTCCTTGAGCGTTCCGCCAAAGCAGCCAGCAGGGCAACACTGGCTGAATTCCTATTGAAATTCACCGGATTGGGAATACCCACAATCAGTCGATAGCAGAAAAAGATCAAACCGGCAGAGAGAATGACACTAAAGACCTTCCAGAAAGTGGGCAGGAAGGCAAATTGTTTGAAGGTAAAATACGCCAAGAAACAGGAACCAACGTAAATCAAAGAGCGCAGGAACAACTCCAGGTTTTCCTGGCGAAGATTCTCCGACATATTATACGGATAGTACTTGTAGGGGAGCAAAGATTTAGAGGGGGTGTCGTATGGGCACAAGACGATGTATTGCGCTTTGTGAACATCTCCGATGAGGATGTTCGACACATGGATCAGCTTTTTTTTGACTGCTTGAAATTCTACCGTGTATCCCAGTTTCTTAAAGAACGGTTCTACCTGTGAACGGAAAAATCTTTTTTGTCGGTTCGTATACCGTTTCGCTAATGTCACACCAAATAACATTAATAAATCTTTCATGTTGCGTTCTCATACATGAAAAAGGTTATGGAGTATTGCATCCATAACCTTTTTCTCAAATTATCCTAAAAGATTCCCACCAGGGCACCCAGCAACGACATTGCCAGGATGGCAAAAATCAGAACGGTTGGGCGAATACTTTTTTTGATCAACCTCACCAGGACGAATATGTAGATGATGCTCAGCAATCCGGGAAAAATATTGTTAAATACATCTTGAACTGCAAGCGAAGCACCACTGATGGATAATGTCCAGTTTAGAGGCACATAGACCATTGAAGCGGTCAATGCCCCGACCATCATCAATCCGAGAATAGCGGCCGCTTTGGTTAAGGCATTGATCAATCCTGAACCAAACACCTGGTCAATGAAGGAAGTTCCATATTTGTAACCTGCATTCAAAAGATAATATTTTGCAACGGACTGCGTTACTCCGTATAACAGAATGAACAGGAGGGCACCCAGAATGTTGCCCGTCGAGCCGAGCCCGATAGCGATACCTCCAGCGATAACGCGCACACCATTGAAGAACAGAGAATCGAACATGCCGGCGGTGGGACCCATGAGGCTGGCTTTGACGCTGTTGATCACTTCGGGGTCAAAATCGGAGGTTTCCTTATTCTGTTTTTCCAACGCATAAGTGAGCCCGGCAATTAATGAAAAGGGCACTGCATGCGTATTGATGAAACTTTGATGACGCAAATAGGCTGCCTTTTTGCCCTCCGGATCATCCTTATAGATCTCCTCAATAGCAGGAGCCATAGTAAGAGTGAATCCATTGGCTTGCATCTTTACCATATTGAATCCGATAAAGGCAAGATGCGAGCGCAGGAACATCGATTTGAGAATTTTCTTCTCAGCCGTGTTTTCGGTCTTTTTGCCGTTCATGCGAAAAATCCTCCTTCTTTCGACGATTGAGATTTCTTTCCCAGCGAATTCTTCAGACCAATAAGATCTTTATCCTGCATGAAGACTGTAACTGCAATGACGATGCCGATGATCGCAATCGCCAGCGTTGAGAGTCCCAGAGATTTAGCCAGGACAAAACCCAGGAAGAAGAACACACCAACTTTGGGAGACCAGATCATGGAAGTCAAGATCGCGATACCAACGCCGATCATCAATGATGCGGAGGCTCCCAGACCACTCAACACCCACACGGGCAGTTTTGCCATGAGCGCGCCCAAACCTTCTATACCGAATGCAATGGCAAGGAACATTAGAATAGAAGTATATAGAGTAATGACCGTAAATTGCAATGAGGTTAGAGTAAACAGTTTTTTGATTTTTCCTTCACCTGCCAATTTTTCCCAGTAGGGCGCAAGTCCGGCTGTAACCGGTGACCAAACAGCTCCAAGAGACATGACGATCGTTCCAATGGGAATTGCAAGAGCCAGACCCGCTTCGGCATTTTGACCGGTCAGTATGGCATAGGAAACCACGATC
>OFEK01001629.1_pt1 | contig 14460 bp, 10 predicted proteins | sample 1521131 | NCBI WGS metagenome assembly OFEK01 (sample SAMN05720209, study PRJEB24109) | activated sludge metagenome | isolation source: Anaerobic digester | place: China | collected 2015-12-16
TTGAAACAATATTCATATTCCTTATAAATGCAGGTATTTGCTTAACTATCTCATCTCCTGCAGGCCTGTGCTTTTTCCTGATTAGTGAAAGCAAATCATCCATAGTATAAATTTTAAATTGTTCTATTTCAAGAATTCTTGCCGCATCTTCAATCAGTGCAATAATTATGTCTTCATATGAGGCATTTGATGGTACTTCAAGTATGCTTGCAATTTTAGGTATTATGTGTTCAAATAGAGCTCTTTTTCCATAGGCATATTCAATGCCAAATAATTCGCAAACCGATTTGATTTTTTTGTCATCAAGGTTTGTAAAATACTTAACATAGAAATCCTCATTATTTGATGAAGGTTCGATATAATACTTCCTGCCTTTCAGTTTCAAAATCGCCTTTTTAGCATCAAAACAGCCAAGAGATAAATTTCTTCTAGCCCTTTCAGCACTGAAATCCAATATTGGTCCAAGGCTTTCTTCAGGACCAATACTTATTATATTTAAGCCGGTTTCATCAAATTTTCTTACACGCCCCAAAGGAGGGTATGTCCTTACCACTATGATATCAGTATATCCTTTTTTCTGCACCAAATTAACTGGAAGTACATTATATACTCCCCCATCAACATAAACATTTCCATCTATGGTCTTGGTCTTAAACCAAGGAAGGCTTGCGCTTGCTATAAGGTAATCTATTAATTTACCTTCAGGTATATTTTCCTTATATAATTCCACAGGTTTTCGGTCGGTCAGGTCAAAGGTAACTATACCAAAATCAATAATGGAATTTCTAACTTCAGCCTCATTTATAACTTCTTTAAGAATATCTTCAAGAGGGCTTATATCAAGTCCCCTGTCAGTTATGATTTTCCTCAGTTTTTCAAGCTTGGCTCCCAATCTTTCCCCCTGATCTTCCATACGGTTTAATTCTTTGCGATCACTGTCCGCTATCTTAATTATTCTATCTGGATCCATATTATACCATATGTCAAAAGCCTGCTCCAATTTTCCCTGGACTATCATTGCGCCATTTAGTGCACCTACCGAAGTACCTGCAACTGCTCCTATTTCCAAACCCAAATCATTTAAAGCTTTGCACACGCCTATATGATATGCGCCTTTTGCTCCGCCGCCTTCTAATACAATTCCTTGCATAATCTTCCCCTACTTTCTTAAAATATCAAAGTTTAAAATGCTGGTAAAAAGTTTTGGAAGCATAGTTTCCAGCCTTTTGTATTTTATCAAATATCTAAACAAATATGATAAAGGAAAAAGTATAAGCAGAAATACTTCAAATAGATACAGCCTGTTTTCATGCCGCTCATAACTTAATTTTGTGTAAGCTCTGGTAATTTTTCTTAGGTTATCCACCTTATTTCTTAGTATATTAAACCTGTCTCCCAGTTCATAGTATTCTGCAATTTCATCATATATTTCCCTCAGCTTCACTTTTTTATCAAAACCAATTATTCTATCAAGTATCTCAATGCTATATATGCTATCATACTCAAACCTTAATATTCTTGCAGTTATAGCAGAAAATTTTCTAGTATGAGTGTGCAGCCAGCCTTTTTGCAGGTAATCTACATATTTTTCAGCCTTATCCATAAGCTCATCAACTTCTGATTCAACCCTGAAAAGCGCAGTGGATTTTGCCATAATGACTGAAAGTATAACTTCCACATTTCGGTTGTATCTTATGCAACTCTCGCTTTCATCATATAATTTGAAAAAACCGCTATTATCAATTTCGGCCTCATATCTTTCGTAATATTTTAATATCATACCACTTTGCATTTTGTTGGTAATTGATTCAATATACTCCATGAATATATTTATTTCATCAGTTTCGAAATTCACAAGTGTAATACATCCAAATTCAAAAATATAAGCGACTTTCGAATGGGTACCATATTTCAATATTGTTTCAATCTGACTGTCTTCCAGAACTATAAATTCTACTCTGCCTGATGCAGGCCAGGATAAATTGAAAAAGGCAGCTATATTTTTAAGATTAATTCTAGGAGCAATTTTAAAACAATCAAACCCGACTTCTCTCATTCTCTCTACCTCCTGGCTTTTTTCTATTTGAAAAACTCTGCAATCATGAGTATGACTTCAAGTATTATTAGTATAACAACTACCCATTCAACAAATATGCCTCGCATTGCATGGCTTATTGATGAAAATCCATCTACTATGCTTCCCAATATATCTGTCTTGCTTTTTAGAATTTCAAACCTGTCATTCAGTTCAAAGAACTCAGCCATATTATCATAAAATTCTGCTGCAACACTATTCAGCCATGTGATATCCGGCTTATCCAGAATCATAATATAACTTATACTGTTGTACTCATGTCTCATAATCCTTGCGGTGGCTTTAGCAAGTTCTTTATCGCTAAACCTGAGATTCCCTTTCTCCAATCTGTCTATCATGCTTTCTATACGGTCAAGGATTTTTTCCAGCTGTTCTTCTATCTTTTCAAGTGCTACGGATTTTGCAAGCACTATAGATACCAACTCTATATATGCAACTTCAATTTGCGGTACCATTGCATAATCATCTGTAAATTCAATATCTTCAACATTACCTGCCCGCAATTCATAATCATCAGAATATCTTTCCCAATCCTTTATGTCAATCTCCGGTTTGTATTCCTTCATATAATTTAAGAAAATGTGTATATAACTTGATGGCAGGTTTATAAACACAATGCTGCCAAAAGAGAATAACATTATTGCCTGTCCTTCAGATACTTTTTTATTCAGTATTGTATTTAGTGTATTTCCTTTTAATATAAGGGGCTCTTCCCAGGTATATTTCTTCCTTATATCGCATTTTACCGCAATCTTATTTAAATCAACCTCATTAACTATAGCACAAGCCTTGAAAGATATTCTTTGCATTATTATAATAACCGCCATTCCGCCCTTATGCACCAGCATAATTGCTTTTTTATATCAACTATTATATATTATACCAGAATTTTAGAATATTTTAACTAATTTTTAACTGAAAAAATATCCTATTAATAGTAATATGTAATTAATATGTACAAAAACATTAGCATTAATCATCAGCATTAAGTATAATGGCAATATTAAAATTAATGAAAGGAACTTTTTTGAAATGAATAGAAGACGTTGTATTGGGGCTGCAAATGTTGCTCTCATTATCGGTATCGCCGGTATTGTACTTATCTTTACCTCAATTGTGGGAGTTTTGTTGGCAGGCTCGCTTATGGAACAAAAAAAATCAAATGGGAAAGCAGATGAAGTTGCAAATATTATTGAAGAAACCGATTCATTAACAAGCAATCAAAGCAATGAAAAACCATCGGGTACATCAAAAGGTACATCAAAGGGTACTTCAGATAGTCTACCAGATAGTTCTTCAAATAATCCTTCCGGCAATTTTTTAGATAGTCTTTCGGATTATTACCCTAATTACCCCCAAAATCGCCAAGAACTAACTGAAAAACTTGAGGAATATAAGAAGGCAAACAAAGATCTGGTTGTTTATCAGGGTCCTGTAAGGCATATATTTTTTCACCCCCTAATTGCCTTCCCTGAACTGGCTTTTGACGGAGATTATATATCACAGGGATTTGATGACTGGTTTATAACGGTAAAGGAATTTAATAAAATACTGGAATCTCTTTACAATAAAAACTATATTCTTATTGATATAAAATATATGTATGAAGAATCGGAAGAAGTCGGCAAAAAACTGATTCCAAGAAGAGATATGCTGCTTCCGCCCGGCAAAAAGCCATTAATTATTTCAATTGATGATATGAATTACTATAAATACATGAGACAGAATGGGGTTGTACACAAACTGATATTGGATTCTGAAGGTAATATATCAGATTTTTCCATTACTCCTTCCGGCAATGAACTTATCACAAAAGAAAATGACATTGTTACAATACTTGACAGGTTTGTGATGGAGCATCCGGATTTCTCTTTTATGGGTGCAAAAGGCATTGCGGCTTTAACAGGATATGAAGGTATATTAGGCTACAGAACCGACAATCCTCCGGCGCCAAATATTGAAGAAGAAAAGAAAGAAGCTCTGAAAATAATCAAGCGCCTGAAAGAAACAGGCTGGTCTTTCGCCTGTCATGGCTATGGTCATCTTGACACTGTAAAAATAGGCCTTGACGTACTTAAGAAAGATACTCAAAGATGGAAGGATGAAGTAGAGCCCCTTATAGGCCCTACCCCGGTTTATATTTTCCCTTTTGGCAGCGGTGTTCTGCCCGGAAGTGAAAAATCCAATTATCTTAAAGAAGCCGGATTTCCGGTAATGTGTGCTGTAGGAAACGGTGATTATATTAAATATGAATCAGATGTTATTTATATGGATCGTATTCATATTGATGGAATAGCTTTCAGAGATCGTATGCCTGTACTTAAGGAGATGTTTGAAATTGACGATATAGTAGATGAAGTACGTCCATGGAAAAACCAGCCTAATGAGGCACCTGATACCCAAACTCCAGGGGCTGATGCACCCCAAGATATTTAGGATATAACTTAATTTCAGCTGGGTGTATTTAATTTATCTGAAGAAATATTGGCTATGGGCATTAGTGAAGGCTCTAAGCACCGTAACAATAGCCCCTGGTAAATATTTCTTCAGATTTTACAAATGCACTCCATCTATCTTAAATAATTGCCTTAAGGGTTTCCTTTGCATCCCCCAGCCTTAAGATAACCTTATCAAGCTCATAAATTGTATTGGGTACACCTGAATATCCCGGTTTTGTGTCCCAGTTGAAGATTATTATGTTTTTGGCCTGGTCTACCTGTAAAATAGGCATGCCATAGATAGGAGTATCTTCAGCTGTGTTGGCAGCAGGATTTATAACGTCATTAGCACCTATTACAATAACAAGGTCGGTATTGCTGAATTCTTCGTTAATATCATCCAGTTCATATAGCTTGTCATAAGGAATATCAACTTCCGCCAGCAATACATTCATATGCCCCGGCATCCTCCCTGCTACAGGGTGAATGGCAAATTTCACATCCTTGCCTTTCTCCATAAGCATTTCATAGAGACTCTTGACCTGGTACTGAGCCTGTGCCAGAGCCATGCCGTAACCAGGAACAATTATGACACTGCCTGCTTCTTCAACAATCCTTTTTAGTCTTACACTTTCATCTTCCTTATTAACCAGTTTAACCGGAGCTTCTATTACAGTTGCTGCTTCTTTAACTGTTTCAACAACCTGCTGCTTTCCTGAACCTGAATGTTCCTGTTTGCCCTGTCCGGCTGAAGCATCAGCTTTGACTGAGATATTAGCTTTGACTAAGACATCAGCTTTACCGGAATTAACTGTATGGCCTGATGTTGTATGCTTATTAGAAGCAACAGCAGTTTTACCTGTAAGTACATTCATAAGACTCCGGTTCATTGCCTTGCACATAACCTGGGTTAAAATAAGCCCTGCAGCTCCTACAATACCACCAACAGCCACCAATATTGGATCATAAATAGCAAAGCCTGCAATAGCACCTGCCAAACCGGACAATGAATTCAGAAGAGATATGGTAATTGGCATATCTGCCCCACCTACACGGATTGTAAAAATAACACCCCAGAAAAGCGAAGCAACTAACATTAATAATGATAAAAACAGTGAACTCCCGAACGAACCTGCCGTGGATCCCATTAACAAGAGTACTATTAGCATACATATAAAAACAGAAGTTACGTTTAAAATAACAGAATGTCCTTTTAAGTGTGTTGGACGTTGGGAAAGCTTTTGAGCAAGTTTTGCTGCTGCAATCATACTGCCGCTGAAAGTAATCCATCCGACCAGCATTGCTAGAACAGCTGCACCTCTGTTGAATAAATCAACATCACCCTGACTTCCTGTTAATATCATAATAGCCACCAAACCGGAAGCTCCTCCGCCGAGACCATTTAATAAAGCAATCATCTGCGGCATTTTTAGCATTGTAACCTTTACTGCAATATAATACCCTATAATACTTCCCAAAATCATGCTAACCCATAGAAGAGAACTGCCGAGTATTTCATTTTTATATAATGTCAATAAAACTGTACCCATGAGGGATACTGCCCCAAGCAGGTTTCCTCGTGCTGCCGTTTTAGGAGAATTCATTAATCTGATTCCCCATATTATACCGAAAACAAGGATCAAACCTAGTATATAATACAATGTTACACTCATTTTCCTTTAACCTCCGACTGTGTTTTAAACATTTTCAGCATTCGGTCCGTAACACAAAAACCACCTACAACATTTATCATTGCAAATATTATAGCAACAACACCCAGGATTTTACTACCTGTTCCAACTGCTGCAGCTGTAGACACAAGTGCCCCCAAAACTGTTATTCCGGACAGAGCATTCATCCCTGACATCAAAGGAGTATGCAACAGGCTGGGAACATTTTTAATAACTTTATAACCAATAAATGTAGTTATAACAAAAACTAGAATTTGCAAAAATGCTTGCACAAATCATCTCTCCCTGTTAAATTTTATACTTTCATACTTTTGTACTTTAGTACTTTAGTACAATATTACTTCTATATTATATCCTCATCGCTTCTCTTGCACCTGCATGAACGATTTCGCCTTTATATGTAACCAGCGATGACGCAATTATTTGATCTTCCGTGTTGATTGTAATTTTTCCATCCTGTACAAGATTACACAAGAAATTATATATATTATTTGCAAACATCCAGGTAGAACTTGTGGGAAGCATTCCCGGGATATTCTTAGTTCCATCAAGAGTAACCCCGTATTTTTCTGTAACCTCTCCTGCTTGGGTAACAGCACAGTTACCTCCCTGGTCGATGGCAATATCCATAATTACAGAGCCAATTTTCATGCTTTTTACCATTTCTTCAGTAATTAATACCGGAGCAATCTTCCCAGGAACTAAGGCAGAAAGTATTATAATATCCATTTTGGGAACTATACCCTTAAGGACCTCGCGTTCCTTTTTCAGCCAATCCTCTGAGAGGTGCTGGGCATATCCGCCTTTTCCTATGGCAACTTCGGCAGGTACACCGGTTTCTACAACCTTTGCACCGACACTTTTAGCTTGTTCACAGGCATCTGGTCTTATATCTACTGCATGTACAACAGCTCCAAGTCTTTTAGCAGTGGCAATAGCCTGCAGACCAGCAACACCTGTACCAATGACCATGACGTTTGAAGGCTGAATCATACCGATAGCTGTTCCTATCATAGGTATGAATTTAGGCAGTCTGTTAGCTGCAAGCAGAACACTTTTATATCCCGCTACAGTACTCATTGAAGTAAGAGCATCCATAGCCTGTGCTCTTGAAATTCTCGGCACTCCATCAAGAGTAAGAGATACAATATCATTTTTTGCAAGCTGTCTGACCATATCATGATTTCCAGGAGATGCCGGGTGAAGAAATGTTACAATACACTGGCCTTTACGCATCATATTAACTTCATGACGGTCTTTTTCATGGTTATACTGTGGTTCTTTTACCTTTAATATAATGTCTGCTTTTGAATACAAATCGCAAACATCATTAACAATTTGTGCGCCATGACCGCTATAATCCTCATCGAGGAAGTATGCACCGGCACCCGCCCCTGCTTCCACCAATACTTTTGCCCCTTCTTTTACCATCTTTGCTACTGTGTCAGGAGTAGCAGCTACACGTCTTTCACCTTTCATGATTTCTTTTGGTACTCCAATTGTAAGCCCATTTAACTTCATGTAAAATGCCCCCTTTTAACTGAGCAGTCATAAATTCCATTTATTGGTTGACTGCGATTTTGATTTTGTTATTAATTTTTTTATGTTTTGCTGCATTAAAACTAGTTTAGAATTTGTTACATTTGAAATTATAATGAATAATAATTTACCATATACCATTCACTATTTACTAAATTTATGTACAACTATAATTATACTATACTTGTATTATAATTTGGGTCCGAAATAATGTAAATATTTCATGTAAAAATCGAAAACATATTAATAACTTATTACTTATACCTAATTATTTATTCTATAATAACTATCTTTTTCATATTTGCTTAAATATTTAAGGTAGTACATTATTGGCTTATATAATCACACAATATTTTACATCTATGCGTCTGATTAATAGTTAATATTCTTAGGGCAATATTGAAGGATTGTTCTTTATAGTTGATAAAACTATCACTGTTTTAGTTTTTTGAACACCGCGGACACTCTTGATTTTATTCAGCAACGCTTCGAGGGTTAAGGTATTTTCTGTTACAATTTTAAGAAGGTAATCATAATCACCAGCTATGTAATGGCATTCCAGGACATCTTTTGAATTCTCAACTATATTTAAAAAATCACCGACAGATTTGGTTCTTTCAATACTAACCAACATAATAGCAGTTAAGTCTTTTTCAAGCTTCCTTGAATTTAAGATTATAGTATACTTTTCTATAATGCCGGATGACTCCAATTTTTTGAGTCTTTCACTTACAGCGGGAATAGACATATTGACCTGATTGCTTATTTCAGATACTGTCAATCTTGCATGATTACTTAAGATTTTAAGAATATGAATATCAATATCATCCATATTAACACGTCCCCCTTCGCAACTACTCCTTTAAGCTAACTGCTCCCTTTAACCGGCTTCCGCAATATGTTTACGCTTAGGACAAATACTTCATATATATTTTAACATTAACAAGCACACATCTCAAGCACTTACTACTAGTGGGGGGTGCATTTTCTTCCATATTGTTTCATGCTCGATATGAATTTAACCCTATATTTTTACCTCATAGACTTTCTATAACCTGCAGCCTTAGCTTCTTCTTCAGTCTCAAACCATTCTTCCGGTATTGTTTTATCATAATACATCCCTCCCGGAACATGGTAAATTTTCTCACCTTTAGAATTTATATTACCTTTTATTTTTCTAATGTCTAATGACGAAGTTTGGACTTTATTATTCTGTTCTGGTTCTGCAGTTTTATCTTTATCTGTGTCTGTATCTGTATATATATCTGTATCTGTATCTGACTTTTTGCTCTCTTTTAAAGCCCACAAGCCTTTGTTTGCCTCCCTGGCTTCTGATGTAAACTTTTTAAAATAATCAGCATATTTAACATCAGGCGGATATGTTGAAACCTGTGCATATCCACCTAAAACAAGCTCTGCATTATACATCTTGTCTCTTATCTCAGTTTCACTAATCTCTTCAGGCTCTGTAATCCATACAATTCTTAGCAATCTGCCATATTTATCTCTGTCGCTTACATCCTTCTCAAGATAAACTGTTTTATCGGTAAGCATTTTTTTCGTGTATTCGGAAGCTTCCTTGCCATAAGGATCCTGTCTTATTGTACTCTCAGGACAGTTAACTCCAATAAGCCTTACTTTTTCAGTTTTTCCATCCCCAAAGTCAACTTCAATAGTATCTCCGTCCACAACTCTCTTAACTCTAGCTTTGTCCAGTAATATTGATTCATTGACTTCATCTTTTCCATTGACTTCACGTTTCTCATTGATTTCAGTATGGTCAGTCTTTTGATCAATCGGAAGGTCTGGTTGATGGGCAGCCTGATTATTTTGGGATAAATCATCAGTTTTTAATGATTTATCATTTGAGCTTTGCCCGGTTTCATCTTTACTTTCCCCATCAACAATTACAGAGTTGATTGTGTTCCTATTATTTGATTCATCTTTTCCTGAATATTCATCAGAATTGCTGTAAGCTGCTGCTACAAACACTGAAAACCATATAATAAAAATAGTGGTAATTGATATTCTGAACATCCTGCTATATTTCTGGTTTTTCCACATGAGAAAAACACCTACAGGAGTAATAAATATAAGTGCAAACCAAATAAACCATGTATGATTGTAAAACCGATTGGATTTTCTACTATTATTTAGCATATTTACTGTCACCTCACAATAACTCTCATTACTAATGTATTCATAGTTCATTGTAAAGCTGACAGGTAGTTTATTCAATGCAAAAAATAAGGGATTTTATACTATATTGTCGAATTATGTAATATTCTGCAATTTGTTATTTTTTTGTACTCTTTTGTGTATTTCTCTGGAAATACTCAATACCTTGTGTAAGCCTTTTCAACATGTAAAAGTGCAATTAAAAAATGCGCCCACCTAAATTTGAAAAAAACATTGACAAATTTTTTTAAATATATTATAAAAAATAAGATGTAATTTGTTGAAGTATGGTATATAATATTTCGGATAGGGTTTTAAAACTATTATACCAGTTCAGTTTTGTGCCACAAGTTGGAAAACAATGATGTGAGCAGCATAGATATAAATATAGATATAATTGAAGGAAAGCTGGTCTTTCCTGTGCATTATAGAAACTAAATATAAGCGAGGGATAATTTAATATGCCAAAACGTACAGATATTAAGAAAATAATGATTATCGGTTCGGGTCCTATTATAATAGGGCAAGCCTGTGAATTCGATTATTCAGGTACTCAAGCATGCAAAGCACTCCGTAATTTGGGTTATGAAATTGTATTGGTTAACTCAAATCCTGCAACTATTATGACAGATCCAGGCCTGGCGGATGCTACGTATATTGAGCCTTTAAATGTAAAAAGATTAACTGATATTATTGCAAAAGAGCGACCGGATGCTTTATTACCAAATTTGGGAGGGCAATCCGGTCTTAATTTATGTTCAGAGCTTTCAAAAGCAGGTGTTCTGGATAAATATAATGTTGAAGTTATTGGTGTCAAAGTAGATGCAATTGAACGTGGTGAAGACAGAATTGCCTTCAAGAAAACCATGGACAGCCTTAATATTGATATGCCGCGAAGCAAAGCAGCCTACAGCGTTGAAGAAGCCGAAGCAATTGCTGCAGAATTGGGGTTTCCTGTAGTCGTGCGTCCTGCATATACTCTGGGTGGTACAGGCGGTGGACGTGTATATAATATTGAAGAACTCCGAACAGTGGCAAGCCGCGGCATAGCAGCAAGTATGGTAGGGCAGGTACTCATAGAGGAATACCTTGTTGGATGGGAAGAACTGGAGGTAGAAGTTGTCCGCGACTCAAAGAATCAGATGGCTGCTGTTTGCTATATTGAAAACGTAGATCCTCTGGGAATTCATACAGGTGACTCTTTTTGCGTAGCTCCCATGCTTACCATAAGCCTGGGACTTCAGGAAAGGCTTAAAAACTATGCTTTTAAAATTGTGGAAAATATAGAGGTAATTGGTGGAACCAATGTCCAATTTGCTCATGACCCAGTAAGCGACAGGGTGGTAGTAATAGAAATTAACCCACGTACTTCAAGGTCGTCTGCTCTTGCCTCAAAAGCAACAGGTTTCCCCATCGCAGCAATATCCACAATACTGGCAACAGGAATGACGCTCGATGAAATACCATATTGGCGTGACGGAACTCTGGACAAATATACACCTTCAGATGATTATGTAGTTGTTAAATTTCCAAGATGGGCTTTCGAAAAATTTAAAGGTTCTTATGATAAACTTGGGACACAAATGCGCTCTGTAGGTGAAGTAATGAGTATAGGCAAAAACTACAAGGAAGCACTTCAGAAAGCTATACGCTCATTGGAAATCGGACGCTATGGGTTAGGGTTTGCCAGGAACTACAACCAAAAGCCTTTGAATGAATTAATGGAGCTTCTGCATGAAACAACAAGTGAAAGACAGTTTGTCATATATGAGGCATTACGTAAAGGAGCCGGTGTAGAAGATATCTGCAGATTAACCAATATAAAGCCATGGTTTATTGAGCAAATGAAAGAACTGGTAATGCTTGAAGAAGAAATTCTCAAATATAAAGGCTATAAAGTAATCGATGGCAGTAATAAAGGCATTGGAAATAATATCGGCAGCAGCAATAACAGCAGAAATAACAGTACAGGCTCTCTCAATATTCCTGACAACCTGCTGATCCAGGCAAAGAAAGATGGATTCTCAGACCGCTACCTTGCAAATCTTTTAGGAGTATCTGAAGGTGAAATAAGGAACCGCCGTATAGCACTTGGATTATCAGGAGCCTGGGAAGCAATTCCTGTTAGTGGAGTAGTAGACGCAGCCTATTATTACTCAACATATAATACCTCTATTAATGGTATTGATAATAATACTGATAACAGCATTGACAAAAACCCGGTTACTAATAATCAAAAAGTTATGGTGCTTGGCGGCGGACCAAACCGTATTGGTCAAGGCATTGAATTCGATTATTGCTGTGTTCATGCAGCTTTTGCAATACGTGATATGGGACTTGAAACAATTATTGTAAACTGCAATCCGGAAACAGTTTCAACAGATTATGATACTTCAGATAAATTGTATTTTGAACCTTTAACTACGGAGGATGTACTAAATATTTATCATAAAGAAAATCCATTAGGTGTTATTGTCCAGTTTGGAGGACAGACACCTTTAAATATAGCAGCGGAGCTTGCCAGAGAAGGCGTATGTATCCTGGGTACACAACCGGATGTTATTGATCTTGCAGAGGATAGAGATCTTTTCAGACATATCATGGAAAAACTTGATATACCCATGCCTGCCTCAGGTATGGCAAGCAACCTTGAGCAGGCTCTTGAAATTGCAAATCAAATCGGCTACCCGTTAATGGTCCGTCCTTCATATGTTTTAGGCGGCCGCGGCATGGAAATTGTATATGACGAAGAAATGCTCAAGCAATATGTTGCTGCTGCAGTCGATATAACTCCTGAACGCCCAATATTGATAGACAAGTTCCTTGAAAATGCTATAGAATCTGAAGCAGATGCAATATCTGATGGAGTTAATGCTTATGTTCCTGCCGTAATGGAACATATTGAACTTGCAGGCATACACTCAGGAGACTCAGCATGTGTTATTCCATCAATAACCATCCCTAAAAAGCACCTGGATACTATTAGTGAATATACACGGATGATTGGCGAAAAACTTAATGTAATCGGCTTAATAAATGTCCAGTATGCTATTGCTGATGATAAAGTATATGTATTGGAAGCAAATCCAAGGGCATCGAGGACAGTACCGCTTGTATCCAAGGTATGTAATGTTCAGATGGCTAAGCTGGCAACGGAAATTATGGTACAGGGCAGAGTTCACTGCAAGCCTGTATCTCTGGACATAGCACCACGGATAATTCCTCATTATGGGGTGAAAGAAGCTGTATTCCCCTTTAATATGTTCCCGGAAGTAGACCCTGTTCTAGGACCCGAAATGCGTTCAACAGGTGAAGTGCTGGGATTGTCAAAATCATTTGGAATAGCCTTCTTTAAATCCCAGGAAGCTACCCAGAATATTCTGCCAACTTCAGGTACCGTATTAATAAGTGTAGCTGAACAGGATCGACCAGATGTACTGGAAGTAGCCCAACGCTTTAATAAGCTGGGATTCAAGATCAAAGCAACCAGAGGTACTCAAGCCTTCCTTGCTGAAAATGGAATAGAAGCTGAAATAATTAACAAACTCTTTGAAGGCAGGCCTAATATTATTGACGGTATTATGAACAGAGAAATACAACTTGTTATAAATACTCCATTAGGAAAGCGAAGCCAGGCTGACGATTCATATATAAGAAAGGCCGCCATAAAGCATAGAGTAACTTACATCACAACCCTGGCTGCAGCTCTTGCCAGTGCAAAAGGTATAGCAGCCTACCGGGAAAATTCCCTAGATAGAGATACTGTTAAATCACTACAAAGCTATCATAACGATATTAAAGAGGTATAGTTTAAAACTACTATGCCAATTTGAAAAGCATTGGTAACATAACGAAGTAGTATTAATTTACTATAACTCATGATCAAGCAGCACCTGCACTTTATAAAGTACAGGTGCTGCTTTTTGTGAAACAATGTAAGCAGATACTTAAAAGAGATAATCCGTATTGCTGCCAATATAGATTATCTCAATCATATATTACTTTTATTACTTAAACCAAATATTACTTCAATCCAAACTTTTTCACTGCTTCTTCCGGTGACATACCATGTTTTACAACTTCACAAAGTGCTTTCTGATACGCAATTGGGTCAGGCCGTTGAATGGCATTTCTTCCAAATACAACTCCTTTTGCTCCTTCCTTTATTTCTTTCTGTGCAAGAATAAGAGAGTCAACGGGATTTGGAGTAGTATGTCCACCCAATCCAAATACAGGTACCGGACATCCCTCAATTACATCAGTAAATTTATGGGTATAAAATGTTTTTATCATGTCCGCGCCAAGCTCTGCAAGTATTCTGCATCCGCGAAGAACCTGGTCATGCATTTCTTCTTGTGAAATATTATCACTGTTGTTAGGAAAACATTCGCCTATAACAGGTATACCATATTCTCTTGCTTCGTTGCAAAGCTTACCGAAAAGCTCTACATTCTCTATATCTGTTTTCTCATCACCTGTCTTTAAGGTAAGTGAAACCAAAACTATCTCAGCACCCAGT
>OFEK01001631.1_pt1 | contig 14453 bp, 17 predicted proteins | sample 1521131 | NCBI WGS metagenome assembly OFEK01 (sample SAMN05720209, study PRJEB24109) | activated sludge metagenome | isolation source: Anaerobic digester | place: China | collected 2015-12-16
CGCCGCCGGCGCGAGTCTCTGGTTCTCCCTCACGGGGTTTTCGTGGGCGGACTGGGAGACCTACCCGGTGCTCTTCGCGGCGGCGGTGCTGGTGAGTTATGCGGTGGTGCGGGCGGTGTCGAGGGTGCCGTACGCCGGGTATCTCATCGGGGAGTCGCGGGGGCGGCGGGGCTCCTGAGGGGTCTCCGGGTTCTCCTCCCGCTCAAGGCGCGCGCATGAGGGTTGCGTGGTCCGCTTGCCCTGTGTCCGGCTCGCCGGAGAGCATGCTACGGCGATGCGGAGCCTCTCACCATCCATAGCGAGACTGCGCTAATCGGTTCGCTCCACTTCAGGTTGACACCGGACCTGAACAATGACGACCTGGACGGGGACGGGCTGCCGGACATCTACGAGAACGGGTATCGCGACGGGTTCGGCAACTGGCATGCGCCTGACCCGTATGCGGTCGATACCGACGGGGACGGGCTTTCAGACGGCTACGAGGCTGGAGAACTGGTCACCGAAGGCGGGAAGACCTACTACAAGCAGCGGAGCGACCCGACGAAGGCGGACACGGACGGCGACGGCCTCGACGACTACCTGGAGGATGCGATCGAGAGCGACCCGCTCAACCCGGGCAGCGACGGCGACGGGCTTTCCGACGCCCTCGAATGGGAGATCGGCACCGATCTCTGGTCGGCCGACACCGACGGTGACGGCCACTCCGGCTACGAGGAGTGGTACGATCCCGACTACGACCCGCTGGTCTTCGAGGAGCGCTATGGCCCGCTGGAGATGGGCCGGGAGTTCCTCCTCGGCGCCGTCCTCGGCGAGTGGGGTGCCGACGACCATGCCAACATCTTCTACCTGGGCGGCTGGGTCGCGAGCGGCGTCATCGTCATCGGGGACCTCCGGGACATCGCCGCGACGATCTCGCGGGGCGACCTGGTCGGCACGGGGCTCAACCTCGCCGCGCTGATCCCGGGGTACGGGGATGCGGCGAAGGTCGCGGCCGTCGTCGGGAAGTTCGTCCTGAAGCACCCGGAGCTGCTGAAACCCGCGATGGTGTTGCTGGTCGGGGTCGCGCCGCACGTGGATGAGGCCGCTGAATGGGCGAGTAATTTCCGGAAGATCCACGGCGATGAAGCGGTCAACAAGTTCCTGATAAACGGGATCACCGAAAGCGACCTGAATGTGATCGCAAAAAACAGAGGCAACCTGTTGGAGGCGCTGGAGGTTGTTAAACGTGCGGATGGAAAGGTCGTCTGGCTGGAGGAAGGACTTACAGAAGCGGAGGCTGTGGCGCTCGGTGTGAGACCAAGTGGATGGAAGCATATCAAGGAGAAGCATATCCTTGATCCCCGGGGGAATCAGTTTGTAAAATTCTTTGGTCAGGAATTTGGCACAGATAGTGCAGTGAAGGAATTGATTATGGAAGGAGCGAAGTACGGGCAAAAGGTTAATGAAGACGGGCTTTTCGAGTACGTAGAGCCAAATAGTGGAAAAATACTACATCTTGTTATCGGGGACAATGGATATATTGTAAGTGCATTCCCATTTGGAGCGAAATAACATGAGGAAAGAGGTTATAGAAAAACTCAAATTTTTAGTATTCATACGCGGAGTCGAGCCGGAGACGGAATATATGGGAAAGATTTACACTCAGTATACTCTCGTTGAGTTTGCAAATGGACAAAATGCGCGTCTATTTGATCATAAGATGCTTTGTACCGCTGATATGATTGGAAAACAGCAAAAGGTGGCTTTGTGGATGCTGGTACAATCTTTGGAAACCATTGAGGCCGAAGATAAAAGAGTTATTCCAGATCCTTCAGAACCTAGTCTTGACATATACGGCTGCATTGAGGAGATTGCAATCCCAGAAGAGCAGAAAGATGCTGAGCGATGGCATCACGCTATTGTTAACTTCGGGGTTGGAAAAACACTTACTGATATTGATAAGAACTATTTTCGTCTCAACCTACAAAAAGGAGATTTTGTTCACATTAGTGGTCGCGTGGATCTAATTGCGGTTGAATAGATTATTCCGAACATCAATGACTTAAGCGAGGACAACCTGCTTGACGACTTAAAGCAGGAGAGTCTCTAAGAGTTGCATCTATTGCGAACGGCGACCTGGTCGGGACGGGGCTGAATCTCGCCGCACTGATCCCGGGGTACGGGGATGCGGCAAAGGTTGCGGCCATCGTCGGGAAGTTTGTCCTGAAGCACCCGGAGCTGATCAAACCGGCTGTTCTCCTGCTGGGCGGGGTGACTCGGTACTCGGACGAGACCGAGAAAGCGCTGAGCATCTTGTGGTACAGTTATGGCGACGATGTCGTCGATGTGCTCAAGGCACACGGGACGACGGATGCGACGCTGGTCAGACTCTACGGTGGGAATGTCAACCTCTTCCGCGTCAGGCACATGCTCGAGAACGTTTGTGAGGGTGGGTGGGCACCGACTAAGAAGCTCACGGCTTCTGGGAGTCTGGACAAACACTACACCGATCACGTGCTCGGTCAATTCGAATGGGGCGAGACCTTTACGAAATCGGTATACCTGCAGAAGGCTACTACCTTGAGCAACCGGAGAGACGGGACTGTCGAGTTGTATTACCAAGTGGGCTATGACACGCTGGTCGTTTATGACCGTAGTGCCAACGAGTTCGTGAGTATAACGAAGGATGGCCTGATCACGACCTTCTTCAAACCGGATGCTAGGCCTCTTACCCATTATGTGGATGTACGGATCACCGACAGATTGGTTAGGTTGAATTAGATTCGTGAGCGTGGTATGAGAGAATGGTAGATAACAAGCTCCTCAACAGGGTAATAAAAGGCCTGCTCAGCTATGAGAAAAGTATTGAAGAGACCGACGAACACTACGACGAGTTGAAAAGACTCGGGAGATACCCTGTCGATGCACCCTATGGGTTAAAACACTGTCTCCCTTTTTGGATGCAGTTGCTCGAAGAGGAAGGAGTCGACTGTGAGCGATTTCGCGCGGAATATGAGAGAATAACTAGAAAGCTAACCGCACTGGAAGAGAAAAAGGGGCAGGATTATCGCGAAAAGTTGTTTTCTCTGCTGAACGATGAGGTTTACTATTATCCCGTGACAATACGATATTTTGCCGATCAGGAGCCTTTTGAACTTGAAATCCCGAACGATTTTGCTACTCGCAGTTCTCTGGAGATATTACTGATCGAATTAGAACGGGACTATGATCTTACAGAAATTAAGGCAAAAATATCCGCCCTTGATGAAACTTTCAGGAGTAAATATCTGCAACATATCGATGAGATCATCAAATGCTGTGCTGATGCCGTCGACCCATATACTCCAGCTAACTTCTGGTGGGAGCACCCCCTGAAGTTCTTGAAAGAAAAACAGAAAATGCAGAATGACCCTTAGTTCCTTTTTAATGGTGCCAAGGAGACACTGATCCCGATTACGACCCGCTGGTCTACGAGGAGCGCTACGGCCCGCTGGAGATGGGCCGGGAGTTCCTCCTCGGCGCCGTCCTCGGTGAGTGGGGCGCCGACGACCACGACAACGTCTATTACCTGGCCGGCTGGGTCGCGAGCGGCGTCCTCGTCATCGGCGACCTCCGGGACATCGCCGCGACGATCTCGCGGGGCGATCTGGTCGGCACGGGGCTCAACCTTGCCGCGCTGATCCCGGGCTACGGGGATGCGGCGAAGGTCGCGGCCGTCGTCGGAAAGTTCGTCCTGAAGCACCCGGAGCTGCTGAAGCCGGCGATGGTGCTGCTGGTCGGGGTTGCGCCATATACGGATGAGGCCGCGGAAGCGATAAACGCTATTCGTAAAGCACACGGCGACGAGGTGATCGATCGGTTGCTAATAAACGGGATCACCGAGGATGAGCTGAAGGTGGTCGTGAGAAGCAACGGAAACCTGTTGCGGACGTTGGCAGTCGTCAAGCGGGCGGACGGGAAGGTCATCTGGCTGGAGGAGGGAAAGCTTGGTACGGCTGCAGGTGCGACATCGTGGGTTTACGATAAAGAAGGAGGCACAGGCTGGATCCATATTGTCAACAATCATATCATTAATCCGAACTCCGGAAATCAATTTCTACCACTGGGTGAACAGTACGTAAATAGAGATCTTATTAAAGATCTGATACTGGATTGTGCGAAGACAGGAACAATGGATCCGAGGAGTTCTATTCGATATTGGAAGAAGATCGATGAAGAGCACTTTTTACTAGTCGTGATTGGTGACAATGGGTATCTCCGTACGGCTTATCCACTGTCCGTTAGTAAGGGTAAGGTTCCACCACACATCCGGAGTCTGTTCAGTTAGTTGACGGGGTGATAAAGATGTTTCGAGCACGAGTGAGAGGAAAGATTCTAAAAAATATTCTCGGCATGCTGGACGACCATGGAGAAGTGTGCGAGCAGACTGTCTTTATTGAATTGCAGGATGGAACGATAATTTACCTGTTTGACCCGGACGGGAGCAGCAGGGACGAGATGGTGGGCACAATCAAGACAGTAGGCGTTTCGGCATTTTGTGCCCATGTCGAAAAACTGGCTTTACCTATGAAAGGCGTCGAATCAAAGTATCACTCGCCTGAAGATGAGATCAGTCTAGAAAAGGGACCTATTTTATTTTTTGGCGAAATCGTTGATATCGATAAGAATCATCCTACTTTTTATATTGACATAGGTATGGGTACGATTGGCGTTGATCTTTGCCATCAAGAACGTGATTCCTTTCCTGACTACCAGATAGGAGATTACATCCGGGTCGGAATAAGCCGGAAAGATTTAGTTGGCGTGTGGGATTTGGATGACACGGAAGGAAGCGGCTGGGTCCACATCGTCGCTAACCATGTCAACACTCCGTCGGGCAACCAGTTTTATTCCGCGTTCGGTTTGGACTATGTGAAACGGGAAGAGGTCAAAGACCTCATTATGACCGGTGCCCGGGAGGGCGTCGAGGTCCAGAAAAACGTGTACCGGTACGTCGAGCCGACCTCTGGGAGGACACTGCGCCTCCTTGTCGCCGACAACGGGTATCTCGTGACGGCACATCCCGAAACGGGCGGCATTCCAACGGGAATGCTGAAAGAAAACCTTACGATTCCCGTCCGCATCGTGAGCGTGAGACCGGACGCCGAATACCAAGGCACGGTCTATACGCAGGTCGTGCGCGTCGAGTTCGCAGATGGCACCCGGACATCGGTCTTCGATGACGATCTACTCTGTACTCCCGCGATGGTCGGAAGAGACGGAAAAGTCATGCTGCGGATGTTGGTGGACATGCTGGAGAAGAGCAAGATCGTCGATCGACAGATCTATGCAGAGCCTGCGCTGCCCCTCCTGGAAGTGAACGGGCGCATCGATGCGATCATCGTCCCGGACGATCCCGGCGACGCCGAGCGGAGATACGATGCCGTTGTAGATTTCGGGGTTGGAAAGGTTATAATCGAGATCGATAAGCGATACTTCCGCCTCCAACTGAAGGAGGGGGATTATGTCCGGATCGATGGCCGTGTCGACCTGAAAGGTATCGAGTAAGCGTTTTACCTCAGTCACCTCTTTTTAGGGCTCTTGTTACAGGTTCTCATCGGCGCGTACCGGGTCGCCGTCCTGAAGGACGGCTACGCGCTGTTCACCACGACGGTGACGGTCGTCAAAGACCAGACCGCGCCGGGGATCGCAACCCTGACCGACGGCGACCGGGACGAAGACGGCCTGTTGGACGATTTCGAGGGTGGCTATACCGACGGGTTCGGCAACCAGCATACGCCCGACACATATGCAATCGACACCGACGGCGACGGACTTTCCGACGGTTTTGAGGCCCGGGAGCCCATCACCGACGCGAACGGCAAGACCCACTTCAGGCAGCGGAGCGACCCGACGAAGGCGGACACCGACGACGACGGCCTCGACGACATGGCCGAGTTCGAGTACGGCACCGATCCCTTCAACCCGGATACCGACGGTGACGGCCTCCGCGACGGCGCTGACCCCGACCCGCTGACGCCTGCCGCGAGCGGGGAGATCAACCTCGCCAAGATCGGGCGCGCCATCATCCTTGGGGCGACGTTCGGGGAGACCGGGCTGCCCGACGGGTCGTTCTACTGGCTGGTCGGGGAGGAGACCGCTTCGTCGCCCTACTACATGGTCGGGTGGATCGGGTTCTCCTGCCTGCCGGTTGTGGGTGGGATCGCCGACATCCGCGACGCGCTGATCACGGCGACGCAGAACGGTGACACGATGCCGTTGTGGACTTCGGGGTTGGAACGGTTCTGATCGCTCCGACATAATCCTCGCGAGCGACCTTCTCAGCCGGATCACAGGGATCGCCTGCATTGAAACAGGTTCTCGTGCGCCCCGGGCCGGGGCCGATCTCTCCGGAGCACGGGCTCGCGGCACCTTCAAGCGACCGCAAGATCCGTCACCCCGCCCTGGGCCTGCACCAGCTCCGACGAGAGGGCGGTGACCTTCTCGCTATCGCAGGAGACCAAGCGCCTCCCGCCGGTAACGCTCCCGGTAGTAGGCGAAATCGTGGTAGTGGGTGTATATCCTGCACACGAAGTCGCAGCGAGCCTTCTCATCGCGGGAGACGAGCACCTCCCCGGTCTGCAGGACCGAGTAAGCGAACGGCAGGGGCGCGGCGTTCAGGACCCTGACGTCGATGGGCACGCCCATGGCATCTTCCAGTTCCTGCTCAAGCGCCATCTCGTATCGGAGCGGAGCGGCTGCTCCGCTGCTGTCGGCCTGCAGGAAGACGCCGATATCGATGTCGCGGAAGGGACCGTGCAGAAACGACCCGTATACGTAGGCAAAGAGAATCTCCTCTCGATTCGAGAGCAGCCCGGCGAGCCAATCGAAGAGCCGCCGCTTCTCCTCGATGGAGAGGTCCCGGGGTTTCATTGCAGAGTGATTGACGCCGGTGATGATGAGGGTTGCGCCACCCCTGACGCTGGCTTCTGCCGTCTGCTCGGCCGGGATATCAACATGCACGACGGGCGGACCGACCGGGATGAGGGCTACCCGGCGAACGTTCCATGCGTTGCGAAAGGTCACCGCCGGGCTGGGCTGTACAATCGGGACCGCGGGTTTGTGGAAGGGAACCCATCTGCGCAGCCCTCAAGCCGGATCGAAGCGTTCAAGAAGATCGTTGCCCGATATACCCGTTATAGTGAGGCATCCCGAATCGGCCCGTCCGGCATGCACCGCGGCCCGGAGTTTCGGGATCGATTCGCAGGGTGATACGTTGTCCGTAAACTACCAGAGAGTACTCGAAGACTCGTTTGACTACACAGGGAACATCCTCCGGGGAGGCTGGGTCCGGTGGCTCCAGCTCATCGCCTCCGTCATCGTCTTCCCGCTCATCTACGGCTACTTCGTCCGGATCATGCGGGGAGGCCCGGCCCCGGAGTTCGGCGGCTGGGGCCGGCTCTTTCTCGACGGCCTGAAGCTGCTCGTCGTGTACCTCGCCTACATCGCGCTCATGCTCGTCGTCGCGGTGGCCCTGGTGGGCGGCGCCGGCGTCCTTGCCGGGCAGAACAGTCCCGTGGCCGCCGTCGCCGCCCTCGTATCGTTCGTCCTCCTCGTCCTGATCTGGCTTGTCGCGCAGATGGCAATGGTGCGGTTCGCGAAGGCCGGTTTGCTCCGCGAGGCATTCAACATCCCCGCCGTCCTTGCCCAGATCCGGAGGATCGGCTGGGGGTCGTACATCTTCTCCCAGATCATCCTTCAGCTCGTCCTCATGATCTTCGGGATGATCCTGGTCTTCCTCGTCGTCCTCGTCACGGGCGTTATCGGACTCTTCGTGGGGATTGCCGGGATTCTCCTCTTCCCGGTCCTCATGCTCGCAGTATCCCCGGCGATCTACATCTTCCAGTATCGCTACAATACCCTCGTCTACGAGAGCGGGGCGGCGGGCTCCCCGCCCGTGACGGCAGCCCCGTAGGTGGGAGCGATACAAACCCCAATCCTTCTGAAGGCCGGTTCAACACCTGCGCGTGCGTGCCGGGCCGGAAGAGGGGGGCAAAGTCGTGTGCGCGCTCCCTCCCCCCTCTCCGGCCCGGTTCAGACCCGCACACGACAAACGGCAACCACACTCCCGCGCACCGGACAGCGTTATTCCTTGAGAATAGGGGCAGATTGGTTGTACCCGCCGGTGCGGGCGCATCAATCTGCCGCGAATAACTCCTTCGAGATCAAAGGACGGCTTCTTTGAATTTGTCGAAGCCGACCCGCTCGATCGTCGCTCCCAGGCGTTCGGGGGCCTGCCCGTTCTCCCGGTAGAACGCGATGACCTTCCTCGCGAGCGCCACGGCCTGCTCCTCGGTCAGCCCCTGGGCGAGCTCCCGGCCCACCTTTGCCGTCCCGCCGCCCTTGCCGCCGACGACCGCCGTGAACCCGTCATCGGTGCCGAAGAAGCCGAGGTCTTTTAACCAGGCATCGCTGCAGCAGTTGGGACAGCCCGCGACGCCCATCTTGAACTTGGCGGGCGCCGGCTTGCCGTAGAACTCCTTATCGAGAGCGAATCCCAGTCCCGGGCTGTCCTGTTTGGCACGCTTGCAGGCCCGGGTGCCGGGGCACATCTGGATGCTCCGTATGGTCAGGCCGATAACCTATAACATGGATGACGTCGGTGAGAGGGGCGAACGGAGATGGATAGCATGACCGAGCAATCACGAAGAAGTGGCGAGCAGGCGTTGACGGAGAGGAATCCTCTCCGGATCACTGCCGAGCCCGGAAAACAGGAACTGATCATCGTCCGGGAGTTCGACGCTCCCCGCGATCTGGTCTTTCGGGCTCACACCGACCCGAAACTCTATGAACAGTGGATCGGCCCGCGGGGTTACACCACGAAGATAGAGGCGTTTGAGGCCCGGAACGGGGGCAGCTGGCGGTATGTTCAGATGGATAAGGACGGCAACGAGTACGGGTTCCACGGGGTGAACCACGATGTGACGCCGCCCGAGCGGATCATCCAGACGTTCGAGTTCGAGGGACTCCCGGAGTCCGGCCATGTCATCCTCGAGGAGGGAAAGTTCGAGGAGCTGCCCGGCAACCGGACACGGTTCACCGGCCGGTCGGTCTTCCTCTCGGTGGAGGACCGCGACGGGATGATGCAGTCCGATATGGAGGAGGGTATGAAAGACTCCTACTCACGGCTCGACGAGCTCCTGGAGAGGTTGCAGAAGTAGGGCCGACAGGGAGGAGTGGATCCTGATCCAGTCCTCACCGCCCGGATCCCGGGATCGGTGATCCTCCTCCTGTTCATAAGTCCGGCTCCCGGTCACCCCGGCAGGCTGACCGTCGCGATTATTCTCTGTGAGGCCGGCTACGATGCCAGGAACATCGGGGGCATGCGGCACGGCATACGGCCCTGTGGATAGACACGGAAAAATCACGAAAAAAGCAAAACCTGACATCTGCAAGCTTACTAGTGCGGGAGACAATCAGGAAGGGACAGAAGGGATCAAGAAGCTTCTCGGCATCCATAAAGATCAGACCGCGATCAGGATCGCGATCCACGGATATCTGAGAGCCACATCAAGAGAGTGCATGCTCAGACTCTGAATGTACCGCCCCTTTTCGAGCTGAGCAGGAACGCGATATTGAGAAGTACAGGGTTCAAGAGGAGAGAGGATCAAGGAGAGTATGGTACTTTTTCTCGCCCTCAGAATCCCCTACTACTAGAGGTCATCCCATAACCCTCCAGATCATGATGGCACATGCCAGGTGGATCAGCCCGAGGAATGAGTGTTCATAGCGTTCATATCGAGGAACAATCTTCTTGAATGCCTCGATCCAGCTGAAGAACCGTTCAATAGCCCCTCTTTCTTTATACAGTGTCGGATCGAACCAGCGCGGTCTTCCCCGCTTCGGGTGTATCCGGGATCTCGGGTTGGTCGGGATGTTGCTCTTGATCCTTCGTTTCCGGTTGTACTGGCGGATCATCTGGGCATCGTAGGCTGCATCCGCCGAGATGATTGAGGGATGAACCTGCATCTCCGGAATCGTAAACGCTTCAACGGTTGGTTCATAGAGTTGGGAATCATGGATATTTGCCGGGAAGACCGTACAGGCAAGGGGGAGACCGCTCCGATCGACCAGAGCACTCAGCTTGTTCCCTTTTACTTTCTTATAGCCATCATAACCGGTCGATCCCCCTTTTTAGCCGGGATATCCTTGGTATCGGTGGAACAGTGGGTGAGATCGATTTTCCGGATCTCATAGCCCGATCGAAGAAGGTCGAGGAAAATGTCCTGATAGATACTATGTTCGGCAAGATAGAGGTGAAACCGATGTACCGTCGATTTCGTGCCGTATTGCCGAGGAACGTCGCTCCAGGTACAACCGGTGGTCAGGACATACAGAATCCCGTTGAACATCGCCCGATGGTCGGTTCGGGGTCGCCCGACATGAGGTTTCTGGGGAGGGAGATGCGGCTCAATGATTGCCCAGAGTTCGTCATCGATTTCCCGGAATGCCATACATCCCGGGTTTTATTCAAGGTCTCTTATAATTGTGGGATGACCTCCTAAACTAAAAGTTATCTAGTAGGTAGCAATACTACCCACTGAGTACTTATTCGATGTTTTTCCTATCCGTACCTTTTCGGAGAAATTGCAGACTGAAGATAAAAGTTATTAGACGTCCTTAATTATTTATTTTGAAAAGTCCTACAACTTAATCCTGAAGCAGGCATGAAATATCTAGACTATCTACAACTGAATTTAGACCTGACAACGGTTCAGAATAATGGATATTCTGTAATCGATCTCTTTGCTGGTTGTGGAGGGTTAGCTTTAGGTTTCGAAGCGTCCGGTTTCGAGACAATTGGGTATGAAATGCTAAAAGATGCATGTCAAAGTTATTCTAAAAATTTAAATGGAAAATGTCATTGTACCACTTTGCAAATTGGATTGGACCTTGCTGACAATGCTGATGTGATAATTGGCGGCCCCCCTTGCCAGCCATTCAGTGTGATAGGAGATCAAAGAGGACCAGATGATCCTAGAGATGGATTCCCGATCTTTTTAGATGCTGTTAAACGTTACCAGCCAAAGGTTGCCCTCTTTGAGAATGTCAGAGGTCTCTTATATCGTAATCGCTTTTATTTTGAAGATATTATTTCCAAACTTGCTAATTTAAAATACAACGTCGAATGGAAGATTCTTAATGCAGTTCAATATGGCGTTCCACAAAAGCGAGAACGACTCTTTGTTGTAGCTCATAGAGGGGAGTGGTCCTTTCCAAGACCTGTTAATGAAAAAAAATCGATAACAGCAGGCGAAGCATTGGGAGAACTGGCATACGCTATCACGCCTGATTCTAAATTTTTAACCCCCAGTATGGATCGGTATATCGCCGCTTATGAGAAGAAATCATGTTGTATAAGACCGCGAGATCTCCATTTAAATGCTCCTAGCAGGACGGTTACTTGCAGAAACCTGAACGGAGCCACATCGGATATGCTGAGAATCCGCCTTCCAGATGGACGGCGTCGAAGATTGACTGTTAGAGAAGCTGCAAGACTCCAAAGCTTTCCAGATTGGTTCGTGTTTTGCGGAAATGAGGGCAGTCAATTTAATCAAATAGGTAATGCTGTCCCGCCGCTCTTATCAAAGGCATTAGCTGATTCAGTGCTAAAATGTCTTGAGAGTTCTGAGAAAGAAAACAATGAGGGGAAAAAACAAAAATTCTCAAGGCAAGAGAGACTAAATGTATAACAATGACTTCAGAGATTGAAAAGAAGGTACAAGAAGCTCAGGAAATAATGCGTGAAATCGGTATTCCGATTGATGATATGACAAAAAAGAGACGCGAGCGAGCTGCGCTTGCTTTGCTGGCAGTTGCAAAGATAAAGCCAGATATGCCTTTTTCAAGCACGGAAGTGGCTTCAGATCCCAGTAACTCTCCGATAACAACAAGAGGAATTATTGCATTTTTAAACGAATATTACGAACAAGACATCTCAATGGGATCTTACGATGATATTAGAAGACTAGACTTAGTCCATTTGGTAGAAGCAGGGATTGTACTGAAAAGCGAAAAATCAGTGATAAATGATCCTACACGGGGATACACTATAAACCCTGAAGCAAGCAGGGTACTGAGAGAATATGGACAACCATCATGGAATGACGCGGTTTCTGAGTACACAGAGAAATACGGTAAGCTGAAGGATCGACTGGAACGACCTAGATACTTCAATAAAATCTCTGCAAAAGTGAATGATGGAACTGAAATCCTCTTAGATGAAAGTCCACATAACCAAATCCAAAAAGCAATAGTCGAAGAATTTTTGCCCCGTTTTGTACCTGGTGCTGAAATCCTATATATTGGTGATGCAAGCAATAAAACTCTTTACATTAATGAAGAAAAACTATGTGAACTCAAACTAACTCAACTTGCTCATGGGACCCTGCCTGACGTAATTGCATATGAATCCACAAAGAATTGGCTAATCCTGATCGAAGCTGTGCACTCAGCGAATCCGATATCACAACTCCGCCACCTCCAACTAGAAAGGTTGACTAAGGATTGTCCAGTACCAATTGTTTACGTTACAGCCTTTATGGATAAAACGAAGCTCCGCGATTGGCTTACTCAGATTAGTTGGGAGACTGAAGTGTGGCTAGTTGATTCGCCCGATCACCTAATTCACTTTAATGGGGACAAGTTTTTTGGCCCGCATAAATCTTAAAAATGATCCCCATTTAGATAACTGACTATATGGCTGATAAGTTGTCAAAACAGGCAAGAAGAAGAAACATGCAAGCAATAAAATCAACACACACAAGCTTAGAGAACCGTGTTATTTCAGAACTCTGGAGACACAAATATAGGTTTCGCAGAAATGTAAAAAGCCTGCCGGGGAAGCCCGATATCGCTATTAAAAAATACAAGATAGCCATTTTTATTGACTCTTGCTTTTGGCATGGTTGTGAGCTACATTACAAACCTCCTGCAACAAACGTTACCTATTGGAGCGAAAAATTACTCAGGAATCTCCAGCGGGACTCAGAAATTAACAATTACTATAGAATAAATGGTTGGCATGTTTTGCGTGTATGGGAGCATGATATTAAAAACTACTTCGAAGATACGATAAAATGTATAGAGAATTTTATTGACGAAACTAAAGGTAAGCACTCTCGTTTTTAATAATTAGTAAAGACATAGAACAGACCCCTGTCAAATAAAAACACATTTTTCAGCAGTTCCTATTGAAATTTTAGTGGGAAGTATACATATGAATATACACGCTGTAAGTACATCCATCAGAATGACATCTGGATTGCACTGTTGTTCGATTCAGACCCCGTACTTCGCTAATTTGAGAGACCCGACTGTGCCTCTCCGCCCGAAAACGCGCACAAAAGCGAAAGATCTATATGGGTTGCAGGCGTCCCCTCAGGCCTTTTGCCCAAAGGAAGAGGAAAACCAGCAGAAAGAGTAGCGACCTCAAACCGAAAGAATGTTGTGCTCCTGCTGTCGCGGCACTGGATCAGCACCTGACAATCCATTTCCTTCCTCCTGAAGAACGTCTGGATCGCTCTCCTGTGGATGCATTTCTCGCCGGTGAAGCAGGGACCGAGAACCATCGATATGCGCGCGTTTCGATTCGAACAGTTCATTGTCATAATCTAGGAAGCGATCCGGGCATCGATGGGAATGGTGAAAGGAATTCCCAGGTTGCGTCACCGGGTTTAGAGAAAGGAGGATAGGGAGACGTTGAATAATATGAGAGGGAGGAAGAAGTTAGCGAAGTACTACTGAGACTGTAGAAGTAGGGCCGCCGGTGCGTATCCCGGTGCCCCGTGGTGGGTGGCGGTCACGGCGTCGATGAACTCTGCCGGCATATCGACGCTATCCGCCCCCTCAACTCCCGAACAGCCTCGTGGATAACCGGGTATCGCCTGTCAATACCGGATCCGTGGCGGATCTTGCGACCGCCACCCGGTGTCTTCCTTCTGCAATGCGCCACCTGCCATTCTCGCCGTCGAATCGTGCAAGCAGGCGGGGGTCGGCCTCGATCGTCACCTGCCGTCTCTCACCCGGCCCGAGCAGGACGCGCTGGAATCCGAGAAGCCGCATCCGCCTCTCGTCCGCCGCCTCCGTCAGATACACCTGCGGCACGTCCGCACCCTCGCGTTCGCCGGTGTTCTTCACGGTGAACCTCGCCGTGATCGTCTCGCCGCCGTCGACCGCAAGATCGCTGTAGGCAAACGTCGTGTAGCTCAACCCGTGGCCGAAGGGGAAGAGCGGCGTATTACCCGTCTTTGCGAACCAGCGGTAGCCGACCTCTGCGCCTTCATCGTAACGGATGGCGGTCGGCGTACCCCACGGCGTGCCGAGGCCGGGGAGGTCCGGCCTCGGAGTCCGGGCGAGGTCGGCCGGGAAGGTGATCGGGAGACGGCCGGAGGGGTTCACCGCCCCGGTGAGCACCTCGGCGATCGCCTGCCCGC
>OFEK01001637.1_pt1 | contig 14392 bp, 15 predicted proteins | sample 1521131 | NCBI WGS metagenome assembly OFEK01 (sample SAMN05720209, study PRJEB24109) | activated sludge metagenome | isolation source: Anaerobic digester | place: China | collected 2015-12-16
GCACGGTGTGCGAGCGGCGTTTTTTCGTGGCGATCCCCCGACAGCACCCGGCATAGTTCTCCTATCCAGGCTCCCGGCGGGCTGATTTTTAGGTATACTTTCATTTGAAAATAACGGGAGGCGATAATGGCGGAACAGGCGGGAACAGAGAAGAAAGAGACGCTGGCGGCGATATCGGAGCAGAACCTCCGGACGCTTTTCAAAAAGACCTACGGCATCGAGCCCGAGACCGCGGAACCCCTCAAGGGCGACGGCTCGGCCCGCACGCTCATCCGCTTTCGCGCGGCCGGCCGCAGCGTCATCGGCGCCATCGGCCCCGACAAACTGGAAAACGCCGCCTTCCTGGAATTTTCGCGCCATTTCCGCAAAGAGGGCCTGCCCGTCCCGGAGATCTACGCCGCCGACGCCTCCAACGGCGTCTATATCGAAGAGGACCTCGGCGACACCACGCTGTTCGGCTTCCTGCAGAAAGAGCGGACCGGCGCCGCCTTTCCCGAGAGCGTCAAGGCCGAATACAAAAAAGCGCTCGACTGGCTCCCGAAATTCCAGTTCAAGGCCAACAGGGGACTCGACTACAAGCTCTGCCATCCCCGCGGCGTCTTCGACCGCCAGTCGATAATGTGGGACCTCAACTATTTCAAGTATTACTTCCTGCGGCTCTCCAGGGTCCAGTTCAGCGAGCAGAAGCTGGAGGACGACTTCAAGGCCTTCACCGATTTCCTGCTCGAGGCCGGTCACGACGGCTTCCTCTACCGCGACTTCCAGTCCCGCAACATAATGCTGCGCGACGGCGGCGCCTGGTTCATCGATTACCAGGGCGGCCGCAAGGGCCCGCCGCATTACGACATCGCCTCGCTGCTCTACGACGCCAAGGCCGACATCCCGCCCAAGGTGCGCCAGGAACTGCTCGATTATTACATCGACAGGGCCATGGAAGTCTCCAAGATGGACAAAGAGAAGTTCATGCGCCATTTCTACGGCTTCGTCTACGTGCGCATCATGCAGGCGCTGGGCGCCTACGGCCTGCGCGGCTTCTACGAGCGTAAGGAGCATTTCCTCCAGAGCGTGCCCTACGCCGTGAAGAACCTGGAATGGCTGCAGCGCAAGGCGGACCTGCCGGTGAAAGTGCCCGAGCTCACCCGCATCTTCAAGGCCATGACCAACTCCTCGTACCTGCGCCAGTTCGGAAAACCGAAGCTGGGCCTCACCGCCCGCATCATGAGCTTCTCCTTCCGCAACGGCGTGCCCGGCGACGAGAAGGGCCACGGCGGCGGCTTCGTCTTCGACTGCCGCTGCCTGCCCAACCCCGGCCGCGAGGAGCGCTACATGCCGCTCACCGGCATGGACAAGCCCGTGCGCGAATACATCGAAGGTCTGCCCGAGGCGAGGGAGTTCCTCTCCCATGTCTTCGCGCTGGTGGACGCCGCCATAGATAATTACCGCTCGCGCAACTTCACCGACCTGATGATCTCTTTCGGCTGCACCGGCGGCCGGCACCGCTCCGTCTGGTGCGCCGAGCGGCTGGCCGAGCACCTCAAAGAGAACGGCAAGGCCGAGACCGAGCTGACCCACCGGGAGCTCGAGCGTAAATTCACCGGCGCCATAGCGGTGGACAAGTGAAAGCCTTCATACTGGCGGCCGGCCTGGGCACCCGCCTGCGCCCGCTCACCGACGAGAAACCGAAAGCCCTGATAACGGCCGGCGGGAAAACCATGCTGGAGATAACCATGCGCCGGCTGATGGCCGCCGGCGCCGACGACTTCGTCGTCAACCTCCATCATTTCCCGGAGCAGATAGAGGAGTTCCTGCGCGCCAATAACAACTTCGGCGCGAAGGTATCCTTCTCATACGAGCGCGAGAAGCCGCTGGAAACCGGCGGGGGCTTAAAGCACGCCGCCCCGCTGCTCGACGGCCCGGAGCCTTTCTTCGTACACAACGCCGACGTCTATACCGAGATGGACCTGCGCGCGATGTACAAGGCGCACCTGGAGAACGGCGCGGTGGCCACGCTGGCCGTCATGGACCGCCCCACCACGCGCAAGTTCCTCTTCGACAACGAGGGCCGGCTGCGCGGCTGGCGCGGCAAAGAGGAGACCCGCTGGGCGCATAAACCGTGCAAGGCCGACGCGCTCGCCTTCAGCGGCGTGCACGTTATCTCGCCCGTCATCTTCCCCAAGCTCACCGAGGAAGGCGTTTTCTCCATGACCGACGTCTACCTGCGCCTGGCCAAGATAGGCGAGCGCATACGCCCCTTCCGCGCCGACGGCACCTACTGGGCCGATATCGGCACGCCGGAGAAGCTCGCCGCCCTCGAGGCCCGCCTCTCCCGCACCGGCCTGAAACTGGACTAAACTATGATACACGGAGAACGGGCCCTAGGCTTCCCACCGGGCCTTGCGCTCGTCACGGTCCGGTTTTTCCGAACCCACCTCGCTGCGCTCAGCCGGGCACGAACTCGGCCCGGGCGCATAGCGCCTCGGGCCTCAGACATTCATGCCCGTCCGGCAGTGCCGGTTCCTTCGCTCCGCTCGGGGAAAAACCTCCTCATGTTCCTCGCCGCAAGGCCCGGCGGGAATCCTTCCAATTGGCCTGTCACGATATGAAAAAGACCAAACACAGCATCCCGGATGGCACCCAGGTCTACTGGAGCGGCCTCCACTACGACCGCGACAACCTCGCCTGCCCCGGCGACGAGAAGCATTGCCTCGCCCTGGCTAAAGCCGCCCGCGGCCCCGTTCTGGAACTGGCCTGCGGCACGGGACGGCTGGCCATACCTTTTGGGAAGGCCGGCATCGACATCACCGGCCTCGACGTGGCCGCGCCCATGCTGGAACAGGCCCGCGTTAAAGCGAGGGCGGCCGGCCTGCAGATAGATTTCATCCACGGCGACGCGCGCAAGTTCCGGCTGAAGAAGAAGTTCAAACTCATCTTCATCGCCTACAACTCCATGCAGCATATCCACTCCATAGAGGACCTGGAATCGTTCTTCGCTTCGGTAAAGTCCCACCTGGCCCCGGGCGGCCGGTTCGCCTTCGACGTCTTCAACCCCGACCCGCGCCACCTCTCGCGCGACAGCGAGGAACTCATACCTATAGGCTGCTACGAAGATCCCGAAGGCGGGGGCGAGATACTGGTCAACGAACAGTATTTCTATGACCGCCACCTCCAGAGCACCGCAGTGGTCTGGCATTATTCCAAGAAAGGGAAAAAGCTCTACTCCCGCCGCCTGCGCATGAGATGCTTCTTCCCGCTCGAACTCGACGCCCTGCTGCGCTACAACGGCTTCAAGGTGCTGGCCAAATACGGCGATTTCAAACACCGCCCTTTCGGCCCCGCCAGTTCCAGGCAGATACTGATAACGAAACCCTCCGGGAGGCCGGCGGGACGCTGATGCTCTCTTTTCTTTTCTACGCCGCGTTATTGGCGGCTCTCTTCGTGGCCGGGCTTTATGTCCTGGACTGGTTCATAAAGTCCGGCGGACGCAAAGGGGACGGCGATATATCCCTGAACGCGGTATATATCGCCGGAGCCGTCCTCACCGTCGCCACCGCCTTCGCGGTCATAGGCCTCTTCACCGGCAGGCTGGCCCCGTTAAAACTGGCGCTCGCCGCCACCCTCCTGGGGTTGATCGCGACATACCTGTGGAGAGCGAAGATCTCCTCCGACAACAGGAAGATCACCCTGGAACTCCTCGCCGAAGAAGAAGCGAAGGTCCGGGAGGTCGCCCGCGCGGACCCGCGGAACGCCGCCGCCTGGGCCCGCCTGGCCGAGATCGCCGAAAAGAAGGGCGAACCCCGCCGGGCGGCGGATTACCTGCAAAAAGTCCTGGAACTGGAGCCTTCGGAAAATACGGAACCAAGGATAAGGACGCTGCGCCGGCCGGACCCTTCCGCGCCGGGCCGCCGTCATCCCCCCGGCTGACGGTCCTCTATCGGTTGAACTTCAGGTAGAGCTTGAGCAGGCTGGCGATCTTGTCGAGGCCGGGCGGCTTGATGACATAGTCGTAGGCGCCCTCGGCGACGGCTTTCTTCGCCAGGTCCTCGTTGTCCACGCCGCTTATCACGATCACGCAGCACTTGGGATTGGTCTTGAGCGCGCGGCTGGAGAGTTCCAGCCCCGAGGCCCCGCGCGCGTAGATGTCGGTCACCACGATATCGTAGGGATTATCCGCCAGCAGGAGGCGCGCCTCCTCGGCGTCGCTGGTGCGGCTCACCGTCAGTCCGGGGAAATCACGGAACAGCGCCTCCAGCCGGGAGACGACATAGCCTTCTTCTTCGATAAGCAGCAGTTTCTTTTCCATCTCTGGTCCCGGACCTCGCGGTAATTATAAATCAAGCCGGCAAGGCCCCTTTAAGCGACGGTCACAGGACCTTGCGGTAGATGCGGTGCCTGCGGTATACCCTGCCGCCGACCATCTCGATGATCGAGTTTATCTTCTCGTTGTCCTCGAGCGTCCAGGACAGCTCGCCGTACTCCCAGCCGACCTTGCGCGAGGAGAGTATAGCCTGCTTTATCAGCAGCATCTCGAGGCCTTTGTTGCGGAATTCGTTCTTTACGCCGAGCGCCACCAGTCGGCCCGACTTTATCCTGAGCATCCCCAGCAGGAAGCCGGGCAGCGTCAGAGGGTTGGACAGCGTGCCCCGGGCGGCCTTCAGCGGCACATTAAAATCGGGCAGTATCAGGCAGAAGGCCGCGGGCCGGCCTTCGACCTTGGCGAAGAAAAGGTAATCCGGCTTGAGCAGGGGTTTGAGTCCGCGCGCCAGCTCGTCTATCTCGGCGCCGGTCATCGGCACGAAGCCCCAGTTCTTCCCCCAGGCGGAATTGTAGATGTCCTTCAGGTCGGCCAGCGCCTCGTCTATCCGCTTTACGTCCACGAACTCCAGTTCCACGCGGCCGCCGCGCAGGACGCGGTCCACTATCTTCTCGAAACGCCGCGGCAGGTCCGGCGCCGAGGGGCGCTTCCAGGCCAGCAGGTCCTTCTCCCTGGCGAAGCCGGCGTCCTCCACCAGCCGCAGGTAATAGGGCGGATTGTACGGGGTCATTATCGCCGGGGGGAAGTCGAAACCCTCGCAGAGCATGCCGCAGGTCTCGTTGGTCGAGGGGTTCACCGGTCCCCGGACGAACGCCATCCCCTTGGTCGCCAGCCAGGAGGCGGCCCCGGAGAAGAGGAGCCGCGAGGCGGCCAGATCGTCCTGACAGTCGAAAAAACCGAAAAAGCCGCAGCGTTCGTCGTGGAAGTCGTTATGGGCGCGGTTTATTATCGCCGCGATCCTGCCGGCTGGAACGCCGTCGCGGAAGGTCATGAACAACCGCCGCTCGGCGTGCTCCCAGAAAGGATGGCCGGGGCCGAGCAGGCGGGCGGTATCCTTTTTGAGCTCCCCCACCCAGCAGGGATGGCCGCGGAAAAGGCGGAAAGGGAACTCCACGAACTCGGCCAGACGGCCGTCGTCGATCACCTGCAGGGTAAGGGGCATTAAGCTTTATTTGGCCGCGGCGTGGCGGCCGTTGAGGACTTTCCTGGCGCAGTCCTCGAGGATATTGAGAGCGCGGTCAAGATGCTCGCGGGTATGCGTGGCCGAGACCACCACGCGCAGCAGCGAGCGCTTGGGCGGCACGGCCGGGCTGACCACCGGGGTGGTGAACAGGCCGGCCTCGTAAAGCGCCTTCCACATGGAGAAGGTCAGGGTATCGTCGCCTATCACTATCGGGATGATAGGGGTCTGCGTCTCGCCGGTGTCGAAGCCGAACTCCTTGAACCGCTTGAGCAGGTAGTTCGAGTTGTCCCAGAGTTTCTTGATGCGCTCCGGCTCGGACTCTATAATGTCGATGGCCTGCGATATCGAGGCGACCGAGGCGGGCGGCAGGGCCGCGGAGAAGATCATGGAGCGGGAGACGTGCTGTATGTAATTGATGACGCGCTCGTCGCCGACGACGAAGCCGCCGACCGAGGCGAAGGATTTGGAACAGGTGCCGACGACCAGATCCACCTCGCCGTGGCCCAGGCCGAAATGCTCGCAGGTGCCGCGGCCGCCCTTGCCCAGCACGCCGGTGGCGTGGGCGTCGTCCACTATCACGCGGGCGCCGTGCTTCTTGGCCACCTTCACTATCTCGGGCACGGGGCAGATGTCGCCTTCCATCGAGAAGACGCCGTCCACTATGACGAGCTTGCCCGGCCTGGGGCCGATATCGGCGAGGACGCGGTCGAGGTCGGCGGGAGAATTGTGCTTGAAGCGGCGCACCTCGCCGTTGCTGAGCTTGCAGCCGTCGAGTATGCTGGCGTGGTCGAGCTTGTCTATGACGACGACATCGCCTTTCCCGACCAGGGCCGACACGACGCCCAGGTTCATCTGATAGCCGGTGGCGTATACCAGGGCGGCCTCGCGGCCCTTGAAGGCGGCGAGTTTCTTTTCCAGCGCGGCGTGCATGACGGTATTGCCGTTGAGGAAGCGCGAACCCGCCACGCCCGTGCCGTATTTCTCCACCGCTTCCACGGCGGCCTTCTTCATCCGCGGGTCATTGGCCAGGCCCAGGTAGTTGTTGGAGCCGAACATTATGAACCGGCGGCCCTCTATGGCAACCTCCGGCGCCTGCTCGCTCTCGAGCTGCTTGAAATAGGGGTAGATGCCGGCGGCCTTGAGCTGGTCGACTATGTCGAATTTCCGGCACTTTTCGAAGATGTCCGTCATTTTTACCTCGCGGAATTGGATAGAAATTGTATTAAATTGACAGGCCGCTTTACCAATGAAAGAACGCTATTTAAGCCTCTTTATCAGACCGGTGGTGGAGCGGCCTTTGAGCAGCGGCACGCGCACGGTGCGGGCGGCGTATTCCCTGCCTATTATCTCCGAACGGCCGTAGTCGGCGCCTTTCACCAGGATGTCCGGCCGCAGGACCTTCAGGGTCTCCGCGGGGGTATCCTCTCCGAAAGGGACCACGGCGTCCACGCAGGCCAGCGCGCAGAGCACGCGCGCCCTGTCGGCCAGCCTGTTGACCGGCCGCGACGGGCCCTTGAGCCGGCGCACGGAGGCGTCGGAATTGAGGCCCAGGACCAGAACGCCGCCCAGCGAGCGGGCGCGCTCCAGCAGGGCCACGTGGCCGGCGTGGAGTATATCGAAACAGCCGTTGGTGAAAACGACCTTCCTGCCGGCGCGGGCCTGCGCGCGGCGCCAGGAGAGGGCCGCTTTCAGACTTTTCAGTTTGACCGAAGTGTTCATCTATTTCGCCGCAGATGGTACCGGGACACCATGCGGCATGGTGTCCCCCGCTGATGCGGCCTTCGGCTCCAGCATCCTGGCCATGAAGCCGGTATCCACGCTGCCCGACGCGAAATCGGGATGGTCCAGCACCAGCTTGTGCACGTCGACGGTGGTGCTGACGCCGCTGACGCGGAACTCGCCCAACGCCCGCCTGGAACGGGCTATGGCCTGCTTACGGTCGGGCGCCCAGATTATGAGCTTGGCCAGCATGCTGTCGTAATAGATGGGCAGTTGGTAGCCCTGGTAGATATGGGTGTCGAGCCGCACGCCGGGGCCGCCGGGGACGGACCATTCTTCGACCCGGCCGACGGTAGGCGCGAAATTGCGGCTGAAATCCTCGGCGTTTATGCGGTGTTCGATGGAGTGGCCCTCGAACTGCAGGGCGCGCGACGGGGAGATCGATATCTTCTCGCCGGCGGCGATGAGCACCTGTTCCTTGACCAGGTCGGTGCGGGTTATGTACTCGGTCACCGGGTGCTCCACCTGCAGGCGCGTGTTGACTTCCATGAAATAGAAATTGCAGTCCTTGTCCATCAGGAACTCGACGGTGCCGACGCCGACGTATTCCGCCGTGTGGGCCAGTTTTACCGCCGCTTCCGCCAGGCGGGCGCGCAGGGCCTTGTCCACCGCGGGCGAGGGCGATTCCTCTATGAGCTTCTGGTGGCGGCGCTGGACGCTGCAGTCGCGCTCGGGGAAGGCGACGGCGTTGCCGTGCGAGTCCCGGGCGAACTGCACCTCGACGTGGCGGGGGCAGTCGATGAACTTTTCGAAATAGATCTCGCCGTTGCCGAAGGCGGCCTGCGCCTCGGAGCTGGCCATCTCCGCCTCGTGCCTGAGCTGCGACTCCTCGCGCACGATGCGAATGCCCTTGCCGCCGCCGCCGGCGGCCGCCTTTATCATCACGGGGTAGCCGATGGCCGCGGCCTCTTTGACCCAGGCCCCCTTCTCGACGCAACCCTTGGTGCCGGGCGTAACCGGGACGCCGCCCTTCATGGCTATCTTGCGGGCCATCGCCTTGTGGCCGAGCTGCTCTATGGAGTCGGCCGACGGTCCGATGAAGACTATGCCGGCCTTGGCGCAGGCGCGGGAGAAGCCGGCGTTCTCGCTGAGGAAACCGTAGCCGGGATGCACGGCCTCTGCGCCGGTAAGCTTCGCCGCGGCCAGCACGGCCTGCATGTTGAGGTAGCTTTCGCGGCTGGGGCCGGGGCCTATGCAGACGGCCTCGTCGGCCTCGCGCACGTGCATCGACGCGCGGTCGGCCTCGGAATAGACGGCCACCGACTTTATGCCCAGTTCTCGCAGCGTGCGCATCACGCGCACGGCTATCTCGCCGCGGTTGGCGATAAGCACTTTCCTGAAAAGGCTCATTTCGTCTCCATCGGCGGGGGCTGCTCGGCCGCGACCGCCCCCGTCCACAAGTTTACCTTGAACACGTGAAGGTTCTTTATCTGCGGCCGCCGGCCCCGGCCCGCCGGCAGCTCCTCCCTCATCATCACGCGGTACTCCGGACCGCCGGCGTGTTCGGCCAGCCAGGTATCACGGGGGAGGGCGCGTATGCCTCTCGCCCTCATGAGAGAGAGTTCGGCGGCTCGGGCCTGCTCCAGCGTCGGGCCGCCGTCCCTGGGCCTGGAATTCTTGAGATAGGCCACGGCCTCGTCCAGCGCTTTGCCGGTTATGAAGCGCAGCCGCTTCTCGGCCTCGACAGCGTCTATGCCGCCGATACAATAGAGCTGCGCGGTCTCCGCGGAGTCCTTTCCGGCGGCATAGTCCCCCAGACGGACGAAGGCGTCGGCCCTGCCCATATGAAGGGGGCACTGCTCCTTGGGCGTCAGTTCCTTCTTGACCAGCAGGGCGCCATAGATGTCCAGGGCCTCCCTGAAGCGCCCGAGGAACCGGAGGCTGTCGGCGTGATAGAACATGTACCAGAATATCTCGTCGGAAGAGAAGCCGACGGGATAGAAGCGCGAGGCCTCCACCGTCCGAGCGCACGAAACGGCGGCCTGCTCGTACCGCTTCATGAAGAACTGGGCGGAACAAAGATAGCCGGAGGTGCGCGGGTCCACCGGGTCGGTCTCGGCAAGACGGCGGGCCAGGGACAGGGCCTGCGCGAACTCGCCTTTTTCTATCGCCTCGTCGATGGGGCCGAAAAAATTCCAGATATACGGTAGGGCCCAGCCGCCGTTCTCGGCGACGAAGGAGACATAATCGTCCTTCCAGGTCCCGGTCCCTTCTTTCAGGCGGTACTTTATCACCGCCGCGCGCTCTTCGTGCATGAATATCTCGGGCGCGTCGAACTCCCAGCCGCCGACCCTTGAATCGTATTCCCTGTTGTTCCGGACATAGTCCTCGAAGGGGCAGCTCTCCCTGGAACTGGCCGACAGGAGCTTGTAAGCGGCGGCGTAATCGCCGCCGGACAGGGCGGAGAGATAGCGGCGGGCCGTGAGAAGCAGTTTTATCCGGGGGATATGGGGGGCCAGAAAAAGCGAGGTAAGGCCGGCGAGGGCCACGGCGAGCAGGAGGTAGAAGACCAGCATCTTCGGACTGAAGATGCTCAGTTTTTTCGCGGAGCGTTTGGCCGCCGGAGGAGGCTTCTGCGACCGGCCGGAAACGCGCGGCGGGGCCGCGGACTTGTCGTCCGGTCCGGAAGGCCGGGGCCCCAGGGACGGGGCCTTCCCCTCCTCCGGGGAATCCGGCCCGGACGGGGGCTGGTCCGGCCGGGGGCCGGGGCCGGGCTTAGGCTCCACTTTGGGGAGCGTGAAAGAACTGGAATTCACGGTGTCCCCTATCGACTCGAAGACCACGGTGCGGACCGAAATGCTGGGCCCGGCGGACGGCCTGAACTCGAGCATCGTGCCGCAGCTGTCGCAGTATTTTTTGTCTACGGAGTTCAGGAAACCGCAGGAACCGCACACCTTCTGAACGGGACCGCCGCACTTGGGACAGGCCTGCTCGGACGTCCCCAGCTCGTGGCCGCATTTAGAGCACTTGATGTGCGAGTACTTAAGAGACATCGGACCCCGGTCTCACCTCGGCTCGATGAAGAACAGGGGCTGACCGTACTCTACGGTCTTGCCGTCCTCGACCGACATGATCTTGACCGAACCGTTCTCCGGGGAAAGGACCGGTTTGTATTCCTTGCCGACCTCCACCACGCCGAGTTCCTGGCCCTTTTTGACGGGGGAGCCTTCCTTTACCAGGTTGCTCCTGCCGGCGGGGGCGAAACGGAAAACGCCGATGGAGGGGGAGTTGACCGCCACCAGCGACGAGCCGGGCAGCATCTGTCCCTGCTGCGGATAGTTGTTGATCCTGAGGCTTATCTTCTCGCCGTTCCCCTTCCAGGTTATTTCCTCCAGGTCCGTGGTCTCCATCCACTTGGTCAGCTTTCCGAGAGTCTTTATGTCCATGACACCTCCAAAAGATCAGAGACCCGCTTCGGACGGGTCGAAAGGCTTGTACATCATGCGGGAGACCTTCATACAGGTGACTTTCTCCTTCTTCTCCTGCGGCTGCCAGTCGACGCAGATCATCTCCGCGTCCCTGGCCGCGAACTCGACTATCACCTGGCGGCAGGCGCCGCAGGGCGTGGCCGATTTGGCGGCCACGCAGACGGCCTTTATCTTCTTCTCGCCGTGCATGACGGCGTTGAAGATGGCCGTGCGCTCGGCGCAGATCGAGAGGCCGAAAGAGGCGTTCTCCACGTTGCAGCCGGAATAGATCCGTCCCGACTCGGCCAGCACGGCGGCGCCGACCGGATAGCGCGAATAGGGGCAATAGGCCTTTTTCTGGGCGGACTTGGCGGCCTCCACCAGCCTGCGGCGCATGGCTCCGGCGCCTCCGGAGGAGCGCCGCTTCGTTCTTCTGGATATTTTCCTGGTCATCTCAGCCCTCCAGTATCAGCTTGAGCTTCCCGTAGGTCTTTGGGGGGAAATTCTCCCTGTGCGTCAGCAGCGAGCCTTTTATGAACTCCGGGCAATGGTTGCGGCAGCCCGCTCCGGCGACCAGCGGCAGCGCCTTCACCAGCAAACGGCGTATATTGCCGATATTCTTGGTCATGGTGACCGAGACCTGATGCTGGTCCACTTCTTCGCCTTCCTTCCAGCAGTCGTAGTCCGTCACCAGCGAGACCGGGGCGTAATGGAAGCCGGCCTCGCGGGCCAACTTGGCCTCGGTGGCCATCGTCATGCCTATGACGGAATAACCCATCTTGCGGTGGAAATTGGATTCGGCCTTGGTGGAGAAGGCCGGGCCCTCCATGCAGCAGTAGGTGCCGCCCTTATGGGCCTTGATGCCCAGCTTCACGGCCTCCTTGTACATCATATCCGAAACGGCCATGCAGAAAGGCTCGGCCAGCGGGACATGGCCGACTATGCCGGCCCCAAAGAAGGTGGAGGGGCGCCCCTTGGTCCGGTCCACGAACTGGTCGGGGAAGACGAAATGGGTGGGGGGCAGTTCCTGACGCAGGGAGCCGACGGCGCTGACCGAGATTATGGTCTTAACGCCTATGGACTTGAGGGCCCACATATTGGCCCGCTGATTTATCTCGCCCGGCAGGAGATGGTGTTTGCGGCCGTGGCGGGGGAGGAAGGCGACCTTTATGCCGGAAATGACGCCCAGTATTATCTTGTCGGAGGGGTCGCCGAAGGGGGTTTTGACCTTTATTTCTCTTAATATCTTCAGTTCCTGCATGGCGTAGAGGCCGGTTCCGCCTATGACGCCTATTTCAGCCAGTTTCTTTGCAGCCATCCGTTCTCCCTTGGGGTATAAAATCTTTTGCCGCGGCGCATAAAGGCGCCCGGAGCGTTAATATGTATATTTTATAATAAATCAGGGGGATTAGGGGGACGTTGTTTAGTTCTTTAGTTTTCGGACTCCACTAGATAGCCGGTCCGTTCCCCCAAAAAATTGCGAAAACTAAAGAACTAAACAACGTCCCCGGCCCCCCCCCCGGCCCCGGCCCGACCCCGGTTTTTTCAGAAATAGAAGCGCAGGGAAGCGTAGGCGGAACGGTCGGACAAGCCGAACTCGGAGGCCGGGACCGCGGCAGCGCCGTCGAACCGGGCATGCGGGCCGGACGGCAGCAGTACTCCCGCCGAGACATAGAGGTCCTCGGCGGCGCTCCACTCCACCGAAGGCGTGGCGTAGAAAGACCGGTCGCCCAGGTTGACCAGGACCCCGGCGCCGGCATATACCAGCGGGGAAAGGGCGGCCCCGGCGCCGAAAGCTAGATAATGCCGGCCGAGCAGGTAGACATTGGCTTCCCTGTAGGCCGTCCGGCCGGCCAGGGCGGTATAGCCGCCCGGGCTCCCGGCGCCGGCGCCGTTATAGTGATATTCCGCCCAGGCGTCGGTACCGTCCAGCAGGGGGAAATTGTATTCCGCCCCGGCCGTAAGCCTGAAAAAGTCGTCCCGGGACTCCCGGTCGCCGAATGAGCCTGCCCAGACCTGGGCGGCCTCCGCCCTAAGCATGGCCCCTCCCAGGTGGCGCTCTATATCCGCCCCGGCCATCAGGTTCTCCCGGAAAACGGCCGATATCAGCTTGATGTCCGCCCCGGCGGCTATGCCGCGGACCCTCAGGAAGCCGGCCGCGCCGGCCGCGGACCAGTCCTCGCCGGGCAGCCAGCCGGCGTCCAGTTCCCCCATCTCGCCGGTCGGGACCTTCAGCCGCAGGGCGTCCACGCCCCGGCGCTCCTCGGTGTCTATCGTGCCGTAAGGGTAAGGGGCCAGGATGTCCGTGGGATTCACCGCCCGGCCGGAACCGAAAGCCAGAGGCTGCCGGCCGGCGTAGAGGTCGAAGGCGGGCGGCGACCAGGTCACGAAGGCCCGGTCCATGTTCTGTATCAGTACGGACGGGTCTCCCGGGCCGCCGGAGAGCCGGGCGCCGGTATCGCCGACCCGGTAGCCGTAGCCCGCGGTCAGCGGCCTGGCCGCGGCCAGCTCCGGGTGGCGCGCGGTGAAGATGAGCTCATAGGCGCCCTCGGCCTTGAGGCGGCCGCCGTCCCAGTAGGCCTTGAGGCGGAATTTGTTCTCGCTGGCGGCGTAGGCGCCGTCGGCCTGGGCCGCGGGCCAGCCGCGCACCGCGGCCGGCTCGACCGAATAGAGGTAGGTCTTGAAATACCCCTTCAGCGTTACGGGCGCCGCCGAGGCCGAACTGGAAGACAAGAAAAAAAAGGCTACGAACAGGGCACCCAGGGGTACCGGGCGGCTTCCAGGGTAGCCCGGGTATGCCGGGTCAGCAAAACCCTTCGGAGCCGCGAGCTTACGGAGCCCGCGCCGCAGCTTGCCGGTGGAATCGCTGTCCTGCGGAGCGGAGGCGCGAGGCGAGCGCGAGCGGCGAGAACGGGAAGGGCGAGCACGGTGTGCGAGACCCTGTTTTTGCGACCCGGCATACCCGGGCGCCCCGGAGAGTCCCATTTATTTCCTCGTATCCGAGTCGATGCGGCCGTCCTTGAGCGTCACCAGCCGCGTCGACTTCTCCATTATCATCCGGTCATGGGTCGAGAACAGGAAGGTCATGCCGCGCTTCTCGTTGAGGTCCCTCATCATGTCCATCAGCGCAGAGCCGGTGGCGGAGTCCAGGTTCGCGGTGGGCTCGTCGGCCAGTATGATGTCGGGCTCGGATACCATCGCCCTGGCTATGGCCACGCGCTGCTGCTGGCCGCCGGAGAGCTGCGACGGGAACCGTCCCTTCTTCCCGGAGAGGCCCACCTCGTCGAGCATGCGCTTGACCCGGGCGGCCCGCTCGCCGGCCGGCACGCCGCGCAGCAGCATGATATACTCGACGTTCTCCTCCACGGTCAGTACCGGGATCAGGTTGTAGGCCTGGAAGATGAAACCGATATGGTCGCGGCGGAAGTCGGAAAGCTCGGCCTGGCTCATCGCGCTCATCTCGCGCCCCGCGAGCCTCACCTTGCCGGAGCTGGGCGTGTCCAGGCCGCTTACGATATTCAGCAGGGTGGTCTTGCCCGAGCCGCTGGGGCCGGCGACGGCGGTGAATTCGCCGCGCCTGACGGCCAGGTCCACGGGATGCAGCGCGTGCACCTTCACCTCCCCGGTGACATAGGTCCTGGTGACGCTGCGCGTCTCTATGACAAGGTCTTTTTCCATATTTTCCTTCCTACAGGCTTTTCCTCATAGCTT
>OFEK01001640.1_pt1 | contig 14371 bp, 6 predicted proteins | sample 1521131 | NCBI WGS metagenome assembly OFEK01 (sample SAMN05720209, study PRJEB24109) | activated sludge metagenome | isolation source: Anaerobic digester | place: China | collected 2015-12-16
GAGTGGTGTTCCTGGGATCTACTTTTATCAGCTTCCGACCAGCACTTTGAGCCTTGTACGAAAGCATGAATACAAACTTAGACCAGGATGCATCATGAATGCTGCGATGCATACCATTATTATGGCCTTTCTCTTTCAGACCTTTGACATCAAGATCCTCAACACAGATGATATCAAAGTTATTGACATAGGTCCTAGATAACTTATGCAGGAAATCATCTCGTTGGCAGTTGATCCTCTTATGCAGCTTGGCAATCTTATCCTTGATCGCCCCATAATTATTCGATCCCCTCACCGCCCTGGCCAGCTTTCTTTGCAGTCCTGCAAGCTTATCTTCGGATTGTTCTGCACATCTTGGATTTTCTATCTCATTGCCTTCAGAGTCAACCACGAAAGAAGTCAAGCCAACATCCAAACCCACTGCTTCCTCGGTTTCTGGTAACGGCTGTGGTTCTTGATCAACCTGGACTATGGCAAACCATCTCTCGCCTTCTCTCTTGATGATGACTGCTTTAATGCAACCTTCGATCTTTCGATAGATCTTGATTCGCATATCTCCGATCTTGGAGAGATGCAATATGCCATGATCTTGATCTATCTTGAATCCAGATTGATTGAAATTTAGGGTGTTGTACCAACCATACCCTTTGAAGCGAATATGACCAATCTTCCGACCATTCTTCTTCGATACTGCAAGTCCCTTGATATTCGACCAAATGGTATAATTCACCATCTGGAGGACTTTGGAATAGACCAGATTCAGCTTAGGATTCTCAACCTTCAGAGATGGAATCATATTCTGAGTATCATAGGTCTTGAGCTTGATGCCTTTCTCTTTAGCGTCATTCAGATCTTCGAGAAGCCGATTATAGAGCCACCTGCAAGCATCCAAATTCTCAGCTAACTTCCATTGAGTGATATTGCTCGGGAATATGGGATACTTGTAGCTGATCATCATACGAATACAGATATGCATACCTAATATTTATATCACTTGAGGGCGGCGCGAAAGTATTTATGGCCAAGGACTCCGCTTTCATCCTGTTGTGACTGCGTTGCATCTCCCCTGGGCTCGCAGCCCGAGAGACCACAATGAAGTATAGAGACTTCCTGGACCTCGTGATAATTGCCCGAATTTCCTCATTATCTTGGCGGAGTATTAGGCCCCATCCTGGCGTCACTGAAAACTATATTCGCCGAACCACAGAGAGACATATTTTTACCGGCTTTGCACCCAAAGTGTCCATTTAGCCTGACTTTAGGTGCGGACAAAGGACTTTAGGTGCAAGTCATTTATTCGATATATAAAATATCTTTAAGCTTAATGCCATTGAGTGAATATTTATCTGCAATTTTATTGAAAAGTTGTTTCTGCTTATCGAGAGTATCAAGACCCGTTTCTTTTGCCATAGAATACAAATCCTCGCCTATTCTTTTGGCGATTGGGCGCTGTCGTTGATATAGTCTTTTAAAATTGTGCCACTTACGCAATGCGCCTACATTATCTATAGCATCCCATTGAAGTGCGTATTGGGCATAAAACATTGCCTGATTCAATCTATGAAGTTCATCTCTCGCGTCTCCGCGATTTAGATTCTTAATAGAATCAGGTATCACCACGCGAGTATAGTGATGCTCAGGATTAAAACCATATTTATCTTTTAGAAAATGATCAATAATAGGATCGTCGAACATACTCCCTAATCGAGATGCGAATTCGCCCATATCATCAATTGTATATTTTTCTAATATTGCATCATTTACTTTAGAGAAATTGAGGTATTGCTTATCAATTTTCTTCCTTATAAGATGCGTAATTTCATGAGCTACTAGAAACGCATCTTCGCGCGTTTTCGGGTTATGCCGGAGTTCAATGTAGTCAGTGCCGTTGGCATCGATGCCTTGGGCTGCAAACCCCTTGCATGATGGCTTGATTATCCATTTTATGGGAACCTCAGTTTTTGTTGGTTTTCGCTCGGTGCTGTAAAATGCGTTAAATTCATCGAACCTAAGTATCTCACTAACTATTACGTCTTCGTCTCTTTCGTCTATTTCTTCGCAGTCACACATAGACGAGAATCACACGACGGACATTTAAACGTGTTGCAAAATTTTTTAAACATCGCATTGGTTTTCTCACTTGGGAAGGATACCGGATAGGATGGACTGCACCCCTGATAATGGACAAATAGTTAAACCCCCATGAACAAGACGCGCATGCAAGAAGGATGAAAAAACTGATAATATTAACTAGATCTTGACTTATGGGAGTAATTCCTAAACATGATGACATCCAATTCCTCGAAACGCGCGACGACTAATGCAAATTATGGATTTGATAATTTGTATGGTAATAAATGTTTTGACTTCCTGGTTTTCATGATCATTGCCTGAATTTCCTCATTATCCTGGCGGAGTATTAGGCCCCCATCCTAGCGTCACTGAAAACTATAGTCGCCGAATCACAGAGAAATATATTTACCAAAAACTTAATAAACTAATACTGTAATGTATTCAATAAGCCCGGAGATTAGTTCTCCTAAATGATTTAAGGTTCTCCGGGCTACCCTGTAAATTTGAGATTATGCATGATTTGCCTGCGCCTGATTGATCGTAGTCCTATAAGGCATACTTTTTATATTGTATTATTATACATCTTAGGCCTACCCTACTCCCGGATCTTCTCTCTGTGAATATTGATGAGAAAAAAAAACGTATTCTGAGAACACAGAAGAATCAATGGACTATTTTTAATTATAAATTTCATTGCAATCAATAATTTATTTAATGGTGACTTAAGAAGTCGATTTGGTTTAAGGTGCAAGGATACAAGAGGCAGACGCATAAATAGCCAAAAGACCAATGGCGCAACCCTGGGATTCGAAGCCGCCCTTTGGGCAACCGCCGATAAGCTTCGCAACAACATGGACGCAGCAGAATACAAGCACGACGTCCTAGGCCTTATATTCTTGAAGTTCATCTCTGATGCAATCGAGGAGAGGCACGCGCAGCTTCAAAAGGAGATGGATCAGGGTTGCAGATCCGGAAGATCCCGATGAGTATCGGGCGGACAATATCTTCTGGGTGCCCTCCGAAGCCCGGTGGAGAGTGTCCAAGCCCAGGCGCCGCAACCCAAGTTCCTGGCGAATCAAGTCTTGCGAAAGATCAGTGGGGTTCGCGAGCTATATAACCGCCTGATCCTGGTGGTGGAGTCGGCGCGAAACGGGAAGACGGAAGCCCTGCAAGAGGTACAAACTGCATGAATCAGGTGAAGACAAAAGAACAAGAGATCGAACAAGGCCTGATCAATAGGCTGGAAGAACTCAAATACACGTATCGCCCCGACATCAGCGATCGTGAAGCGCTAGAGCGGAACTTTCGCCAAAAATTCGAAGCTCTTAACCGCGTCCGGCTCACCGATGCAGAGTTTGCCCGGCTGCTAGAGACAATCGTGAGTTCTGATGTTTTTACCTGTGCCGAAACCCTGCGCAATATCAACCATTTTGAGAGAGAAGATGGTACACCCTTGCACTATCAGCTTGTAAACCTCAAGGACTGGTGCAAAAACAGATTTGAGGTAGTTAATCAATTGTACCTAAATACCCGTAGCAGTTTTCATCGCTATGATGTAATTTTGCTGATTAACGGGTTGCCTCTCGTGCAAATTGAGCTTAAAAGTCTGCAGATCAGCCCGCGTCGCGCCATGCAGCAGATCGTCGATTACAAAAAGGACCCAGGCAACGGCTATGCCAATACGTTGCTATGTTTTATGCAGCTCTTTGTGGTCAGCAATCGCTCCAATACCTGGTATTTTGCCAACAACAATGCCGAGCACTTCAAATTTAATGCCGACGAGCGGTTTTTGCCCATCTATCAGTTTGCCGACATAGACAACAAAAAAATAACCAATCTTGATGACTTTGCTGAGAAATTTCTCGCCAAGTGCACCCTGGCGGAGATGATCAGCCGGTACATGGTGCTCATCCAAAACGAGCGCAAGCTTATGATGATGCGCCCCTATCAGATCTACGCTGTCAAGGCTATCGTGGACTGCATCCACGAGAACCGCGGCAACGGCTATATCTGGCACACCACCGGCAGCGGCAAAACGTTGACATCCTTTAAGGCTTCCACCCTACTCAAGGATAACCCGGATATCGAAAAATGCGTTTTTGTCGTGGACCGTAAAGACCTCGATCGTCAAACCCGGGAGGAGTTCAACCGCTTCCAACCCGGTTGCGTGGAAGAGAACACCAATACAGAAACTCTGGTGCGCCGCCTGCTATCCGATAATTATGCCGACAAGGTCATCGTCACCACCATTCAGAAGCTGGGCCTTGCCCTGGATAGCAACCATAAAAAGGAATACCGCAAACGCCTCGAGCCGTTGAAGAGCACGCGCATGGTCTTTATCTTCGACGAATGCCACCGCTCCCAGTTTGGCGAAAACCACGATGCTATCCGGAAGTTCTTTCCCAATGCCCAGCTCTTTGGCTTTACCGGCACGCCCATTTTTGAGCAAAATGCCAGCTATCAGCAGATCGAAGGGCAACAGGCAAGCCTTGTCACCACCGCCGACATCTTTGAAAAGCAGCTCCACGCCTACACCATCACCCACGCCATTGATGACAGCAATGTGCTGCGCTTCCATGTGGATTATTTCAAGGGTGAGGGGGATGCTCCCATAAAGCCCGGTGACACCCTGGCCAAGCAGGCCGTAGTTGAGGCGATTTTAGAAAAACACGAGGCTGCCACCAATGGCCGCAAATTCAACGTGCTTATGGCCACTGCTTCCATTGACGACGCCATTGGATACTATGAGCTTTTTAAGGAATTGCAGAACGCCAGGCTGCAGGAAAATGAAGATTTCCTGCCGCTCAATATCGCCTGCGTCTTCTCACCCCCCGCCGACGGCAATAAGGATGTGGCCCAGCTTCAGGAAGATTTGCCCCAGGAAAAGGCCGATAACAAGCAGGACCCTGACCGCAAAAAAGATGCCCTCAGGGCCATCATTGCCGACTATAACGCCCGCTATGGCACCAACCACGAGATAGGCACCTTCGATCTGTACTATCAGGACATACAAAAACGCATCAAAGACCAGAAATACCCCAATAGCGATCTGCCCCGTGAGCAGAAGATCGACATCACCATCGTTGTGGACATGCTGCTCACTGGCTTTGATTCCCAGTATCTCAACACCCTGTATGTGGACAAGAACCTGAAATACCACGGACTGATTCAGGCCTTTTCCCGTACCAACCGGGTGCTCAACGACTCCAAGCCCTTCGGCAACATCCTCGACTTCCGAGCTCAAAAGGCTGCCGTGGACGAGGCCGTCGCCCTCTTTTCTGGCGAGCAGCCGGATCGCGCCAAAGAAATCTGGCTAGTGGACCCGGCCCCAAAGGCCATCGAAAAGCTGGAGAAAGCCACGGAGGAGCTAAAAGAATTCATGCAAAGCCAGGGGCTTGACTGCAAACCTGAAGAGGTGGCCAACCTCAGGGGCGACGAGGCCAGAGCCGGATTTATAAATAATTTTAAAGAAGTGCAGCGCCTGAAAACCCAGCTGGATCAATATACCGACCTGGGAGAAGAAGAGCGGCAAAAAATAGAGGCCCTTCTTCCCGAAGACGATCTGCGTTCCTTCCGCGCGCAGTATCTGGAAACAGCAAAGCAGCTCCAGGAAAGGCGGGACAAGGGGGGTGCAGACCTTCCAGGCACGATAGAGCAGCTTCATTTTGAGTTTGTGCTGTTTGACTCGGCGCTCATCGACTACGACTACATCATGAAGCTCATCGCTCGCTTCAGCGAAAAGGGGCCGACAAAGCAGAAGATGAACCGCGAGCAGCTCATCGGCCTGCTCTCATCCAGTGCCCGGCTGATGGACGAACGCGACGACATGAAAGAATACATCGACACGCTTGAAGAGGGCCAGGGCTTGAGCGAGAAAGAGATACGCGAAGGCTACGAGGCCTTTAAGACCCGCAAACAAGCCGAAGAAGTGACGCGTATTGCCCAAAAACACGATCTTTCTGCAGAGGCCCTGCAAGGATTTATCGACCATATCATGGACCGCTACATCTTTGACCCTGACGCCCTGACAGATCTGTTTGCCCCCCTGGGCTTGGGCTGGAAGGCGCGGGCTAAAAAGGAGCTGGAGCTGATGGAAGACGTAACCCCGCTCTTGAGGCGTCTGGCAGGCGGCCGCGAGATCTCCGGCCTGGAGGTGTACGATGCCTGAGAAAAAGAAGAGTGTAGTGCCGCGCCTGCGCTTCCCCGAGTTCCGTGATGCGGGGGAGTGGGAAGTTAAACAAATTGGAGATTTTACTGATTGTACTGCGGGTGGGACACCAAGTACGCTCGTTCCTGCTTATTGGGGAGGTGAAATCCGATGGATGAGTTCCGGGGAACTTCATATGAAATTTGTAACTGAAGTGGAGGGAAGAATAACACAAGAAGGACTTAAAAACTCAAGCACTGAATTGATCCCATCAAATTGCGTTTTAGTGGGTCTTGCTGGACAAGGAAAAACAAGAGGAACTGTAGCAATTAATTTAATAGAAATATGTACTAATCAATCCATTGCCGCTATTTACCCGAATTCAGAATTTGTGCCGGAATACCTCTATTATGTTCTTGATTCTCGATATGATGAGCTTCGCATTTTATCGGCTGGTGATGGCGGTAGAGGTGGTTTAAATCTTACTCTCATAAGGTCGATACCAATTCCACTTCCTCCCCTCCCCGAACAACAAAAAGTCGCCGAATGTCTCTTCTCGCTGGACGAGGTGATCGACCTTGAGGCGCAGAAGCTCGAGGCCCTCAAGGCCCACAAGAAGGGCCTGATGCAGCAGCTCTTCCCCTGCGAGGGCGAAACCACCCCCCGCCTGCGCTTCCCCGAGTTCCGCGATGCGGGAGAGTGGGAGGTGAAGCAGCTAGGGGAGGTTTGCGAGATTCTAGATAGCCAACGCATGCCTATAACCAGCACAGATCGGGAAAGAGGCCCATATCCTTACTATGGCGCTAGTGGTATAGTTGATTACATAAACGATTACATTTTTGATGAACGCCTTATTTTGATTGGTGAGGACGGGGCGAAGTGGGGCCCTTTCGAAAAAACAGCCTTCATTGTTGAGGGAAAATACTGGGTTAATAATCATGCTCATGTTTTAAGGTCGGTCGGAATTAATGATGTGGTTTTGGAAAACTTCCTGACCATGATAGACATTTCATCTTACATAACAGGAGCAGCCCCGCCGAAGTTGACGCTGGATAATCTTAAAGGCATAAAAGTTCCAACTCCTTCAGAGCCGCTCGAACAACAAAAAATCGCCGACTGTCTCGCTTCGCTGGATGAGGTGATCAACCTGCAAATCCAAAAGCTCGACGCCCTCAAGGACCATAAGAAGGGCCTAATGCAGCAGCTATTTCCGCAGGAGGTGGACTAGGCCATGCCAAACAATAATGATATCCAGACCTTTGCCGACCTCGATGCGCTGGCGCAGTATCTGCGTGAGCAGGAGAAAAAGGCTATTCTCATCTTCGCCTACAACGGCACCGGCAAGACGCGCCTTTCCATGGCCTTCAAGAACCTGGGCAAGAATGACGAGTCGCGCGACACGCTCTATTTCAATGCCTTCACCGAGGATATGTTCTCCTGGGACAACGACCTGGAGAACGACAGCAAGCGCGTGCTGCGCATGAACACTGTCTCGCGTTTCTTCGATGGTCTGGCAGGGCTGGCAATTGAAAGCCACATCCGCAACTTTTTGCATCGCTATGCTGATTTTAAATTTGATATCGACTATGAAGCGGGCCGTATCCGCTTCTGGAGAGAGACGCAGAAAAACGCCGAGGGAGAGGACGAGCCAATTATCATCAAGATCTCCCGCGGCGAGGAAAACATCTTTATCTGGTGTTTCTTTCTTGCTATTGCCCAACTGGCCATCGACGGCCATGAGGTTTATGACTGGGTGCGGTTCATCTATATTGACGATCCTATCTCATCCCTCGATGAAAACAACGCCATCGCCGTGGCTGCCCATCTGGCGCAACTGATAAAAAAACAGAATCGGGTTAAAGTGGTGATCTCATCCCATCATACCCTGTTCTTCAACGTGGTGTGCAATGAGATGGATAAAGCGCAGCACTATTTTCTTAGCAAGGAGCCAAACGGCTACCACCTGCGCAATACAAAAGCCACGCCCCGCTTTTATCATGTGGCCATGCTCAAGGAGCTGCACGAGGTGGCGAAGTCCGGGAAATTATACACCTATCACTTCAATATTCTGCGTGGCATCATGGAGAAGACTGCAATCTTCCACGGCTTCGATCATTTCGGCAAAATCATCAAACGCGAGCCGGACGACCAGGACGGAACGCTTTACTATCGTTATGTCCAGCTTCTGAGCCATGGGAACTATTCCCTCTTTGAACCGGTGGAGATGATGGAAGAAAACAAACAGATTTTCCGCAAAATTTTGAATGACTTTATGAGCAATTACCATTTTAACCAGGAGCTTTTTCCGGAAGATGAAACACTAGAGGCCAATACATGAACGAACACGACAAAACACAACTTGGCAAAACCTTGTGGCTAATTGCTGACCATTTGCGCGGATCGATGAATGCCGATGACTTCCGCGACTATATGCTTTCCTTTTTGTTTTTGCGTTACCTCTCGGACACCTACGAGAATGCGGCTCAAAAAGAACTGGGCGTGGACTGGCCACTGTTGAACAGAGATGACCGCCGCCCGCCTCTTGCTGTATGGTATGCAAAGAATCCGGACGATATCAAGGAATTTGAAGCGGTTATGCGCCGCAAGGTGCATTATGTCATAAAGCCTGAGTATTTATGGAGCAGTATTGCGGAAATGGCGCGCACGCAGGATGGTGAGTTGCTGCATACCCTGCAAAACGGCTTCAAGTTTATCGAGAATGAATCTTTTTCCAGCAATTTTCAGGGGCTGTTTTCGGAGATCAATCTCGATTCGGAAAAACTGGGTAAAGATTACAAAGCGTGCAATGCGCGGCTCTGCACAATCATTCAGGAAATCGTCAAAGGGCTTGGGGAATTCCCCTCAGACCGTGACCTGCTTGGCGATGCCTATGAATATCTTATTGGCCAGTTTGCCGCAGGATCAGGCAAAAAAGCCGGGGAGTTCTACACCCCGCAACAGATCTCCAGCATCCTCTCGGGGATCGTGGCCTTGGACAGCCAGGAACCGACCACGGGGAAAAAACAGAAGCTCAATCGAATTTTGGATTTAGCCTGCGGCTCCGGTTCGCTGCTGCTCAATGTGCGCAGGCAGATGGGCAAGAACGGCGTGGGCAAGCTCTACGGGCAGGAAAAGAACATCACCACCTACAACCTAGCGCGCATGAACATGCTGCTGCACGAGGTGCGAGATACGGAATTCGAGATTTATCACGGAGATTCTCTTCTCAACGACTGGAACATCCTTCGTGAAGAGAATCCTGCCAAAAAGATTGAGTTTGACGCGGTGGTGGTCAATCCGCCATTCAGCTACCGCTGGGAGCCAAGCGAGGCACTGGCCGAGGATTTTCGCTTCAAGGGCTATGGGCTTGCGCCCAAATCCGCCGCCGATTTCGCCTTTCTGCTGCACGGTTTCCACTTTTTGCACCGTGAGGGCACCATGGCTATCATCCTGCCCCATGGAGTGCTGTTTCGCGGCGGTGTAGAGGCAAAAATCCGTAAAAAACTTTTAATTGATGGCAATATTGATACTGTCATAGGTCTTCCAGCCAAGCTATTCTATTCCACCGGTATCCCGGTGTGCATCCTGGTGCTGAAAAAGTGCAAAAAATACGATGACGTTTTATTTATCAATGCCAGCGAACATTTCGAAAATGGCAAACGGCAGAACGTGCTGCTTCCTGAACATATTGAAAAGATCATCGAAACGTATCAGTACCGCAAGGAAGAAGAGCGCTACTCCCGCCGGGTATCCATGGAGGAGATCAAGAAACACGACTTCAATCTCAATATCTCGCGCTATGTCAGCACCGCCGAACCAGAGGAGAGTGTGGATTTAGCGCAGGTGTATACAGAACTCACCAATCTGTCAGGTCAGATCTCCGAAACCACCAAGAACCATAATAAATTTCTAAAGGAACTCGGTTTGCCAGAGCTACCATATGCCGAGAGTAGTAAAGGTTAGGAATGGGCAAGCCCCTTTTTAAGTCACTGTGCACCAAGGTCGAGTATATTGCGGTGTACGGCTTCGCGCTGGACCAATGGATCGCCTTACGAGAGGCGCTCGTAGAGCTGGATTCGAAGCTGCGATTCGCGTCTTTTGCAGGTCTGTGATCACAGACGGTACCTTTCGTACTTTTTTTCGTTCACCCGCCGTGGCTCCTCTTTATCCTATCTGGTGCTCATGCTCCTGATGCGGGGCGTTTTTTCATGCCGCTGCTCTCCCTCTCTCGAGTCGCCATCGGGGAGGCGGTCTTGGCCCCGCTCTTCCGCCTCGTGGAGAAGTGTCCGGCGATCCGTTCCGAAGCCATGCCAACGAGGCGGCTGTACTGGAGACGGTGACGAAGAAGAAGGGCTTTGGTGTATTCTGGATGCAGCCGGGAACAGAGAGCCCCAGAGGCCATAAAGCATCTGGATCGGGAGGGATACCGGGTGGTTGCGGGAAGGTGCGCAAAAATAGAGTCTTACAGACTGTTTTGATTTATTTTTTTTTTAAAAAATCAAACTGCGCACGGCCACCCCACCCTAAACGCCCATGTGCCTCAGGACAATGGCACATACGAGGCAAATAAAAAACAAGATCTATCGACATCTTAAGTCTTGTTTTCCATGGGAAAGGATGGGGAATTCGTGACCCTCTACGCTCCGTTGTATTCATGACTAATTATATATATGGAGCAAAGCCTTTATTATGGCACATGTTTATGAGACGATAATATTCGGGAGGATATCTAGTGACATCAAATTATATAAAAGTTAGTTTATTAATTTTCTTATGCACTTTGGTTCAGCCTTTCGCTCTTGCGGAACAATCAGCTTCCTCTTGGCCAAGTTTAACGAACCACGTTCTACTGCCCCCAGATGGTCAGAGAGCCGATGCTTTTCATGTGGTTGTGATCGGAGATTCAATTGCGTGGGGTAATGGATTGAATGACCAAGATAAATATTACTATTTAGTGGCGGATTGGCTCCAAAAAGAGCTAAATAGACCCGTTGATGTTGCTGTTTACGCACATTCTGGGGCATCTATATCTGGAGAAACCGGCAAATCCATTGATCCAAATCTCAATAATGGATACCCCTCTTTAATAGATCAAGCTAATAGCATCCAGAATAAAGGGGAGGTAGATCTCATTTTAGTATCGGGTGGGATAAATGATGTAAAAATTGAAAACATACTAAATCCCCAGCTATCTCCAGATGATATCTATCAGCGTGCTCTATCTATCAAGGACCCTATGGAGAATTTGCTCTCATATTTGCTTAGTGAGTGCAAGAATGCTAAAATCGTAGTGACAGACTATTATCCCATAGTCTCCGAGGACAGTGATGCAAAATTTATTCTAGGACTTTACGGTGTTTTTGAATTTTTAATTAATGATCCATTAGAGAAGCTAGATGCTTTTGAGTTAAAGGAAAGTCTAATAGATAATTCACTCGAATTCCATGAAGGTTCAACAACAGCTATAACGAACGCTGCATTAGAAGCAGACAACGCTGCAAACCGTATAGTTCCTGCAAATGTGGATTTTAAACCTGCTAATAGTTATGCTGCAAGTGAAACATGGCTATGGAAATTGATCGGTCCGGAAGTATCAATGGAGGCTCCTTTAGAGCTAGATCTGGATGTTCTCAAAACTGATGATGATCAATTCGATTATCGCTCTTCCTTAGCTTCTGATGCTATTCCTTTTGAGTCTATCGACGATTATATTAATAAAATTAATGCAATAGGACATCCTAATAGAAATGGTGCTAGGGAGTATGCCCGTGCAATTGAATCCACAATAAAGTCAAAGGGGCTAGACTGGCTGCAGAATGAGAACGCAATCATTCAAGAAACCAATAGCACACAAGAATCCAGCCAACAAGTGTCTTCCACCACAAGCGTAAGCTCTGTAAACCAGCCACGCATATCATGGATTAGAAAGAATCATTTTTATACAGGAATTGCTGAAACATCATCAATCCAACAGACAAGCGACGGAGGATACATCATAGCTAGCTCGCATGATGAGGATGATATTCGTCTTGCTAAAACCGATGCTAACGGCAATCCAATATGGGATATGAAGCTCGAAGGACCAGAAGAAGAAAATATTGGAAGGTCGGGCGAAATACCATTTTCAGTCCTGCAAATGAGTGATGAAGGATACAACATCCTCGGTAGTTCGAGCGATGTTAACGGAATTTTTGCCTGGCTATTCAAGACGGACTCTAAAGGCAACATATTCTGGAGCAAAACAGTTGAAGAACAAAATAAGATAATTGGAGGTAGGCAAACGAATGATGGGGGATACATTGTCGCAACTATTTCATCTAATGGGAATATCGAGTTGGGCAAGATCGACTCAGAAGGCACCAAAATATGGAATAAGACTTTTGAAGGAGCTACTTTTGGGGACTCTCCTGACTATGATAAAGTTAAGCTACCTATTCAGCAGACAGAAGATGGTGGATATGTAATCGCCTGCCATGGCAATAACGCCTCCTTGCTCCTCAAGACTGATGATAAAGGAAATGAGTTATGGCAAAAAATATTCACCCAGCCTGGACCATTAATGGATTTTGCATACTCTGTCCAGGAGACAAGCGATGGAGGATACATTGTAGCTGGAGTGGAGATCAAGGAAGAGCGCGATTCAAATAATAATGTGAAAGAATATTGGTATGGAGCTCTCATTAGAACAGATCCTTCAGGTAATGTAGTTTGGAATAAGACATATGACATGTATGAAGATTCCAATGATAAAAAGTGGACTGACATAGAGTCAGCCTTACAGACTGAAGACGGCGGTTATATTCTCGCAGGAACTGCAGATGATAGATTATGGATTACCAAAACCGATTCTTCAGGGAACAAAGAATGGGACAATGCGTTTCAGCTTTTTGCGTCCACACCTTGGAGTATATCTTCAATTTTACAAACAAGTGATGGAGGATTCCTTATAGGTGGCGATAGCAACTCCTGGGGTCCTTGGCTAGTCAAGATTGGTGGAAATGAGTACGTCAATGGCACAGAAAATGATCCAATCCCTAAAACCGAAAAAATGGACGCTCAAGAAGTGAATGCTGAGAGCGTATCAGAAAAAAATCAATCAAGCATGCAGGGGCGAGAGATGACATCTGAGACACCAGGTTTTGGAGGAATTCTAGCCATTGCAGCATTACTTTGTATTTTAATCGTGTCAAGAAAGGATTGAACTTATGGATGTTGTAGCCTGCAACAGAATTTTTTTTCTTTTTTTTGGAGCATGTTGCGATTATCTTCCGTTATTGAGCTGGCTTCCTTTGTGGATTTTATGGCAGCCACAAGATATGTTGTTGATAATATCTGTTCAGCACTCAGTATATGACGCCTTATGACACCTGGGATGATAGGCCCCTGTGCAGTCGTATACTACCTAAAATCAAAATAGCATATCCATCGGCAAACCGTACATAATTCAAATATAGTCAAGAACCCAAAGATTGATACTTACTCGCCATGTTATGACGCCAATGCATGTGGATCATTGGTTTCAATCTTTAGGTGCTGCACTATAATCTGCCGACGCAGAATAATACCGGTAATTAGCTCCAAGCTGCAAGCTGCGGGGTATTACGTTTAAAATAGAGGGGACATTTCACGTCAAGGGCTACAGCCCTGATGGCGATTCAATCCGCTTTCGAGCCAGGAATCCTGATAACTGGAAAAAGCTCTCCGGCCCGGCGGCGGAATTGAATGCTCGCGGCCATGCCCAGCTGCGCGTAGAGGGGGTGGACGCCCTAGAGACTCACTATCAGGGATACCACCAGCCCATGAAGCTGGCGAGAGCGGCCTGCCGATATCTGCTATCATATCTGGGAATCGATGAGGTGGTGTGGGATGAGAGCCAGAGCAGGGTAATCAAGGCCCAAGACGAGACCGAGGGCTATATCCTGGCCAGAAGCACCGAGGCAAACCGGCGGCCTGTGGCCTTCGTCTTTGCCGGCGGAATCGAACATAGAGACGGCTCCGAGGTCATCTTAGATGAGTCGATACTGAAGCGGAGCCTCAACTACGGCCTCATTGCTCGGGGTCTCGCCTATCCCACCTATTACAACGGCCTCTTCTCCGACCTTCGCCTCCCCCTGACCCGGGCCATGGCCCACGCCAGGTCCGAGGGACGGG
>OFEK01001643.1_pt1 | contig 14352 bp, 8 predicted proteins | sample 1521131 | NCBI WGS metagenome assembly OFEK01 (sample SAMN05720209, study PRJEB24109) | activated sludge metagenome | isolation source: Anaerobic digester | place: China | collected 2015-12-16
TGATGTAACTCATTAAAATTACTAAAATACTTTTTTGATACTGTTAAACTTCAGTCATGGCGAGCGATGTGAGCACATCCCGCAAACAGTTTTGGGAAGAGCACATCGCTCAGTGGAGGGCAACAGCGCTGAGCCAAGGCGAATACTGTCGTCGGAACAAAATCAGTTTGAAGAGCTTTCAATACTGGAAGGGCAAAGCCAAGCGCGGCAGTGCCCTCTGTGCCATTTCGAGCCTGTCCAAATTCGTGAAACCCAAAACTATCTGTGAAATACCCGAGAGCTAACATAAAATGGGGTGAGCTCCGCGGTTTTTCCTGCATTCCGATTCCTGACCCGTTGGTCACTATTATGTGTCCCTCCGCCCCCGTGGTCTTCTCCATGAATGCGAGTGGCGACGCCCGGATGTAACGGTCACCGTTCTGCTTCTATCCTCGCCATCCGTGACTTGCTGCATTATCTAGTGTGACGTCGCTCAGTTGAACGATACTATTCCTTCGGGCTTGTCGGCCAATAACCGACCTCAAACGCCAAAAATCGTATCGCAGAATTTAGGGGACGCTACACTGCTTCACTTGATCTGGACGCGTCCCGACAGCCCAAGATCTTCGAGTATTTGCCTGATGTCGGCTTCAAAACTCAGCGCAAGTTGGCCTTCGACGGTGACGGAAAACTCAATTCCAATCTTCAGGTCGGAACCGCTCCGCAGTTTCGGCAGTATCTTCGTTCCCAATCGGTTCCAGACTTCAGGCGGCAGGTCTCCGGAGACACGAAAGGTCCTTGTGGCAGGGCTTGGCACGGGTTCCGGCCCGGGCCCCGGGCCTTGACCGGGCGTCGGGACCGGTGTCGGGACGGGACTCGGCCCGGGGGCGGGCCCCGGACCTCCGCCCGTCACCGGCTCCGGTGCAGCTTTGAGTGCTTTGGCCTTGGTCTTCAAGAGCAGGAACACACCCGACTCGAAGGTAACATCGGCCGGATCGGTAAACTCGTTGAAAAGAAGACGTTCATAGCCGCCGTCCGGCTTTTGACCGGAGGCCAGTCCGAACTCACCCCTGGAAACGAACTCTACGATCTTGCCTCGCAAGACTGTGTCCGGATCGAGCAGGCGGGTGAGAGAACCGTTGAGGAAGCTTTGGCGAAGGCTCGCCAACGGCCATGCCCCCGTTTTCTTGAGTGCGGGAGGCCAGTTTCGCTCGATGTAGCCTGCTCCGACAGACTCGTTGAGCAACGCCTGAGATTTCAGCGCCGTTATCACACGTCCGCAAAGCGTCTCGCTTCCGCTGGAATGCCCCGCCCCGAGGTCGATGATCTTCAGTCCGTCCGCCTCCTGATTGTCTGCAATCACCACGAAGCGATAGCCTCCCCAGACTTCCTCTCTGGCAGTTTCTTCGGCATCGGCGAGTTTTGACTGGAGATTCGCCCGGTCGGCCCTGTCGAATTCGCCGCCGAGCGTTCCTTCCGCAATTTCTTTGGCCACGCGCTTCCATGCAAGCCACAATGCCACCTTTTCCCGGAAGTCGCGGCCCGGCCTCTTCAGGCACCATACGAGCGATCCGGGATAGAGTCTGGGCGACTTGCCCCGCTGCTTTGTCCATTCCTCGATCTGCCGGTGCAGAGACCCCGTACCTGTCCACTCCGACTCCGGTTCCACAATCACGAGTGTGAGCTTCGGGGTGTCCTGCACGGCAGCCCCGTCGGCCGGGAAAGGCACAATCGGTATACCGGCCCCCCGCTCGAATTCCTTCTTGATGAGAGTCCGCATCGCCGGTTTGATCTCGGTCTCCTCGTCCAGGGATGCCCGCCGATCGCTCACCACCTTTTTCATGGTCGGCTGATAGCCGATTTTAAAGCCGTCCGAGCCAATGCGCCGGATGAAATACGATCTATCTTCGAGCGCGAATGCGGCGGTGTCCACCGAGGTCGTGTCGACGTCGGGTTCGCCAAGGGCAAACCGCAATTCCGGCAAGTGCGCCAGCTTGTCCACCTGTCCGCCGGATGACTCGAAGAGTATGGTCGTTCCGACGCGGCGGTGTATGTCCCGCAGGGCCCCCCTGGTGTCCGCATCAAGGGCGCGGGCATGAGATTGCGCCCCGGCAATGTCGGAGCTGATGGCTGCCAGGAGGCGGGATTCGCCCAGTTGCCCGAGCATCACGCTCCGAAACTCCGGCACCTCGAGGGGAGCAGACCCGATGGTGAGCAGGGGCTCGCGGCGGGCTTCGGTAAAACCGGTACGGTAGGCCCAGGAAATCCATTGCGCGAGCATGGCGAGCGTCCCGCGTGTCTGCTGATACTGAAAGAGGGCCTGCCACTTGCGTTGAAACACGGAGAGTGTGGCGGGATGGAACGGGTAGCACACCTCGAAGCGCGCGCGCAGATGCTCTCTGGCTTTGGCCTCCGTTGCGGCGCTGTCCACGGCGGTCCACTCGGGCGGGAGTTGAGCGCGCCGCTCGAAACACCAGTCCGCGTAGCTCATGGATACGCTCTTGCGAATACGGTCGCTGCCGATGTCCTCGAACAGGCGCCTGCGGACCACCTCGCTGATTTCAGTCTCGTCGTTGGCAATAAGATCTTTGGCCACCCGCCGGACGACCTTCGTGATCTTGTCCTGCCATTGCATGTCCCAGTCGGTCATTTCGACCTGGCTGCGGGGCAGGCTGATGACGGCCGCTCCTTGCGTCGTGCCGGTGGTGGCGACGGTCAGGTTCTGGATGAAGGCATGAAACTGCTCGGCCATTCCGCGATGACGATTCATGAAATTGAGGACCTCGTCAAAGAGCAGCAGAACGGGCTTGCCCGCGGCCTTGAAGATGCGGATCAGCGCGTCTGTGCCCGGCGGCGTTGTCCTTGCCGCGGTTCCAAGCTCTCTTACACCATTCTCTCCTGCAATCTGCCAGGCTATATCGATCCAAGGCGTCTCCCTGCCTTCACGCGGGTCCCAGGCGTTGCCCACAAATGCGGCAACCCTGGCTTCCGGCACCGCACTGAGACCCGCCTCCTGGGTCAGGGTGTCCACACCCGAAAATTCCCTCGCCTCTTCTCCGCACGATACCATATGGTAGAGCGCTGCGAGGGTATGTGTCTTGCCGCCGCCGAACTGGGTGATGAGCGTCATGACAGGCGCAGTATTGGCGGTTTCGCCGGAGAGCCTCCGGAGCACCATACCTGCGTGCTCGCGCAACGCCCGCGTGAAGCAGGTACGGGCGAAGAACTGCTTCGGCTCCCGGTAGTCTTCCGGCGCGGTCTTGGCGATGACCTGCTCGAGGTGAATGGCGAACTCGTCCGGATTGAACGAACGCCCCTTGCGGACTTCCTTGCGCGGAGTTGCGATTTTGTACCAGGGTTCCATCGATAGCTCCAATCTACGGATTCTTCATCCGGTCGAAAAGATCGGTTGCGGAGCGTTTGAGCCTGACCAGATTAGCGTAAGCGACCGGATCGAATCCTTTCTTACATAAGTACATGCGGTATCGAATGCCGTCGGTGACGATGATATCGCACGACAGGCCAAGACGCTCGGCGTATCTCTTGGCCTGTCCCAGTGCACTTTCCACTCCGGTTCCGAGTCGTTTGGCCTCGATGATGAATCGACAATTCTCCGGGGTGCGGGGCAGTGCCGTGAAGAGCGCGACGTCGACGTCCCTCCATTTTACTGCAATCCTTTCGGGTGGCCACCCCAGCGCATACAGGAACGGAATAACGAAATGTCCTACAAGCTCGTCTTCTTTAGGATGGTCACCGAAATTGTGACGGTCCCAATACAAGTTGGTCAGATCGAGTGCCTGGGCGACGATGCCCCTGAGAGCTGCAGGAACCGATTCGTGATCGAGAGCCAGTTCTTCTTCGGGAAGATCGGGCAGGGGTGCTTCCTGCCAGAGAGCAGGCGGAGAGTTCAGAAACCTCTGTGCGAAATCCTTGACCTCTTCATTCCATGTGCGCGAGCAGCGCGTCGGGTTGGCTCCGAAGACCGAGCCCGAGAAGGTGTATTCCCGCGGTAGCCTGCACCAGCGAACGCGCCTGGAATGGGAGAGGTTCCAGCCGTTCACGTCGTCGAACTGATTCAGGTACATATAGTTGCTCGCGACAATTCCCACAGCGGTGATAGTGGAGATGCCCTTGCGCAGGAGCACCACGTCGCCGATCTCCATTTCACCGGCAAAGCGGCGCACAAAGCCTCCTTCAAAGTCGTCGTCCTCGCGCCCGGGATTCCAAATCCCCGAATCGCCGGGTCCGATCAGCCCGACGCCGTGCTCAAGAAACACATCGGCATATGACCAGTCCGCCGGGCCTCCGGCCAGTTGCCAAATACACCGGTTGGATTTCTCGTCGACCATCATCTCCCCTATCTCGGAACCGCTAAAAGCATGGCATCGAGCAGGCGCTTTTCCTCGCTGCCTGAGGGGTAAAGCGCCGAAAGAGCGTTGGCCAGACGCAGGAAATCCGGGCTGCGGTCCAGCTCGGCGTTGATGAGCGCCCGGAGCGCGTTTGCCTGTCCTCCCGCCTGGAGCAGCATCGCCGCGTGGACACGGTCAAGCGTAGTCACCCCCGCTTGCGCCATCGCTTCCGGGGGCATGTCGGGAACGACCCTGCCTTTCTTGCGACCGGGAGTTTTCGGGATTCGAGTCTTTTCCAACTCGGGAAAGATCAGCAATTGTCCGGTTATCCGAGGGTCCTTCTCGATCCAGTCGGCTGCGGCGCCGGCGCCGTCATCCCCGAAGATCTGTTTAGTCCGCTCGGAGACCGCCAAGAGACGCACCACACCTTTTTTCGTCTCGATGACGCGGCCTTCCCACTTGGGAAGATCGATGCCGAGGGGCTGGGCAAAGCGGCGGACGACGTCGAAGACAAGGCTGAAGCCCTTCGCTTTGCCCTTGGGCGTGGTTTCTTCCTCCTCCTCGTCTCCCGGGTCGTCATCCGGCTCCTCTTTCGGCCCACTCCCGGAGCCGTTCTGGCCATTGGTGGACTGGAGCGTCCAAAGAAACAGAGCGGTCAGGCGGGCGTCCTCTTCAAGGGCGCCGGCGGCACTGTTCCGGGCTTTTGCCTCGGCGGTACCGAGAACGTGCTCGAGTGCCGTGCGTCCAACGACCTCCCAGATCTTCTCCAGGTACTCGTCAAGCTTGACCTCGCGACCGTCCGCGGTTTCGACGCTGGAATAACGGCTGAAGATTTCCAGGGCCGGGCCGATGCACGCGAACACGAGATCGGCACCGCGAATCCCTTCGCCCTGGAGGCGCTCCATCCAGTCCCCCACGCGTTTGGGGAGTTCGCGCAAGACGTCGGCCCAGTCGCCCACAGGCGCATCCGCAGGCCGTGGGCGACAGACGAGATGAACGCTGGTGGCGAGAGCCGCGGAATCTCGAGCACGCAGGCGATTACCTGCTTCCGTCGCTATTGGCCAGGAAGCACTTATCGTTAACCGACCTTGTATTATGCCCGAAAGGAGTGCTTCCCATCCTTCGGTTGTCTTGTGGGCGAAGACAACCGATCCGACACCATCCTCTTTGAGAATACGTCTGCCTTCGGCAAAAGCCTTTCCCATGGCCCCTTCAAAGAAACAGCGGTCCTTGGGCAGTCCATCAACAATCCTGGTTTCGTCTTGCACTATTTCCCGAACCTTGGGTGAAAGTCGATTGAGTGGATCAATTGGATCGCGCGACCAAGCCCAACCAGTTAGGGTCCGCTTCAACCAGACGAGGAAGAAATCGGATAAGTCAGAGTATGGAATCGCATCATAATAGGGTGGGTCAGTAAAATACACCTCAGCGGCTTCGCCAGGGAGGGGAGACTGGCATGAATCTGCCTGTTGAACCTGTCCCACAGTCATATGAGCAGTTGAAGTGGAAGATATGACATTCCCTATAGCGTCAATTGCGCTTTTCCAGCTTCTGGAGACATTTGATACTGGATTCGTCTCACCAAAGTCCCAGACAATAGGAAGAGCCTGGCGACTGAATACGTGTTTTACCTCCTCGCCAGAGGCTAACCATTGTGTCAGGCTGGCTGTGGCGTCTGCCACGCGGCTGACTGCAATTGCCAATAAGTCTCTACACTCTTTCGATACATCAGCAAATGAATTTACTTGGCTGACAAGGTTGACCAGCGCCACCTTTTGCCGCGCAGTGAAAAGCTCGTCGAAATGCATCATGCCGTACTTCTGGATACTGAACGCACGCCCAGCACCTGAGCCACCCCCAGCAGGGGTCGGCTCGTCCGGCACTGGGCAAAGGCCCTTTCTGCCGCCGCGATCCCACTCATTAAGGACCGCATGTAGTCTGTTCCTGGCCTTCCACACCGCTTGGTAGTCACACTCGATGGGCAGGCGGTAGTGTCGTCCCGCTGTGTCGGGTCGCAGCGTTACGACAGCCAACATCCTCGCGCCACCAGTGCGGTTTTCCCTGTCATCGAATACGGGGTCAGCGCCGCCACGCTGCTCGCTTAGTTGTGCCCTGACACGCTCGGGCGGGAGAACGGTCTTGCAACACGGGCACGTGGCCTTGGCCCGCGTTACCGTCCCGCCAGACACCTCCTTGTCCGCTTTGGGCTCGAAAACCTCGAACTCCACCTGCGCCGGATGGCCTTGAGGCCGGGTGATCTTGTATTTGAGCGCACGCTTCCTGTTCGATTTCTTGCACAGCCAGAAAGAACGCATGAGCGGAATCTCCGCTCCGCAGTTTGGCGATTCACATTTCACTGTTCGCGCCCATAGATAGGCGATGGGCGTTGCCCCGTCAGGGTCCTTCGGGTAGAACTCAGCAAGTTCCTTTTCGGCCTGTTTTTTGATCTCCGCGCCGACCTGACGGAGTTCCTTGGCGAGTTCCATTCCTTGGCGTGGGATGTCCTCCAGCATGGTCTTGAGGATCAAGCAGGCCACGGGGTTCAGGTCGCTGGCAAACACGTCGCAACCGAGCCGCAACGCCTCCAAGGGAATCGAACCGCCGCCTGCAAAGGGGTCTACCACCAGAGGCGGCTCTTCTCCATGTGCAGCCTTGACCAATTCCCGACCGACTTCCAGGAACACGGGATGGTTTGACATATCCCAGTTGGCGAAATCTCCTATGAACTTGAGCAAGCACCTGCGTAGGTCTTCGTCTCTTGAACCGACATTTCCCATAAGTCGCGGCAACAAGTCCCGTGCGTTCTTCTTAAAATCCTCCGGGCAATTCACATCGCACGGGTCGGGAAGGAGCAATGCCAGAAGCATGGCCCGGCAGGCCGCCAACGGTCGCCGTGCCCACCACAAATGCAGCGTGGAGGGATGCCCATGCCGGATGGACTTCTCCCTCGCCGCATGCTTGGATACCACAGCAATCGGAAAATCAACTTCAGCCAGCCGTTTGCATTCCTTGGGGATCATCCGGAGTTCCTGTTCACCGCCGATGTGCGGAGCAAAATGAAAAGAAAAACCCCACAGAGTTTGCGTCTGAGGAGAACATTCTGTCGGCCGTGGAAATGGGATGAGATTTGGACCAGACCAAAAGCTTACCGAGTTTGTTCATTTTCTTGGATAGGCGCTCATAAATCTAACGAACGTTCATTTCATTTTAACCATCGCCCACAATCCTCACCGATGCGAACGCTTCGCCGTTGATGACCATACAGGATTTGTTGTTTTTGGACGCGAAGCGGATTTTATGGACTAGTCCAAAACTATTTTGGATTAGTCCATATTTTCGGGTGCGCGCACATAGAATACCCCTCTTTTCTCACCTTGTCGCTCCAGTTGTTTTTCACGGACCATTACGGAGAGGATGTACCGCGCCTGAGCCGATGAAAGCATGCACAGCCCGGCCGCTTCCCTCCGAGTGATCCGTCCATGCTTATCGACGAATTGGAGGATCATCTGTTCCTGTTGCAGCGGCTCAAAACCGCGCTGACGAATGTATTCGGCTTTCTGTCCGAGCCGCCGGTAAGCGGCCGATGAAAGATGATAGGTCCTTGCCTTGCGCTCTCCCCTCGCCTCCACGAGGCCTGCTTCCACAAGCCGCTGCAAGACCGCCCGGGCCTCCGGTTCCGGTTTTTGTATCATTTGTGCGGCCCGGCTTGTGAGCAAGGATCGTTCTTGCCGGAGTCCATTCAAAAGCAAAACTTCATCGAGCAAGAGGAGTCGATTCGCCCGATTTTCCTCGACCACGAGTCGAACGAATTCCAGGCTTGCTTCGCCACCCTGGAGGACCAAAACAACACCGGTTTCCGTACTCCGTTCGTAACTCGGCGCCGGTCTGCCGCTTCGCAATTGCTCATAGAAGATCGTGTCTATGCCGCGCGCGGTTCGTTCCACAATTCCGGCTCGCTTGAACGCATCCGCCAACAGGAGGTTGCGCGGCCGAGGCGGAGTAACGAGCAGGTTGTCCAGCCGGACCCCTTCGGGGAACCCGCCGGGATTGGAGATTTCGATGTGCTCGTGATGCAGCTGAACGTGAACGGCTCCAAGTTGAGAGTAGTCACGGTGGATGAGAGCATTGGCCAGGGCTTCCCGGAAAGCTCTCTCCGGATAGTCGGGCACACCGACTCGGAGGAGCCCCACCATGAGTTCCTGTTCCCGGTTTCGGGCCCTGAATCGTGAAAGCAGTTCTTCCATGGTTCTCAAGAGCGGCCAGCGGAAAAAATCGTTCACTTCGACCCGAGTGCCGGAGACAACCTGGAAGGCGGCCTCGTGAGTGGGCAAGCATCTGCGGAGCGATTCCTCGTGTCCAAAGATGAGCAAGCCAAGCATGCGCACGACGTGACGCTCATGATTGACGTCAATCGCCCCCAGGGCTTTTGCCAGTTCTTCATTGGAAAGCTGGAGCAGAGCCTCGTCGCCTCTGCCCCTGCTTTCCCGGATCGAGCGGCGAAACCGGTCGAATTCGAGCGGATCGAGGTCGTCCCACGTGGCTTGCGGAACGGCAAGGGCGGAGTAATCCTGAACTCCTTGGGCCGTCTGCCGTGCCTGCATCTCGTGGAAGTGGTAGGGTATGCATTCCGGTTCTCCACGGTGGCCCATGGCCCTTCTAAGATATTGACCCCTGGCGGTCCCCACTGGGAAGCGCGACGGCGGGACCTGGATGACCAGAACGTCTCGACTTTCGAGGGTTACAAGCATAACGGTCGCGGTAAGAGACGGACGCGTTTGATTGGCTATGAGAGCCTGAACGTGTCGGGGATCGATCTTTCCTCCGTCCGGGCGGGATCTTGCCCCCGTAATCCGGCCGTCATCCTCGACTCCTACCAGGAGCCAGCCCGGGGAATCTCCGGGTCGATTGGCAAGACAAACGACGCTTTCCACCAGTTCCCGATCGTTGACGGGGTGACGTTCTTCTCCCTTGAATTCCACATCGAGTGTTTCCCCGTGCTCGATCAATTGACGAAGGCGTTCCGAGGTCATGGCTCCTCTCCAAAACGAGACCGGTTTTCATGCACTTCCATGGGCTGCTTGAGGGCGTTCACTTCCAGCCAGTAGTGGGCCACCTTGGACACCTCGTGCCAGGAGAACCGGGCCGGATCTTTGATCGGCTCCTGCATTGCGGGTTGCGTGCTGCAGTTCGTGACCACGTAGAGCCAATAGCAGTCGCGGCGGTCTTCGGCCACACGCCGTTCGTTGGGCGTGAGCAGGATCGTTCCGGCGGGGGCGGCCAGGCCCTTGACCTCGATGAGCCGCAGTTCACCGGAACCGAGGTCGAGACTGGTGATATCGTAGCCCAGGTTTTTCTCATGGACATCATAGACCTGACGGCCCCTGGCCGTTTCATACTCCATCACCACTTGCATGGCCGTGGCTTCGGTTTCGAGGTTGGGCTGCATGCGTCGGACGTCCGGGGCTTCCCGTTCCGGGTGCGGCAGGACAAGAATACTCGTCAGTCGTTCGACGGCTTGAAGCGAAAGGGACCTTTGGCGCTCCAGGTCCTGCCGGCGTCGCTCGCGACGGGCGAGGAGCTCAGCGTGACGGTTTTCGGCCTGGACGAGACGTCCGTCCGCGCCGGTTACGCCTTTCTCCTTGTCCTCGTTGGCCTTTCCTATTTCCTCGTCGGCCCGCTGCAGCAGTTCAGTGAGCGAAAGCTCCACGTGTTCGGCGATGCGTTCGACTTCGGCCAGGCGCTCCTGCCGCGTCTCTTCGAGAAAAGCCTGGAGAGCGTTCTTGTTCAGCCATGCCGAAGGCTCCGGCTCGAAAGCGACTGCTGGAAGCTCATCGGGCGGCGCCGCGGGGAAGAAATTTCCCAACATGCCCGGCTCGCGCAGGCATGCGGAAGCGGCCCCCGAGAGCTCAACCGCAAAGAGGCGCTCGTGCACCACCTGCCCGAGGCCATCCACCACGCGGGCGCGGTAGAAGTCCATCCGTGCGGGCCCCTCGTGTTGGAGGGAATAAAAGCAAGCCCCGCTGCCGAACGTTTCGGTGGCCTTTACACATGTATGCCTGCGAATGGCCTCGAAGAGCGGATGACCGGGTGTGACCCATTCAAGGTTGTTCTTCTCGGCAGTTTCCCGGTCGGTCGAACAGCGCGGGTACTTTACCGCCACTGGGGGAAGCTTCCAGCCCGGCTCCCTTTCGTAGCGTTGAAGCGAGGTTGGGGTGCGGGCCGGCTCGAAAGAATGGGGCATAGCGTCCACTATTCTGAGCTTCAGAGGGACGTATGGGGCCGCCTCGCGGATGAAGCGAGCGATGGTCTCGGGCACGACGCGACGCTCCTGCGCACGGGCTCTGCGTTCGATAAGCATTTCCAGATTGAGCGTTTTGGATGCGAGCCCTTCGAGCGCGTTCCGGCAAATGGCGCGAAATCGGCCTTCGTCCACGTTTTCGAGCAGGCGTTCTTCGAGGTCGGTGTCGCCGAGCCTGCCCGCATAATAATCCCGCAGGATGCGTTCCACGTGTGCGGCAGGAAGTATTTCCCCCAGAACATTGAAAACCGCGTCGTCGTCGAGAGCGTCCCGGATTTCCTGAAGTCTCTCCAACAGCCGCTGCAGGACACGGCCCTCAATGGTGTTCGTAGCCACGAAATTGAAGATGAGACAGTCCTTCCGTTGACCGTAGCGATGAATACGCCCCATGCGCTGCTCAAGGCGATTTGGGTTCCATGGAATGTCATAGTTGAAAAGGATATTGCAGACCTGCAGGTTGATCCCTTCCCCGGCAGCCTCAGTGGCAACCAGCACCTGAATCGCACCCTCGCGGAATTGCTGCTCCGAATAGAGTCGCGTTCCGGGGTCGTTGCGCGAACCCGGCTTCATGCCGCCGTGGATGCATCCGACCTTAAATCCCCAAGTCTTCAGCTTCTCAACGAGATAATCGAGCGTGTCTTTGAACTCGGTGAAGAGGAGAAGGCGCTTGTCCGAACGGTCGAAGAAACCCTCGCTCTGGAGCAAACCCTTTAGCTTCGACAGCTTGGCCTCCTCACCGGAACCTTCCACTGCCAGGGCCTGTTCGGCCAACTGCCGAAGCTCCGAGATCTCTTCGCGCACCTGCTCGGCATTCGCGGCCAGCGTGATGGCCTCGAGCATGTCTTCAAGCCGCTCGCGCTCATTTTCCTCCATTTCCTCGATCTCTTCCGGGTCAGGGAGGTCCGGGGGGGCCATCCGGGTGAGTTCCTGGGCCCGTTTCAGCCCTTCCTCCAACCGGCGAGCGCGGTTTTCAAGGCTGTGGCGCATGGAATATGTGCTGGAGGCCAGGCGGCGCTGGTAGAGAGACATCAGGAAGCCGACTGCACGGGCGCGGGGATCATCGCCCTGGGCCGCGGCCCTGGTGCTCTGGCGTTTTACGAAACGGGTGACCTCTTTGTAGAGGTCGAACTCCGGTCCATCGATCTGGAAGTCGACGGTGTGCGGGATGCGCTTGGTGAAAATCTTCTCGGCGGCCCAGGTACCGTCCGCCCTCCGTTCAGGGAAGTAGACCATGGCCTCCTTCGTGCGGCGCAGGTAAAATGGCGCCTGGCGGCGCTCCATGGCTTCACGGATGGAGCAGACGTCCGCATAGGCGTCCGAGTCGAGCAGTTGCAGAAAGAGCGAAAAATTTGCCGGGTCACCTTTGTGGGGTGTTGCCGTGAGCATCAGGATGTGGTCCGACGTGTCCCGCAGGAGTTCGCCGAGGGCATAGCGCGCGGTCTTGCGGGCCGGTGGCGTCCAGGACATACGATGGGCCTCGTCCACAATGATGAGGTCCCAGTGAACTTGTCTTAAGCCAGGCAAAATCTCAGTCCGTTTTGCAAGATCGAGCGACGTAATGACCTTCTTCTGCTCCAGCCACTGGTTGACGCCGAACTGATCGCGGATGTCGCCGCCCTTGAGAACGAGGAACTTTTCGTCGAATTTTTCCTTCAGTTCTCGCTGCCATTGGAAAGAGAGGTTGGCAGGGCAGATGACGAGAATCCTTTCGGCGAGCCCGCGCAATTGAAGCTCGCGGATGAGGAGCCCCGCCATGATCGTCTTTCCCGCTCCGGCATCGTCGGCGAGCAGAAACCTCACGCGAGCTACCTTCAGGAGATAGTCATAAACAGCCTCAAGCTGGTGGGGAAGGGGATCGACCCGGGATATCGAGAGACCAAAGTAGGGGTCGAACTCCCACGCGATGCCGAGCGCATATGCCTGAAGGCCCAACCGCAGGAGACCTCCCTCGCCGTCGTAGCTAAAACCGGCATCGAGTATGGCAAGCCCTTCAATGTCGTGGGCGCTCAAGGTGACTTTGCGGAAACGCTCGGAATGTGTGCCTACGAGACCAATGGTCCAAGTGTCGTCCCCGCCTGCCCGCACCGTTTCCACGCGCATCGGCTCGTTGAAGAGCGGACCGACCACAATGCAACCTTCGTGAATCCGGCCAGCTGGAGTTGTCATTGATTCTCAGCTTTCCCGTCAAAAGTGGTAGTGTTCGATTTTACGCACTTGCCCCCAACTCCGTTGGAGAAACTTCAAAACCGGGCCGCATCGTGCGGCGGCACCCGCTTATCGGCAATCCGCCTGCAGACCGTGTCTTTACTTAGGCTGTGACTGACCGCGATACCATTAGAAGAGAGCGCCCACCTTCCCGCCTGCCTTGCTTAATGATGACCGTTTCCTAAACGCGGACGGAGCATGCGGCCCCTCAGTTTCTTGGGGCCTGGATTAGGTCGGATCGCGTTTGCATTCACCGAGTTTTGCATCCCGCACGAAAATGGCTTCGATTCTATACCATCGCGTCGGCATGTCAAATGGTACAAGAGGAGCGACAAGAGAAGCAAACAAAGACCGCAGGAAATGGCACATTTCAGTCTCTTTCAAAAGGTTCGCTGGTGCAACTATGCTAATGTGGTCGAAGTGGGCGCTACGCATCGGGAGGATCTGAATTTTTGCCCGGGTAAGGTATAGTGAATGCTCTCTACAATGACCGGGAAGGCGATCAGGTGTTGGATCAAGCTACGCTTGGCCTCAACCGCGAGTAAGACTCCATAATCTGAACGAAAAGGATTGACACAATGCCGGGAACACTGGTGAAGCAATTGGATTTTCCAGGTGGGGGCAGGTTTCAGGTTGTCATTTATGATTTGCTCTATGAGCCGGTCGACTGCATCGTCAATGCCGCAAACGGAGGGCTGTCTCATGGCGGGGGAATTGCAGCAGCCATCTCCAAGGCAGCCGGCCCGGCCCTCGACAAGGAATGCGATGCAATCATCCGGGAAAAGGGAAGGGTCCCTATTGGCGGGGCCGTGGTTACAACCGCGGGCAACTTGCCCTTCAAGGGAGTGATTCACGTTGTCGGACCGCGCCTGGGTTCGGGAGATGAAGAAGGCAAGATCGTCACAACGCTTGATTCCGCCTTTTCCCTGGCGAACGAGAAGGGATGGACATCTCTCTCTTTCCCGGGGATCAGTTCGGGGATTTTCTCTGTACCCCTTCCTGTATGCGCACGGGCGTACATCAGGGCAGTCAAGGAGTTCTTTCAACGGGATCATGGGCGGGAATTCCGCCTAAAAACCATCCGGCTGTGCTTACTGAAAGGGGCGCTCCTGGAGGCGGTGAAGAAGGAGCTCGGCTGAACGGCACCTGTGACGGTTGAGCTTTTCGAAGCCGGAATGCAGGAAGAAGAAGATGGGTGCTCTGGGCTTGCGCTTGCGGAAAAGGCGAAATCCAGTGAAGCACCGGCAGGACAACCGGCATCCAGCAGAATCGGCACCCTGTCAGAGATAGACGCAGTTCAGGCACAGATGAAACGACGAGCCCGGTTTGTCGCTGTTTACCACAACCGGGGTCGGACGGTTCAAAGAGACAGTGATTCCGTCGGTGTGTTTTTTATCCGTGCGCTGACCCCATGCTTACCCAAAGAAAAAGGGTTACGATCAATAGACCGTAACCCATTGATTTTATGGAGCTGGCGATGGGATTTGAACCCGCAACCTGCTGATTACAAATCAGCTGCTC
>OFEK01001644.1_pt1 | contig 14345 bp, 7 predicted proteins | sample 1521131 | NCBI WGS metagenome assembly OFEK01 (sample SAMN05720209, study PRJEB24109) | activated sludge metagenome | isolation source: Anaerobic digester | place: China | collected 2015-12-16
CGTCGTCCTGGCCGTCCGACTGGTCTCGGCCCGAACCATCCGCTTCGACATGTCCCAACGCGAGGCCCACGTCGTCACCGCCGCACTGATCCTGCTGCTCCTGATCAACTGGGCGTACCTGATCCTCCAAGGTTACTGAACCGCCTCCACTTCCGGACGGGTGGCGCTCCCATCCCCCCCCTCCTTGATGGAAAACGCAGCCAATCACCTTGCGCCGGGACACGGAACTTGCCGGAGGAGCGATATCGGCAGGTGATCCAAAACCGCGAGTGCAGGCCTCATGCGTCGGTCGACCTGCCCGGCCAATCTGTTCGCCCACGGCGCGTCGCGCCTCATAACCACTTGACCACAAAGCGGTTACGCCTCGGCCACACCAAAGCTCGGCTGCGACTTCTGACGTTGCCGGCACGGCGTCCCGGAGCCATACTCTATGTGGCTCGGATGGGGGCATGCTGACCCCTTCAATGCAACGCTTCTTGCTCGTCTGACGGTCAAGGCTTGTCCGCTTCGTCATTTCCCTTCCCCGGCCAGCACTAACGCGACCCGCACCGTATCCGGGCGCACCACTCACATCTGCTCTGGGAGGACCAAAGTCATGTCAGCAAGAGTCTGTCTTGTGGCGTTGTTTCTGTTGGTGATGATGATGGGTGCCGCCACGGCCGTGGCGGAGGATCTGGTACAGCTGAACCTATCCTCCGGCTTCAATGTCGACGCATGGTGCGGCCCCAAGGAGCAACAGCAGTGTTACATCGACGGGACGCACGACCTGATCGAACTGTTCGGCAACCTGGAAGACGGCAACGGCAATTACATTCTCGATGGCAGCTACTTCATCCTGGCCGGCTCGTCGGCCGGGGGATTCGGGGAAACCTACTCGATTCCCAGCAACGGGTTCCATCCCCTCTACGTCACCGGGACCGAAGGCTCGCCGGAGGATGGCGTCCTGACGGGGGCCGACCGCGCCTACCACGTCGCCTCCACGCTGGGCAACGACACGCTGGCGGGCGACTGGACGGAGGTAGCCGATCCGTCGTCGTACGACCTCAAGCCCAACTGCCTGGTCGTCGGTTCGAAGCACAGTACGGCCACCTGGCAGATCGCCTCGGCGACCGTCGAGTTGCCGTCGGCACAGAAAGGCAAGTACGCGGACGTCAACTTCGCCCTATGCGCCCTGGACCAGACCGACCGAGCCCGGAACATCCGCATTGTGGCCCTCTACGGCGCCTCGGGCGCCGACGAGGAGGTCATCTGCAACTTCTCGACGGCCGACGGAGGATCGGGGCCGCTGATGACCGATCCGACGGCCCCCGAGGGCTTCGCCGTCATCTATACCATGAGCAAGGGCCTGGCCACGACCACAGGAGCCACGGGGGCCATCCTCTCGAAGACATCGAGCTTCTTCGAATTCGACGCGCCGCTGGAACTTGACGATACGAAGGATCTCTGGGGCTTCCGGATCGAGGACGTCAACCCGAGCCTGAACTGGAACGGCCGCGGCCTGGTCATCTTCGCCGCCACGGCAACCGAGGGCGTGCCGAACTCCCCGCCGGTCGCCGACGCCGGCAGCGATCAGGACGTCGAGGACAGCGACTTCAGCGGGAGCCAGGTCGTGACCCTTGACGGCAGTGGCTCTTCGGACGCTGACGGCACGATCGTCAGTTACGTCTGGAAGGAAGGCGCCGCCCAGATCGCCACAGGCCAGACAGCCAGCGTGGCTCTGGACGTCGGCGACCACACAATGACCCTCATCGTCACCGACGATGACGATGCGACGGCCAGCGACACGGTGCTGGTGAAGGTCTATGCGCCCTCGACCCCCGTCCCGTTGAACCTGACCGGCGGTTTCAACATGGACTCCATCTGCGGCCCCAAGGAGTATCAGGTTTGCCGCACCGACGGCGCTCACCACCTCTACGACCTGTTCGGTGAACTGCCCGACGCCAACGGCAAGTACGTGCGGTCGCAGGACTCGATGCTCATCGCGGACTCCTCGGGCGAGGCCTACGCCTACTCGATCGTCGGGATGCCGGGTCACCCGATCAACTACAGCGGCACGGAGGCGCTGCCGGCCGACGGCGTGCTGACCGGCGCCGGCGACCGCACGTACCAGATGGCCTCGGTGGGCGGCAACGCGCTGCTCCCGGGCGACTGGACGGAGGCGGCCGATCCGTCGTCGTACGACCTCAAGTGCAACAGCATGGTCGTCGGGTCGAAGCACGACACGGCCACGTGGCAGATCGCTTCGGCGACCGTGGAGCTGCCGTCGGCTCAGAAGGGCAAGTACGCTGACGTCAACTTCGTCCTGGCCGCCATGAACGTGGCCGACCGGGCCAGGAATATGCGTATCGTGGCCCTCTACGGCGAGAACGGCTCCGACGAGGAAGAGATCTACGCCTTCTCGACCGCCGACGGGGGCAACGGGCCGAAACTCACCGACACGACTGCTCCATCGGGCTTCGCCGGCGTCTACACGATGAGCAAGTGCTACAGCAGTTCCAGTGGCGTCACGGGGAGCATCTATGCCGCCACAAGCAGTCTGTGGGAATTCGACGCACCGATCGACCTGAACAGTTCCAAGACGCTCTGGGGATTCCGCCTTGAAGACGTCAATCCGACGTTGCAGTGGAACGCCCGCGGGCTGGTGATCTTCGCCGCCACGGCCATGACCGCCGGAGCCAGCAACACGGCCCCCGTGGCCGAGGCCGGCAGCCACCTGATCGTGCATGACACCAACGGCAGCGGAGATGAGGTGGTGACATTGGATGGCTCCGCGTCGAGCGACTCCGACGGCACGATCCTCTCGTGGGTCTGGAGCGAGGGCGGCGAACCGGTCGCCTCGGGGCAAACGGCCAATGTGACGCTGGGCCTGGGCCATCACACGATCACGTTAACCGTCACCGACAATGACAGCGGCACGGCCTCGGACGACGTCGTAGTGCATGTGAATGCCGTTCCGCTGGCGGTCGCAGGCGACGACCAGTGGGTTTATGACGACGACTACAGCGGCTACGAGTTGGTAACCCTGGACGCCGGCGACAGCCAGGACTCCGACGGCTCGATTGTCAGTTACGTCTGGAAAGAGGGAGCCAGCCAGATTGCCACAGGCGAAACGGCCTCGGTCGTCCTGGCTCTCGGGACGCACACGATCACCCTCTCCGTCACGGACGATGACGGCGGCACGGCCACAGATGCGCTCACGGTCAGGATCAGCGACAACCACCCGCCGGTCGCCGATGCCGGCGGCGATGCGGCCATGGAAGACGCCGACGACGACGGCAGCGTGACGGTGAGCCTGGACGGCACGGGCTCGTCGGACTCCGACGGCACGATCGCGAGCTATGTCTGGAAGGACGCCTCGGGAGCGACGATCGCCACGGGTTCAACGGCCAGCGTCAACCTGGGCCTCGGCATCAACGACATCACGTTGCAGGTCACCGACAACGACAATGACCTCGACCTTCAGGTGGTCCGCATCTGGGTTTATCCGAAGGTGGACCGCTGGGTGGACGGCGCCACGGGCAGCAACGGCAACCCCGGCACGGCGGCACTGCCCTGGGCCACCGTGGACTACGCCGTGGACCACTGCGGCAGCGGCGACGTGATCATGGTCCGCGAGGGCATCTACCGCGAGACGGTCAGTCCGGCCGTCAGCGGCACGCCGAGCGACCGTTGCGTGCTGATGGGCTACCCGTTCGAACGCGTGGTCATCAGCGGCGCCGACGCACTCGTCGGCTGGACCCAGTGCACGCAGGCCATAGCCAAGGACAACCCCGCCTATGCCCACATCTACTACGTGGACATTCCCTGGCAACCGAACCGGCTGAGCCAGAACGAGATCGACCTGACCTACGGGCGCACCGAGGGCTGGCTGTTCTGCGAGGGCGGCGCGGCGACAACGCTCATCGACACGACCCACCGCACCGAGGCCGACGACTACTGGATCGGCGCGTCGTGCTGGATGTGGGACGTCAGCAGCATGACGATTCACTACCAGTACGAGGTGACCGACTTTGACCAGGCTACAGGCACCCTGACGGTTGACGGCACGTGGCCCACACCCGAGGCCGGCGTGGATCGCTACTACCTGTACAACAGGGTCGAACTGATCAACGCCGAGGGCGAATGGGCCGTCGAGGACATCGGCGGCGGGACGTACCGCGTCTACTGCTGGGCCTACGGCGGCGGCGATCCGGACAGTCACATGATGGAGGCCGCGCGGCGAGGCGCGTTCGTCATCAGCACGGGGACGAAGTCCTACTGGACGTACGACAACCTGGAGATCCGCCACAGCCTGGCCTACGCCTGGGGCACATGGAACAGTGGCGGCGACGGGCACAACGTCATTCAGAACTGCTCGATCCACCACAACGCCGATACGGCCGTCTACGGCCGCTACAACGAGTATGGCCAGTACCTCAGCAACTTCGTCGCCTACAACGGCGCGGGCATCTCCAACGGGGCGTGCGGCCACGTGGTGATCGCCCACAACGAGGTCTGCTTCAACGACATCGACGGCCTGATGACGACCGGCCCCAGGACGGAGGCGACGCCGGACGCCTGGGCGGAGTACATCACCGTGAGCGGCAACTACGTCCACGACCACAACCGCTACAACCATCCTGACAACGCCCAGGCCTATCGCAATGTGCGGTACCTGACGGTCGAGGACAACTTCATCATCAGTTCCGTTCAGTCGTACATGATGGAGCAGACCGACCAGGTGGTGTTCGACAACAACGTGATCGTGGGGGCGTCGGCCTACATGATCATCAACGGCGGCAGTTCCACCCACACCACGTGCCGCAACAACACGCTCTGCTACTCGGGCTACAGCCTCGTGAACCATGCCGGCAGCGGCGGCTACTACTACAAGAACAACATCCTGGTCGTCGGTCGCGACGCCCTGATGTGGGGCAATCTCTACCCGGCAACGGATTACTCGAGCGACTACAACCTGTTCTGGCACGCCCCCGACGTCACCGGCGACGTCGTCCGTTGGGACGGGGCGGACCTGCCCCTGTCGGCCTACTCGTCGGCCAGCGGCGAAGACGCCAACAGCGTCTATGCCGATCCGCGGTTCGAGAACGCCCCGGCCTGCTTCGTGCAACTCGACTCGGACAAGGTGCACCTGTTCACAGCCGACTCGGTCTACATGGCCTCGGCCCACACGAGCCTGTTCGAGGTCGGCGACAAGGTGGAGATCAACTGGGACGGTGTCGTCCGCACGGTGCAATCCGTCGGGGCCGACTACATCACGTTCGCTCCGGGCGACGACTACATCGCGACCGAGGCCAACCAGGTCGCCAACTGGAAGGACAACTCGGACTTCATCCTGGACTTCTCACTGAAAGCCGGCAGCCCGGCACTCGGCGCCGACGAGGACGGTAACGACATGGGCTCGGACATCGATATCCGAGCCTACATGTTCGGGGACTTCAACGGCGACGGCCGCCGCGACATCCCCATCTGGCCCGTTCAGCCGTAGCGGCATCCGACGCGCCACAGAATCGCCGGACGCCGGTGCGCCCCGCTTGTCGGGGGCCGCCGGCGTCCGGTGCGTTGGCCCTGCGCCACGAGGCTGCGGCGAGACGCCAACTCCGGCAGCACGCCGCCCAGGTCCGCCGTCATTCGGCGACCGCCGGCGGCAGGCCGATGCTGTCGGTCAGTTGGATGTTCAGCGGCACACGGATGTCCTTCGGCTGGGTATCGCCGCTGAGCATACGGTCGATCATCTCGATGGCACAGCGGCCGGCGCGGTTCCAGTCGACCTCGAACGAGGTGACCGGCGGATAACGCGATGGCCACGGGATGTCATGCATGGACCCGAAGGTGGCCAGACTGAGGTCGTCGGGAATCCGCAGATCCCGCAGTTGCGGGCTTGCGGCGAGGTCGTGCAGCAAGGTCGGCAGTCCCAGGACCAGGCCGGTGATGCGCGGCCGGAGGGCCAGCAGCTTCTCCAGGATCAGGCCGCGAGGCGCCGACTGGGTGTGGGCCAGGGGCATGACGCACGTGGCCATGGCCTCGGACTCCTCGAGGCACTCGAGCCAGCCGCCGGCGGCGGTGCGTCTGCCGAGTACCGCCCCATAGCGGGCGCTGATCACCATACTGACGTTGCGATGCCCCTGAACCAGCAGCGTCCTGGCCAGGCTGCGAGCCGCACTGTACTCGTCGATGTTGAGCGAAGGAACGTTCAGCCCCGGCACGTGGCGGTTGAACAGCACGACCGGGAAGCGGCTCTCCGACAGAACGAAGATCGTGGCAATGTTCGTCGGGATCATCCCGACGACGAAGGCCGCATCAAAATGGCGGACGACTCTCTTGGCGAGGCTCCGCTGGTCGGCGTCGGGAATCGGAACGACCTCGCTATCGTAGCCGCCGGCGGTGGCCGCCAGGGCGATCTCGTGGGCGATCCGCCACTGGAACGGGCCGGTGGTCACCTGGAGCGGCGTGAACAGGTCGGGCACCAGGATGGCCAGGCGACGCCTCTTGGACGCCTCGGCCGCCTGGGTCAGAAGCCGAATGGCGACGGCCGCACCTTCGGGCATGACTCTCGCCGTCTGCTGCGCGCGAACCTCCAGCATCCCTTGCTCGGCTGCCTTGCGGAGGGCGGCCTGGACGGTCGTCAGCGACGTCTTGAGTTCCGCCGCCAGGACGCGTGTGGAAGGCAGATCCGACCCCGGCAGCCAGGCTCCCTCGGCCAGACTCCTGACGATGCGGTCAAAGATCCGATCGACACGCTTGGCACGCTTCACGGCAGCCCTCCGAAGACGATTCGTCCGACGCGTTGATGGCTCTCGCCCGGCGACCCAAAACCATTGATCCAAAACTTGTACGTCTCCTGCGACGACCTGTCAAGTGGCGTTCTCACTATCGTTCCCGGCGGCCCTTGGGCCGTAGGGCCCCAAGGCGCGATACCGGCATGTGATCCAAAATCGTGCCCGGTGGCCTCTCACATCGGTTCTCCAGCCCGATGCAAATTGCGGACGAACCGAGCCGGACCAGACATAACCACTGTTTTCACAATGTGTTATGGATGCACCAGGGCGTGGGGCGCATTGCGGCCGTTCGCGTTGCCGCCACCGAGTTCCGGGGCCATACTATACGTGGTTCGGACGGGAACGTGTTTGCCCCTTTCATCTTGCGGGCAACGGCCTCGCCGAATGAGGAGGCTGCAAGCGTGCCGCGGCCTTCGGCCAGAAAGAGAGCCTCCAACTCTGTCAGGCGGACTGGGGCACGAACAAACTGCGGGTGTTCCATCACTACTCTTGAAGGGAGACGCACCATGGTACAGAGAATCGGGATTGCTGTTCTGTCTGTCCTGGCCCTGGCCGCCGCGGCGAGTGCCGCGACCACGTTGAACGGCACGTACACGTACGGGGAGGGAGAGAGTCTGGCGGACGGCGTCGTGACGATCGGCAGCAACGGCAATGTCGGCATCGTCAACATCGTCGGAGGCAGTCTGGCTGCCGATACGCTGTATGCGGCCAGAGGAACCGGCGCGGCCACGATCACCATCACCAGTGGCCAGTTGCTCTTCCCCAACAGCGGCAGCACCGGGTATCTCCACCTCGGTTACGACGGCACGCCCACGGCCACGGTCACACAGACGGGCGGCACGGTTGGCTCGGGGAACGTGATCATCGGCACCTCGCCCACCGGCGCCGCCACCTACACCATCAGCGGCGGCACGCTCTCGGCGTACAGCCTCTGCGCGGGATACGACGTCAGAAGTTGGTCGGATGCCGGTCTCGGACGGCTTGACGTGATCGGCACGGCCGCAACGGTCAGTGCCAGCTACCTCCTCGCATGCGGCTCGAGCGGAACTCTGGGCTTCACGGTCGGAAGCACGGGCGTGTCGACCATTGTGGCCAGGGACACCAAGTTCAGCGCAGGCGCCACGATCGACATGGCCGTCGGCAGCGGCGTCACGGTCGCCTCCGGCACGGTGTTTGACCTGATCGTCGATCAGAAGAACGGCATCTCGATCACGAACCTGGCCCTGGCCTCCGGCGACGCGTACATTGCGGACGTGCGGTCCGGCTGGACGCTCCAACGGAACGCCGCGGGCGACACGCTTCAGGCCGTCTACACCGCGGTGCCGGAACCGGCCACCATGGGCCTGCTGGGCCTCGGCGTGGTCAGCCTGGTCGGCCGCCGCAGCGGCCGCGGCAGAAGGAAGTAACTGCCTGATTGCAGCCACTCGACTCCCAACATGTCTCAGGCACGTCACGACGCAGGGGCACGACCGCGATACAGCAGTCGTGCCTCTGCTATTGTCCCCGTCCGGCGGCCGCACAATCGAGTGCCGCCGCAAGCGGTGGCAGGAATGGCCCCCGGGACCTTGTCAACAGGCAAGCGGGGTGAGTGTCGAGACGGCCAGACACGGGCTTTCCTTGGGCGCTCGGAGCCGTTACACTAACGGCGTGCGGTGTTGAGCTGTGTTCATGCCAAGGAGATGCGCCGATGGCGGTCAGGAAACTCACCTACGCAGAGCTGCGCGACCTGTCGCAGGGCAAGGATTTCGACTTCGCGTCCACCCGGTCGCTGGCGTCGTTGCGGGAGATTATCGGCCAGGATCGTGCGGTCGAGGCGCTGGAGTTCGGGCTGGAGATACGGAGCCAGGGGTACAACATTTTCCTCGCTGGGTATCCGGGCACAGGGCGTCGTCACGTGATCACGCGGTTTCTGGCGGAGCGGACGCCGAAGGAACCGCCGCCGGACGACTGGTGCTACGTGCATCAGTTCGCCCGGCCGGACGAGCCGATGGCGTTGAGTCTTCCGGCGGGTCGGGGTCCGCAATTCGCCGACGACGTGGAGAAGGCGGTGGCGCAGGTTCGTCACCAGTTGCCGAAGGCGTTCGAGGGGGAGCGTTACCACCGGCTGCGCAACGACGTGCTGTCTCGTACGCGGCAGAAGCGGGAGAAGATTCAGGCGGTGCTGAACCGGGAGCTTCGTCAGAAAGGCCTGACGCTTCAGCAGACGGCGCTGGGGATCGGGATCGTGCCGCTGAGCGCGTCGGGCGACCCGATGAGCCGGGAGCAGTTCGAGGCGCTGCCGGCGGAGCGTCAGGAGGCGATCCGGCTTCAGCAGGAGTCGGTACAGAGCAGCCTGGAGCAGACGATGCGCCAGTTGCGGCACCTGGACGCCGAGCACCGCGACCAGATGCAGAAGATCGACGAGGACGTGGCTCGGCAACTGGTGGAGGAGATTCTGAAGGATCTGTGCGGCCGGTACGCCGGGCAGGACCGCGTCTGCGCGCACCTTCGGGCGATGATGGACGACATGGTGCGCAACCACGCGCTGTTCCGCGCCGAGGAGGACGACTCGGAGGAGTCGGCCTCGTCGGCGCAGACGCTGGCGGCGAGCGCCAAACAGGAAGCGCCGTTCAACCGCTACAAGGTCAACGTGTTCGTGACGAACGATCCGGACGACGGGGCGCCGGTGGTGTACGAGGCGAACCCGACGCATCCGAACCTGTTCGGTCGGATTGAGCGGCGCTATGCGATGGGGGCGCTGATTACGGACTTCACGATGCTGAAGGCCGGGGCGGCGCACAAGGCCAACGGCGGGTACCTGATCGTCGAAGCGATCGACGTGTTGACGCGGCCTGGCGCCTGGGATGCTCTGAAGCGCGCCATCGAGAGCCGCGAAATCTGTCTGGAGGATCTGGGTCAGGCCCTGGGCTACGCCTACAGCGAGACGCTGCGGCCGGAGCCGATCCCCTTCAGCGCGAAGGTCATCCTGATCGGCAATCCGATGATCTACCAGTTGCTGTTCTCGCTCGACGAGCATTTCCACGACCTGTTCAAGGTGAAGGCCGAGTTCGCCGTGGACATGGACCGCACGGGCTCGTCGCTGCACCAGTTGGCCATGTTCATCGCGCGGCAGATCGAGGAGCACAAGCTGCTGCCGCTGGACGCCGGGGCGGTGGCGGCGGTGGCGAACCATGCGTCGCGTCTGATCGAGGACCGCTCGAAGCTGAGCACGCAGTTCGTCCGGATCACGGACATTCTGTGCGAGAGCGACCACTGGGCCCGGCGGGGGAAATCGCGGACGGTGTCGGCGCGACACGTGGAGAAGGCGATCGAGGCGCGGCGGCGGCGGTCGAACCTGATCGAGGAACGGCTGCGCGAGTCGGTCGAGCGGGGCACGCTGATGATCGACGCGCGCGGTCGGCGCGTGGGGCAGGTCAACGGCCTGGTGGTGTATCAGTTGGGGGACCACGAGTTCGGGATGCCGTCGCGCGTGACGGCCAACGTGCACCTGGGGTCGGCGGGCGTGGTCAACATCGAGCGGCGGGCCGACCTGTCGGGAAGCATTCACACCAAGGGCGTGGAGATTCTGTCGGGGCTGCTGGGCGAGCGGTTCTGCCAGGATCGGCCGCTGGCGTTGTCGGCGACGCTGACGTTCGAGCAGTCGTATGGGGGCGTGGAGGGCGACAGCGCCAGCGGCGCGGAGTACTATGCCCTGCTGAGCGCGCTGGCGGACGTGCCGATCAACCAGTCGATCGCGGTCACGGGCTCGATCAACCAGAAGGGGGACAGCCAGCCGATTGGCGGCGCGACCTCGAAGGTCGAGGGCTTCTTCGACGTGTGCAAGCTCAAGGGGCTGACGGGCAAGCAGGGCTGCATTCTGCCGGCGTCGAACGTGCAGAACCTGGTACTCCGCAAGGACGTGCTGGAGGCGGTCCGCAAGGGGCGGTTTCACCTGTGGGCCATCGAGACGGTGGACGACGGCGTCGAACTGCTCATGGGCAAGCCTGCCGGGAAGCGTTCGAAGCGCGGCTCGTGGACGAGCGGGAGCATCGGCGAACTGGTGGACCAACGGCTGGCCGAATACGCCGAGAAGGCCAGGAGCTACGGCGAGCGGCCGGGCAACGGCAAGAGAAAGAACAACAACCACAATCACAGGAAGAAGTAGCCGAAGCGCCGCGCAGCACATGCGGAGCTGCGCGGCGGCCCGTCCGGCGTCATGAGGAGCGACTTCATGGAGCACGTGAACGAGAAGGATCTGGAGTTCCGAGGCAGCGGCGGCCGCTCGGGCGTCAAGTATCTGTTCCGCGGGCCGATTATCGACTGGGGCGTGATCGTGTTCGCGCCCGGGGAGACGCTGGGCCGGCATTTCCACGAGCGGGTCGAGGAAACGTTCTACTTCATCGACGGCAAGGGCGGCACGATGGTGATCAACGACGAGCGCCGGCCAATCCGCATCGGCGACGCGTATCGCCTGAATCCGACCGAGCGGCACGACATCATCAACGACACCGACGCGCCGTTGCGTGCGGTGTTCATCAAGTCGACGTACGATCCGAAAGACAAGGTCAACGAGGCGTAGCGCTGCGACGGGACCTGGTCTCTTCTCCCGTGGCGCGGGCCTTGTGCCGCTATGCACGGCAGGGGCATTTCGGCCCTGCGCGTGGCTCGCCCACGGGCAGGATGTCCGTGGGACGCATGGCCAAGATGGCCATGCCACGGTACGGCGGTGCACTGGCAGGCTACGGTGCGGCGACCGTCGCGCGGCGGCTGCGCGCGTAGATGGCCAGCTGGAGGACGATGCCTCCGACGAACATCGCGGCGACAGCCAGGTAGGGCGTGCGGATCAGCAGCGGCCAGTCGGGCGAGACGCCCAGGGCCTTGAGAATCGTCGGCACGTAGCCGGGCAGGAGCAGGCCGCAGATGCTGCCGGAGCCGAGCACCGCCTCGTGCCATCCGGCCATGTGGGTGGACTCGTCGGTTCCCTCGATGCTGTAGAAGAGGCTCCCCGAGTAGATGAACGAGTTGGCCAGCCCGATGACGATGAATCCGGCCAACACGGTCGGCAGGTCGTCGGTCAGGGTGGCGGCGAGCAGTCCGGCGGCGAGCATCGCCTGGAACGCGATGAACCGTTTGAGGCGATAGGACCATCCGTGGACGTGGAACAGCAGGGCGAACATGGCGGTGCCGGCCGTCGCGAGAGCCACGAGGAGCCAGAAATGGCGGTCGGCGGGGTTGCGTCCCTGCCACTGGACGTGGGCGAGTCCCTCGAACAACTGCCGCATGGTCGTCACGACGAGGTGGGCCATGAAATTGGCGACAAAGCTCATCCGCAGGAAGGCGCGGAGCATCCGGCGGTCGTGTGGCGGCTCGATGCGGCTGTGGGCGGCAACCTCGGCCGCGGTCGGGAGGCGGTTGCGCCAAAGGGCGGCGCAGGCGACGGTGGCCAGACCGAGGACGATGCCGGCGTAGAAGACGGCGTTGATGGCCTGGCGTCCGTCCGGGCCGGCGATGGTCTGTTCGCTCGGATAGAGCAGCGACCCGACGAGCGGGCCGAGAATGGTGCCGGCGGACCACATGGCATTGAAGACGGAGAGACATTTTCGCAGGAGCGGCCCCTGGCGGCCTCGGGAGAGTTCGGCCTCGATGTTGGGCCAGAATGCGCCGCCGCCGAGGCCCAGGAGGGCCATCGTGGCGAACACGGCGGCAAGGGAATCCGCGCGCGTGAGCAGCAGCGCGGTGATCGGCAGCAGGGCCGCCCCGAGCACGGCGACGCGCCGCAGGCCGATGCGAGCCCCGAGCCGTGCCGCCAGCGGACTGGCCGGGACATAGGTCAGCCAGTACGCGACGCCGACAATCGCCAGGGCGCCGTGGCGTCCGCCGAGCACCTGGACCGTGAGCCAGCCGGTGGCCACGAAGTTGATCATCATCACGGCATCAAACAGGATGATGGCAATCCAGACGAAGCCGTCGAAGAATCGGTCGTTGCGTTGGGACATGGCGGGGGGTCAGTCCTTCAGGGCACTGCGAAGCAGTGCGAACACCTCGGTGTAACGATCGTTGTTGATGCGGCCGTCGGTGCCCATGCGGACGAGCACAAGGCGCCACGAGGGCACGGCGAAACAAAAGTTGTTCATGTTGCCCTGAATCGCGCTGGTGTCGTCCGGCGCGTCGGGCCACATGCGACGGCCGCTGGGGGTGACGCCGTTGATCCAGGTGTTGAGCCCGTAGGAGCCCGGCAACCGCACGTACCACGCCTTGGGATCCCATGGCGGGACTGCGGCGGCCACCTGCGGCGAGGTCATCTCGCGAACGTACTGGCGGCTGAGCAGTTGGCGGCCGTTCCACGCGCCGTCGTTGGCGATGAGCCAGCCGAGACGTGCGATCTGCCGCGCGGTGATCGCGATGCCCTTCTCGTAGGAGCCGGAACCGCCGCAGACGGGGATACCGTCGATGTCGCCCCAGTCGCCCCAACTCCATCCGTCGGGGTCGAGGCCGACGGGGTCGGCGATGCGGCGGCGGAAAAGGTCGCGCAGCGGCTCGCCGGCGATGCGCGTCAGCACGCGGGCGAACTGGTCGGACGATTGGCTGTAGTGGAAGAACGCGCCGGGAGCATAGAGCGGCGGCGCGGGCTCGAAGACGAGGTGCGCCAGGGCCTCGGTGGGCTCCTCGGCGCGTCCGGCGTAGCCGCTCGTGAAGGCGGCGAACTGTCGCAGCGTCACCGTGGGGTAATGCTCTTTCAGACACGGGAGATAGTCGGCCGCAGGATCGTCGAGCCGGCACTTTCCGTCGTCCACGAGGAGTCCGAGCGTTATGCTCATGAACGATTTGGTGCAGGACCAGACGGTGTGCTTGCAGTCGATGTCGGGACCGCGCCAGACAAGGTAGCCGTTGCGGACGACGAGGCTCTGGCGGTTGCCCTGGTCGGAGGCGATGGCGGCCACGCGGCCCATGGCGTCCTGAAGCCGCCGGGCGTCGAGGCCCTGCGACTCGGGGGAGGCTTCCTGCCAGTGGCCGGCAGGGAACACGATGCGCGATTCACTCATTCCATTCATCCCAGCGACAACGACACAGCGCGATCACGTCAGCTTCTCCGGAGCCACCTGTTGCGCGGCGGCGGAACCTCGTGGCCCGGCGTTCCACGTGCAGGATCGCCCGTGGACGAACAGATTGCAGGGCCAGGATGGCCCTGCCACGCACGGGCACGATGCCCGTGCCACGAGCCACCGCTTCTCCGGTGGCCCTCTACGGCTCCATGGCGACCTTGGCGATCAGCTTGACCAGGGGCCCGGAGCCGCCCAGCGGCGCGTGAGCGTCCTCAGGGAAGAAAATGGCGAACGTCCCCGGGGGCGTGCGGACCCACGCTTCGGGCCGCTCGCGGAAGAAGACGATGTCGGCAGCCTCGTCGAACGGCTTCTCCGTGTCACGACACTCCGCCAGGGCTTTCCAGCCCATCTCGTCAGTACCCTCGACCACGTACTGAATGTCGATGTAGCGGCGATGGGCTTCGAGCTTCGCGCCGTCGCGCGTGCGGCCGTCCTTGCGGTCCACGATCACGTAGAGTCGTTTGCCGTCAAGTTCGTGCCGCGCGCT
>OFEK01001645.1_pt1 | contig 14337 bp, 10 predicted proteins | sample 1521131 | NCBI WGS metagenome assembly OFEK01 (sample SAMN05720209, study PRJEB24109) | activated sludge metagenome | isolation source: Anaerobic digester | place: China | collected 2015-12-16
GACTCGGCAAGCAGTGTTTCAATCTTGTTGAACTCATAATTGGTCAATCCGGTTTCCGTTTTTCGCAAACAGACATCGCAGCTGCCACAATCTTTCGGATTTTTTTCGTCAAAATAAATCAGCAACATCCTGCTGCGGCAAATCCGTTCGTTTTCAGCATAATCAGCCATTGAAGCAATCCTTTTTTCGAACCGCTTCTTACGTTCTTCGTAAACTGATTTGGGAATGGCAACAAACTGCGTATCCTCACGCGAAGAGGTATAAACAATAAAAGGTGTTTTCTTGTGCGGCACGTAATAAATGTAGCGGAGTCTGGCCAGGTGAATAAGTGCCTGATAAACTTCTTCACGCGTTCTTCCCAACCGGATGGCCAGCATAGCTTCGTCGATATATACATCATCCGAAAAAACACCGGTATAGTTTCTGAGAATGGTATGAACCAGTTCATCATTGTCTTTCGATAAGTTCAACGAATAAAGCTCATCCCGGAAAGCCAAAAACCTCAAGCGGGAACGTGAATCCACCTCTTCGGTATACTCAATGTACCCGGCCAGCTCAAGAATTTTTAACGCGTGATGCGTCTGGAGGTGGGAGAATTTAAAAACGTGGCAAAATTCATGTAAGTTAAAATCATAAACGTTACTGCCCCCCGAACCGACGGCAACCTGGAAGTAATTGCCCAGCGCTTCGTAAACCCTTATGATGAATTCCTTCCGGGGGAAGGAGTCGGAAACCCGTTTCTTAAGCTTGACACTATCCGCTTTCGTATATAAAACAATGGCGTATGAACGTTCACCGTCGCGTCCGGCTCGTCCGGCCTCCTGATAATACTCTTCCAGTGAATTGGGCAAGTCCATGTGGATAACCAACCTCACATCGGGCTTATCGATACCCATTCCAAAGGCATTGGTTGAAACAATAACGCGGCATTCACCCGTTTTCCAGGCATTTTGCTTATACACTTTTTCTTCATGCGATAAGCCCGCATGAAAAAAATCGGCCGAAATTTTTGTCTTTTGTAAAGCCACCGCAATCTCTTTTGTTTCCCGCCGGCTGCGCACATAAACAATGCCAGAACCCTTTACCGATTTTAAGATATGTATAAGTTCGGCCATTTTGTTTTCGGCCGTGCGAACCACATACGAAAGGTTATCCCGCTCAAAGCCTGTCCGGAATACATTCTTTTTCCCGAAATGCAACTTTTCCTGGATATCGTCGGCTACTTCGCATGTAGCCGTTGCCGTAAGCGCCAGTACGGGCACATTCACCAGGCGATCGCGGACATCTGCAATATTCAGGTACGAAGGGCGAAAATCATACCCCCATTGCGAGATACAATGGGACTCATCCACCACAAGCAGGCAAATGTTCATGGCACGGAGTTTTGTCAGAAAAATATCGGAAGAGAGCCTTTCGGGGGAGACATACAAGAATTTATAATCGCCGAAGATGCAATTCTCAAGAGCGGTAATAATCTCATCGCGAGACATTCCCGAATAAACGGCCGTGGCTTTAATGCCTTTCTCACGTAGGTTGTCTACCTGATCCTTCATTAACGCAATTAGCGGCGTTACAACCAAACACAATCCGTCCATGGCCAGCGCGGGAACCTGGAAGGTGAGTGACTTTCCACCTCCTGTAGGCATCAGCCCGAGCGTATCTTTTCGTTCCCAAACCGACTGAATAATCTCTTCCTGAAGCGGGCGAAACGAATCGTAACCCCAGTATTCTTTCAGGATACCGTGAAACAATGCCGACTCCATTATTCAATTGTTATTCAAACTCCAAACCTATCCCTTAATATCCCTTACCAATAACTGAGTATACGTACTTCCACCGTGACGGTTCTCTTCGATGGTATAACAAACATCCACGGGCTGCTTTTCCTTGATTTTCTTGAAATGTTCATCGGAACTGAATGCGATGGCTTGTACGGGTTCGGAAACGGTTCTATCCACAAGCTCAAGCTTGATATGATGAAATCCCCGACCCACCAGCTTGCTGCCTCCGGCATCCAAAACTCCCCGGGTAACAAAGACAGGGTTCTCGTTTTCCGGCCCAAAAGGGTTGAACAACGCTAATTCCTGAACAAATCTGGGCGTAATGGCATTCAGGGAGATTTCCGCATCCACCGTTATTTGAGGTTGCATCATTTTACTTTCGATTTCTTCAAAGGAAATCTCGTCAAACCTGCGCTTGAACTCCGATAGGTTCTCTTCCTTGAGGGTCAGACCGGCGGCGTATGTGTGCCCTCCGAAATTTTCCAGGATATCTTTACAGGCCTCGATGGCTTTGTAAACGTCAAAATTGTTGACAGACCGCGCCGATCCGGATATCATTCCACCCGATTTGGTAAGAACGATTGCCGGACGATAATATTTCTCCGTCAACCTCGAAGCAACAATGCCAATGATGCCTTTGTGCCATGTTTCGTTGTACAAAACGATGCTCTTATGTTCAGCAATATTAAAACGGTTATCCACAAAATCAACGGCCTCGTCGGTAATCCGTTTGTCCAACTCGCGGCGATCTTCGTTGTATTTATCGATGTTGACTGCTTTCTCTCTGGCCTGCGACATATCACCGGCCAGCATCAGATCAACAGCCTCCTTGCCGTTCATCATCCTCCCCGAAGCATTGATCCTCGGACCGATTTTAAAGGCAATGTCATTAACTGTAATGGGCTTTTTACTTAATCCGCAAATCTCAATAATTCCCCGTAATCCAAAACTGGGATTGGCATTCAACCGTTTCAACCCAAAATGCATCATCACCCGGTTCTCTCCCGTAATGGGCACGATATCGGCAGCAATACTTATCGCCACCAAATCGAGCAACGGCTCGATATCTGAAAATGCCAAGCCGTTACGTATGGAAAAAGCGTGAATCAGCTTGAATCCGACTCCGCAGCCGGAAAGCTCGTTGTAAGGATAGATGGAGTCTGCCCGTTTGGCGTCTACGACTGCCACAGCATCTGGCAGTTCCTCATCGGGCATGTGGTGGTCACAAATAATAAAATCGATTCCGTGCTCTTTAGCGTAGGCTACTTTTTTAATCGCTTTTATGCCGCAATCGAGGGAGATAATAAGTTTAACGTCTGTCTCAACGGCATAATCGATTCCCTGAATCGAAATGCCATACCCTTCGTCGTACCTGTCCGGTATATAATAATCAATGTTATTGGTTATCTTCCGTAAAAACTTATAAACCAACGAAACGGCGGTAGTGCCGTCTACATCATAATCTCCGTATATAAGAATTCGCTCCTTGTTCCCGATTGCCTGTTCTATACGTCTTATTGCCTCCTCCATATCGGGCAGCAAGAATGGGTCGTGCAAATCGCTGAGGCTCGGATACAAAAATTTTTGGGCTTCTTCCACGCTTGAAATGCCTCGTTTCAGCAACAATTCTGTCAGTACGGGATCAATTTGTATTTCTTTCGTCAGTTCATTTTTTTTATTTTTTTGGTCGGTTGTCAGGGTAAGATAATTCCATTTGTAGGTCATTTATATAGTTTTTTTCTTTCTCTCGGAAACCGGACATTGTCCGGTGAAAGGCAACCATCCATTCACACTTGAAGCTTTGTTGCCGTGCGAAATTGTATCTATTTATAGTTATCGCAAAATATTAATTTGTAAAGTTAGAAAAAAACTTTTGAAATATCGATATAATTTGACCGGAATAAAAAAACAGCTTTTTCTCCTTACCGGATTCCGTGCATCAGTTTTTGCAGTGTTTTGGATAAGACAAACAACACTATCGACGCCAAGACCGACATAACCACAAAAATCATGAAAAAATCGAACAACGTAGTAACCTCAAAACCAAGAAATATTTTAGTCTTTCCTACTTCGGGATAGAGAGAACTTAACGTTCCGGCGAATTTGTTGGCTGTAGCCATCGACAAATACCATACGCCCATCAGCAACGAGGCAAAGCGTACAGGGGACAATTTATTAACCATCGACAACCCGATGGGAGAGAGGGTTAGCTCGCCCATGGTATGGATAAAATACAAACCGGTAAGCCAGAGCATGCTCACTTTCGCATCCGGTGCCACATTTTTCACACCGATAGCAATGAGCAAGTACCCCAGCGAAAGTAAAAATAACCCGATAGCCTGCTTGGTCGGGGAAGCCGGTTCCCTGTTTTTTTGACCCAACTTAATCCAGAGCGCGGAAAAAAGCGGAGCCAGCAGCACGACAAATACCGCGTTGAACGATTGAAACCAGCTCGCAGGCATTGTCCATCCGAAAACATGGCGGTTGGTTTGTTCTTCGGCGAAGCAGGTTAAAGAGATTCCCGCTTGTTCAAAAGCGGCCCAAAAGAAAATAACGAAAAATGCAATGATGTAAATTACCAGGATCCGTTGCCGTTCAATTTTTGTCAGTGTGGGATCAGAAATGACAAAGCCGGGAACAACGATACAAGCCGAATAGATAACGGCACCGATGATGTCTCCGTCGAACCCTTTCAGGAAAAGGAAAAACAAAAGGACACCGCCAACTGCCCACAGGGATAACTGCCAAACATTCAGTTTTTTACCCAGATCAACACCCAACTCTCCTGCACTTTCACGCCCGGCCTTTTGGGCAGGAACTATTCCGATGGCCTCACCGTTGGGGCCTACCAGGTAACGGCTGTTTCTGGCAACATAGAACACCAGGCTTAACACCATAGTTATTGCAGCTGCGAGGAAACCCCACCTGAAGTCGGCCGGATTCCCGGTGTCACCCAGGTATCCGCACAGCAGAGGAGCCATAAAAGCACCCATATTCACTCCCATATAGAAAATGGTGTAGGCTGAATCGAGCCTTTTGTCTCCGGGTTCATAGAGCCTGCCGACAATTGACGATAAGTTGGGCTTAAAAAAACCATTGCCGAAAATAAGGCCGCCCAATCCGCCGTACATCAGCCATTTGGCCAGTTCGGTGTTTTCGAAATGGAGAGCACTGAAAAACATCAGGAACTGCCCCATCACCATCAGAAGCGCCCCCCAGAATATGGAGCGGCGCATGCCCAGATACCTGTCAGCAACGTAGCCTCCAATAAGCGGGGTCAGGTAAACCAGCCCGGTATAGTTTCCGTAAATGGCGGACGCAAACTCTTTATCGAGCATCAGCGCATTGATAAGGTACAGGGTGAAAATAGCACGCATTCCGTAGTAACTGAAGCGTTCCGACATTCCGGTAATAAAAATAAAGTACAGCCCTTTGGGGTGAGAGGAGTGTGCAGCAGACATAACGTTCTTTTCTTTGAGACCTCAAAATTATAACTTTTAGCCGAAACGTAACGCCCAACTACTATCTATTTCGTAACTTTGCATCCGAAAAAGAACAAAATAATGGAAATTGCAGCATTGGTGTCGGGAGGCGTGGATAGTTCTGTTGTGGTTCATCAGTTGAAAGAGATGGGCTACGATCCCACCATTTTCTATATCAAGATCGGCATGGAGGATGAACAGGGCTATATCGATTGCCCCTCGGAAGAGGATATCGAGATCGTGACCTTTATCGCCAAAAAGTACGGCTGTCGCTTCGAAATTGTTTCGTTGCACGAAGAGTACTGGAACAGCGTGGTTCAATACACCATCGATTCGGTGAAGCGGGGATTGACTCCCAATCCGGATATGATGTGCAACAAACTGATCAAGTTCGGAACCTTCGAACAAAAATGGGGACATCATTTCGATAAGATTGCCACGGGACATTACGCTACAACCACCGAATCAGAAGGCCTGACGTGGCTTTCCACCGCTAAAGATCACGTAAAAGACCAGACCTATTTTTTAGGGCAGGTGAGTTACGTGCAAGTTGCAAAACTGATGTTTCCTATCGGGAACCTGTTGAAATCGGAAGTCAGGAAAATTGCTGCGGACAATAAACTCCCCTCGGCTCAACGAAAAGACAGCCAGGGGATCTGCTTCCTCGGCAAAGTCAATTACAACCACTTTATCGAACGCTACCTCGGCAAAAAGGAGGGCCTGATCGTAGAGTTGGAAACGGGAAACATTATCGGCAGGCATCAGGGATTCTGGTTTCACACCATCGGCCAACGAAAAGGCCTCGGCTTAAGCGGCGGACCCTGGTTTGTAATAAAAAAAGACGTGAACCGCAACATCGTTTACGTATCAAAAGGATACAACACCAGGCATCAGTATGGCAATGTGGTTAACCTTCAGGGATTTTCGTTTATAACCAAAGATATCTGGGGCGACTTCGACGGTGAAAAAGAAGTTACGTTTAAGATCCGTCATACTCCGGAATTTACCCGGGGGCACATTTCTAAAACCGGCGATCTGTACAGCATTTCCTCCGGCTTGCCTATCCAGGGTATCGCCGCAGGCCAGTTCGGAGTGGTGTATGACACAGAAAGTCACTTGTGCCTGGGAAGCGGGATGATAATTTAATGGAATTGATAGAAAACATCCAGTTTGTAAACATTATCGAATTTCTTGGGACCTTCGCCTTTGCCATCAGCGGGGTGCGGATGGCATCGACCAAGAATTTCGATCTGTTCGGCGCATTCACCATCGGGTTTGTCACAGCTATCGGAGGCGGAACGCTCCGCGATTTATTCATTGGCGTAACCCCTTTCTGGATGCTGAACCCGGTCTATCTTTGGGCAACGCTGCTGGCCCTTCTGTTTGTCCTGTTGTTCAAAAACAAGGTGGTCAGGCTTCAATACACTTTCTTTCTTTTCGACAGTATTGGCTTGGGGCTGTTTGTGGTAGTGGGGGCCGAGAAAACGCTGGCAATGGGCTTTGCTCCGTGGGTGGCAGTTATTATGGGCACGATTACCGGTTCTTTCGGCGGGATGCTTCGCGACATCCTGATCACCCAGATCCCGCTTATCTTCAGAAAAGAGATTTATGCCCTGGCATGTGTTGCGGGGGCCATTTTCTTCACAATGGGATACGCACTCGATCTGAACATAGTGGTCAACGAGGTGGCAACGGCATCCATTGTAATACTCACCCGGATATTGGCTGTAAAATTCCAATGGCATCTGCCGATCTTAAAAGGAGAAAAAAACAAATTATAAATGGGGTACGACATGAAAAGACTCATCGGTTTATCCATCCTGCTTTTGGCCCTGTTCCCGTCGAAATCATTCGCACAGTACGAAGGGACTGTGGGGCTGGGAGTCCACGCAGGCTATAGCAACAAGGCAAAAAATGTTGGAGCAGGCATACACCTGCATTATTATCACACCAATCAACTGCGGTTTGCTCCTTCTTTCAGCTGTTATTTACCGTCAAAAGGGAACAGTATGTGGGAAGCCGATGCCGACGCGCACTACATAGTTCCCTTGTCGTGGTTGTTTTCTTTTTATCCGGTGGCAGGATTGAATTATTCAAACCGGAAGTTCGACGCATCAAAAACAAACGACACGGGGTTGCAGGACTGGACGAAACACCGTATTGGCGCTAACCTGGGACTGGGCATTCAGTATGACTTCGGATACAAGACGAGGATCAGTGTCGAATACAAATACCGGTTTATCAAAGACTTTTCGCAATCGTCTTTCACGGCCGGAATCGGGTTTTGGATATAACTGGCTAGCCTAATAGCCTAAAAAATCTGCGAGAAAAATGAAAGATTTTATAACAAGTGAGATAAAAAACGAAAACGCTGTTCTAGTAGGGCTTATCACGCCCGAACAAAGCGAGGAGAAAGTAAACGAGTACCTGGACGAGCTGGCTTTCCTGGCCGAAACAGCCGGGCTTGTTCCCGGCAAACGTTACGTTCAGCGATTGGATATGCCTAACGCGGTCACTTTCGTTGGTACGGGGAAACTGCAGGAAATATCGGAGTATGTGTTGGATGAAGACAACCAAGTGGGCGTGGTTATTTTCGACGATGAACTATCGGCAAAACAGATCCGGAACATTGAAAAAGAACTGAAAATCAGGATACTCGACCGGACAAGCCTTATCCTCGATATCTTTGCCATGCGTGCACAGACGTCGCATGCGAAAGCACAGGTAGAACTGGCACAATACCAATACTTGCTTCCCCGTTTAACAAGAATGTGGACCCATCTGGAGCGTCAGCGAGGAGGAGGAGGTGTCATTATGCGCGGTCCCGGAGAAACTCAGCTGGAAACTGACCGGCGAATTATTCTCGATCGCATTGCACGCCTTAAAAACGAACTCAAAGACATAGATAAACAGAAGACCGTCCAGCGAAAAAACAGGGGAAAACTCGTGCGCGCAGCTCTTGTTGGCTATACCAATGTAGGCAAATCCACGCTGATGAACCTGCTGAGCAAATCGGAAGTATTTGCCGAGAACAAACTGTTTGCCACGCTCGACACTACTGTACGGAAAGTCACCATCGAAAACCTTCCTCTCCTGTTGACGGATACGGTAGGATTTATCCGTAAATTGCCCACAAACCTCATTGAGTCATTTAAATCTACCCTCGATGAAGTGCGCGAAGCCGATATTCTCGTCCACGTCGTGGATATTTCACACCCTGCGTTTGAAGAACAGATCGACGTGGTAGAAAAAACACTTTATGAAATTGATAAAACCAAGAAGCCAACGATTTTGGTTTTCAACAAAATAGACGCTTTCTCGCACGTTGAAAAAGAGGAAGATGACCTAACGCCCAAAACCCGGCAAAACACATCGCTCGAAGAACTGAAACAGTCGTGGATGAGCAAACTCAACGAGAACGCCATTTTTATTTCAGCAAAAGAAAAAACCAACATCGAAGAGCTTAAGTCACTCATCTACGAAAGAGCCAGGGAAATTCACATACAACGATTCCCATACAACGATTTCTTGTACCAGACTTATGATGAAGAAACGGAGATTTAAACTGCAATATATCCATATCAAACGCCGGGACGGCTACCCTTACTTCAATGCATAATTGAACCTTATTCTTGCTATAATGTACCGAGGGAAGAATTTATCGCCCAGACACTGGGTATCGAGCTGTATATGGAAGCGGGAATCCGAGGCGTGGAAGTAGGAGCTTTACTAGCCGACCGCGATCCGACAACCCGGGAAAACCGTTACGCGGCCCTGGAACTTCTCCGGTTGGCCATACCCCGCCGGACGTATACCAACAACCATATGGATGTAGTAGCAGTAGCACTCAAAAACGTGTACGACCGGCGGGACAAAATTACAAAAGGTTATTCCATTACGTACGAAGAACCCATCATGCGCCATTTTACAGTTGAGCTGGAGCGGTCAGAATGAAAACAGCGAAGAGGTTACTTTCTTCGAATAATACATGATCACGGCCAGGATGGCAAACAATCCCAGGCTGCCGACGAGCAGGGCATAGCTCTCCATTTGTATAAGAATGAATATAAAGAGGTAAAGGAAAGCAAGCAATGTGCCTACCAAAAAACCGTTCTTACGGCTTTTCAGGATGCTTCCCATGTGGAACATGATCAAAAGGGTGGTCATGACCGCCGCCGCAAGGTACGCGAGATTAAACCCAAGCAATTCGGACATGGAGAGCAACAGGGTATAAAACAGCACTAAAGCCAACCCGACAAGTATATATTGGAACGGGTTTACCGGCTTCTTTTGCAACAGCTCTATAAAGAAAACCACCACAAAGGTGAGCAAGACAATGAGGATGCCGTATTTGACACTGCGCATGTTTTGCTGGTATTGGTCGACCGCCTGAATAAACCGCACCCCGAATCGTGACGATGCCATTTGATTAATGGCATTGCTGTCGTCGGAACGTATAGCCTGTCCGAAACTACGGTTAAGATCAAGCACCCTCCATTCTGCCGAAAAGCCCGCCTTATCTATATCCCGAGTTTGGGGAAGGAATTCACCGTCGAAACTGGGTGTTGCCCAATCCGACCGTATGGCGGCAGTGGTAGTTTTCCCCGTGGGAACGATGTATAGCCCATGCGAACCGTTCAATTTTAACGAAACGGTAAAAGGGAACGTTTCCTGTAAGGCGGAATCGGGATTGAGGGAATCCATTTTCGCGTTCAACCCCACACGGAACAACTCGTATGCGATGTTGGCATTTTTACCCGCTTCTCCCCTGCCGGTTTCCAGGTTTTCAACAGGAATTCCGGGGTCGAAGGTTGTGGTCTGCCCATTGCACTGTAACGAAACATTGTCTTTTATGCCTTTCAGGTCGGAAAGTCCGATAATAATCCGCACATCGTCCCATTTAACCTGTGAAAGTTGTACATTCTGCCGGGTGATTACCGACCCATCAAACTGTCCCGACAAAACAATATCGGAGCCATAAACCGATGCGTCGTAAATGCCTCTTTTCCTTTTTTCTACCCGTGTGGAGATTTTTACATCCAATGTTTCGGGCAACACCAGCAAGTTTCTATTTACCGTGATTTCCTTTTTGTCCTCAACCCTGATTTCCTCATAGGGAACCACAAGGCAGGGCCCGGTAACAGTCTGTTCCCCTCCCCATTTCGATGTAATCTCCTGCACTGCTCCCTGCCGGGTGTTCTGCCGCTCGCGGATCAGCGACTGGATCATGGCCAGCGGAATAAGCAACATCACTGTAAGTATTGCCACGGAAAAGGCCTTGATGGTTGTAGAATACCGCTCGATAAGGTTTCGTTTTTCTGTTTCCATATTTTTTTACTTGTTAGATAAAGCTTTTTTAATCGGTTGCCTGTTTAATAAATGCTTCCAATGCTTGCAGATGCTCCTTGAAGGCTTGTTCGCCTTCACAGGTCCTGGAATATGTTGTCCGGGGTTTCCGTTCGATAAATTCCTTTTTCACTTCAATGTACCCCAATCCTTCAAGCGTTTTGAGGTGGCTTGCCAGATTGCCATCGGTGAGGCCCAGCATTTCCTTGAACGTATTGAAATCCACCTCATTATTCACCATCAGCATCGACATTATGCCCAGGCGTACCTTGCTTTCGAAAGCCTTGTTAATATCTTCGAGAAATTCCTTCACGATAACCTTTCTTTTCTTTCGATGCTTACGTAGAAATAAATTCCGTAAAGGATGTGCAAGACTCCGAAACCCGCAGACCAGAACAACAGCCCTTTTCCGGGAAAGAATGCACACAGCAGGCCTAAAACTATCTCTGCGCAGCCCAACCCGAAAATACTTCCGTAGGTGTATTTGGCGGCATTGATCAACGAAACACCGTAGAACAGCAACATGACTGGTGCAACAATCCCGACGTATCCATTGAGAAGCAGGGCCAGGCAAAAAATACCTCCGGTAGTAAGCGGCAGGAAAAAGTTGAAAAATGTCCGGTAAGCCGGTTTGTTGAAAAAAGACTGCTGCCTCTTTTTTGCTTTCCGTACCGAGAAAAAAAGGATCGTCCCCAATGCCAGGACAAACACAAGCAGTGCCGTAATAATAAGTTGTGGCGCAACAGCAAGCCACAGCGGAGCGGAATAACCGTCCGGCACGGAGTTAACCGAAGTCAGTACACTCCGGGCAATCCATGACCCCCCCAACGCGTACAAACCGATAAGGATGGCGGAAGTGCCGCTGAAAGAGATAAACCTCGACGACTTCTCCATCATCGCCCTGATCTCTTTTACAGTTTCTATTGCTTCAATATTTTTCATAATAAAAAGTACTTTGAACTACAAAGTAAAGGATAAAAAATTAAAGCCGACACAAAACAGACCGACTTTAACTTATTTTAATTGTTTTTCTAGCGGCTGACCAACTCGATTGAAACCGGTCCCATAAGCCCATACTCCTTTAGCGGGGCTTTGGCTTCGGGCCCCGCAATGGTCCATGTTCTCCTGCTTTCTTCAGGCAACCCGGCATCGTACACCAACCGGTTGAACCAGGTACTGGTTACCTCCACCTGCAAATTATTCTCTCCTTCCTGCAGATACCGGGTAACATCCAGCACGTACGGTGAGGTCCAGCAAGTACCAACTTCCTGGCCGTTTATCCTTATTCTGGCGATAACCTCCACCCGGCCCAAATTCAAGAGGTACGCCGTTGTTCCAGACTTACGGTCTAACGTAAAGGTGGTCTCATAGGTAGCCGTCCCGGAGAAAGATTTCCCTTCTTCCGATACCGGGAAATCTTTCCAGGCAATCAGTTTTTGGGTAACCACCGGTGAGTTTTCCACTCCCCACCCTCCGGGAAAATAAACTTGCCAGGATGCCTGGCTTAAGTCCAACTTTTCCGTTGGTTGCGGCTGTCTAAGCGGCTTATTCGATTTTCTATTTTTAAAAACGAGAAAACAGGAGCTTCCGGCCGGAATATCCAGTTCAACCTCCGTGTAATTATCCTTTACGTTGGAATTTACCGCAACGATTTCCCCGGATAACGGATCCCAAAGTTCCGCATTTCCCCGGATACGAAAAGAAGCCAAGCCCCGGTACCCCTTTTCAGGAGAGGTTGAGAGGAAATAGATGCCGGACTCACCAGTTTGGCGGTGCAGCCAGCGCAGGTCGGGGGAATGGGCAAGAATGTCCGGCGGGATATTTTCCGCTGTCAGAACGGTAGCTATATCGGATGTATTGTAAACTTTCCCTTTCCCCAGGGTAAGCATGTTTTTCGAGCCGTCTCCCCACAGTTTTCCGACGGCTTTGTCGAACCTCAGTTTTGTTTCATCCCCACCGCTTAAGGTAGCTATACCCGACGGGGCATCTCCGGCAAGAATCACCCCCGCTTCCACGAACGAAGCGATCTTTTCTAACGTTTCCGGCAACATCCTCCTGCAATCGTACAACCACAACACTCGGTACTGGATTCCTTCAGGAGTGACCAGCTTGCCATTCTTAACCGACAAGCGGTTCAACAAAATATCGGGATTGCAATAATCGTAGGAATATCCTTCGGGGAAAGGAAGTAACTGGGGCGGCTTATGATTTTGTTCGTCTCCCAGATACATCAATACGTCCGATACCGGGTTTCCCGTTTCCAGCATGTAATTACACCTCGCCAGGTAATCCGTGAACAGGGGCATGTGCTGCCACCAGGTCTGTAAGCGCAGGAACGGCGTACCGATCTTTGTTCCGAACGATGTGCCGGGAGGCAGGAAATCCGTACGCGGGTTATGAGTATAAGTATGGAAAACCAGATGGGTCACCCCTTTGGCAAAATGGTCATCGGCAATGTCTTTCAGGAAACGGGGATGTTCATCCCAAGTAAGGTTGAAAGAGGTGAACGCTTCTGCCGCCACCCTCTTTTTTCCGTAACCCCGCGCGGCAGAGACGGCCGGTCTGACCGGCTTGAATTCAATGCTCCCCACAAACGAATCCGAGCGTGGCTGCCAGAATTCACACATGGGAACATCGGCATGTTTGTAGTATTCCAGAATATCTCCGGGAAAAACATCACCCGATGCCGTCTCAAAAGAGACCGTCAATCCGTTTTCATCGGCCAACTTTTTTATCTCCCCAAAAAAGTTTTCCACCAGCAGATCGTTGAGGGTCACGCGCCAGTCACGAAGAAACCGCGCTGTATTCTCCGGATTATCCACCACATACCCGAACAAGGCAGGCAACCTGGAGCGAAGGGCGTAACTCCATTGATTATCAAATATTTTATCGAGATCGGTCGTCCAGGTCTGCGTCTTGCATTCCCAACTATCCAGCAGGACGCCTTGCAGCAATCCGTCTTTCAGCGCTCCATCTCCTTTAATCAAACGCCCGACGTACCCATCAAAGTTCGCTCTTATACCGCTAGGGTGGAGTTTGGTTGCCTCCCAGCCCGTTGCTTCGGGAGGGGCCGGTCCGTTTTTCTGGCCCGTATTGACATGTCCTATACGAAGAACGGTCCAGTTCCCCGCAGGAACAGTCCAGTTAAGTTTTCCTGAAGAATCCATATGATTGGATATGTCCACAATCGTGGAGGGATCAACCCAGGAGCGGGGATCCTGTTGTGGATATTCCTCCCTGACAATCCTTCTCAACGTCCACGCGGCTTCTGACTCCCAGTTCTGCTGACGGGCAGCAGAATAAAAATGGATGTACGGCAAAGTCATTTCATGCAGGTTGGAAATCTCAATCCGGTAAGAATCGGAAGGTGTCTCTGCACAGGCAATCGATAGGGGTTGGTCGTCCTGCCAGTTTGCAGCCGGCATGTCAATAAATGCCACCCGGCGTCTTTCACCGGGCAGGTTGGCGTAAACGGCTACCTGTACACCCGGTGCATACACCCGGGCATGAGAATAGGAGTCTATGGGCGGGAATTCAACTGTTCGCAAGGTAATTTTTTCCGGAAACGTGATATTCAGGACAGTAGGTTCATCCACCGAAGGAGGGATCGTGAGGGTCTTCCGGTCTACCAGGCAATCGCGCCAAGACAAGCCGAAGCGATTGCTTGTGATCCCGGAAGGGATCAACCGTGCGCCAGTATCACCTTCGGGTGTTGGGAACGCGATCAC
>OFEK01001665.1_pt1 | contig 14208 bp, 8 predicted proteins | sample 1521131 | NCBI WGS metagenome assembly OFEK01 (sample SAMN05720209, study PRJEB24109) | activated sludge metagenome | isolation source: Anaerobic digester | place: China | collected 2015-12-16
AAGTATGACATTTCTAAAAAAATCCAAGGTATGACATTTCTATTATCATTTGACAATAATTTTTCTTTTCTTTTACAGGAAAAACGCATAATGCTAAAATAAATCATATGCTGAAGATTAGGTCTGACGCGATCAAGACTCTGGCAAAAGCCGTTGCCCGGACAAAGGAAAAAATCCCGGAAGGGTTTTTGGCGGAAACCGAATCACCGGAAGTCGTTTATTTTAATCGAAAGTTGCGCGAAGCTTTCGGTCTTTTTGTGGCTCCGCAAAATGTGCCGCGTCCGATCAAAGGCCAATTTGCCGGCGCGCCGGCGGAGAGCGACATCAAAATACCGGAAATTGTTATTCCTGAAAATAAAAATCTCGCGGCTGGTCTCGGCACAAAAAAAACAGAAGAAGAACGGCGGCGATTGGCAATCCCCGACGAACATGCCATAAAGGCAGACGAAAAACAGGCCGAGGAGGCCAAAAAAACCGAAGAGGAGAGATTGCGGCAGGAGGTGGAGAAAAGGAAAACGGAAGAAGAAAAACAGCGGAAAGAAGAAGCCGCGCGGCAGGAGGAGGAAGAAAAACGGCGGCAATTGGCGGCACTGGAAGCCGAACGCGCCAGGAAGGCCGAGGAAGAGCTGGCGCGGCGGCGGGAGGAGGCCAAAAAAACCGAAGAGGAGAGATTGCGGCAGGAACAGGAGAAGAAAGAGGCGGAAGAAGAAAAACAGCAGAAAGAAGAAGCCGCGCGGCGGGAGGAGGAAGAAAAACGGCGGCAATTGGCGGCACTGGAAGCCGAACGCGCCAGGAAGGCCGAGGAAGAGCTGGCGCGGCGGCGGGAGGAGGCCAAAAAAACCGAAGAGGAGAGATTGCGGCAGGAACAGGAGAAGAAAGAGGCGGAAGAAGAAAGAGCGGCAAACAGCCTGCCGATAGTTCTCAAAAAGCTCCTCGCGAAGCTGGGAGAGAAAAAAGAAGCGATCACCCGAAAGGCGGCAGAAATTCCCGCCCAAAGAGTTCCTTTGGAGCAAAAAAGAAGAATCTTGGAAAGCAAGATCGCCATGATCCGCAAAAGCGAATTGGCAATGGTGGAAGAAAAGGAGCGAGAAATTGAAACAAAGGCGGCGGCAAAGAAAAATGAATTGGAAAAAAATTTCGATCCGGCGAAAGAAAAAACGCTAAAGCAGACCCTCTGGCAAATTGAAGACGGCCGCAAAGAAATAGAGAAACAACGGTGGGCAGTGGAAGATAAAATCAACAAGATCAAGGCTGACGCAGAATCCGTCGATCGCCAAATTTCGGAAAAAAATCGACAACTGGAAATCTCCGAAGAAGAAATCTCCCGAATTTCCGGAGAAGAAACACTGGTGCGTTTTGCCGTGGAAAAAATCCGCGCCGAAGAAGCAATACTCAAAATCATCGGAGAAAAAGAGATACTGGCGCCGGAATTGACGGCCGCCACCGATAAAAAAAACGATATTGAAAAAATTTTTGGCGGCTTGGCGGAGAAAGAAATCTCTGCTTCGCAGCAACTGAACGATATTGAAGAAAGAGAAGCGCGCGCCAAAGATTTGGCGCAAAAAAGGGAGATTGAGAAGGCCCGATGGCAAGCAAGCAACGACCTAAAAAGCATTGTTCAAGAAAAATGGGAATATGAAGAAAAATTGAACATAGCGGCATCCGATTTGAAATTGCTTCAAGGAAAGATGGAGTCGCTTAACGCAAAAATAGAATCCATCCAGAATAAAATCACCGCCGCGGAAATGGGACTTGAAGAGAAAGCGCTACCGGTACGTGCGCTCCGCGATGCGATCCGGCGCCTTTTGGAGGAAAATTCCGTCAGCTTCAATCGCAAAATCATTTTCCGCATCGTGCAAATAGATAAAGCAGAAGGTAAATCAAGCGGAGAAAGGAAAGCGGTGGCGGAACCCGCGGCGCGGGAGGAAGATAAGCAGACACCGCAAACGGTTGCCAGCCTTCAGGAAAAATCAAACGGAGAAAAAAAAGAGCCGGAAGAAAAAACGGCAGCAAAGAAGACGGGCGGAGAAAAGGAGACGGCGGACGAAAAAGCGGACGGAGAAAGAAAAGCGGCGGCGGAACCCGCGCGGGCGCAAACGGATAACGCTGCGCTCGGCAACGGCACCGCAAAAAAAGAAACGGACAAACCGATCGCCATTCCCGAGGAAAAGAAACCGGCGCCGGATATTCTTTTACGTGCAGAAAAAGTTCTTCCGAAAGAAAATACCGCACCGTCGGCGAAAAGCGGCTTGGCGGAGAAAGAAAAAGAATCGGAAGGCTTCCCCATAAAAACACCCCCTGATAAGGTTAAAGCAGACAAAAATAAATTCATTCCCGACAATACCGTCCCGGTCAAAAACTCCGCCGGCCGGCAAAACCCCGGCGAGGCAAAACCACCATTAAGAGAAGAAATTGTTAAAATAACGGAACATAACGACAACGTCTATCGCGAGCAAGTGGAAGCCGCACCGGCAAAAAATATTCGCACTTTCGCCCAAGAAGAGCCGCCGAAAATCGTACCGGCGGTTGGAGAAGAAAGAGAGATACCCAAGCCCGCGGAAAACGAACTTGAAGCCAACCGAGGCAATCCTGCGTTGAATCCGGAAAATCGATGGCAACAGATCAAAAAAACCACCCTGCCGGGGACGGCCGCGTTTGCGCCGGGAAGCGCCGAAACGGGGGAAAGCCGCGCGCAAACGGCAGCGGAAAGGCCGGCAGCAAAATCCAAAAGGGGCAATCTGTTGGCAAGACTGATGATTGTTTTCGCAGTAGTTGCCGTTTTGGGAATCATTTTGGCGGTCACCCTGAACAAAAACGGCGGAAAAACGCCGGCGGTCGTCAAAAACGAGCCGAAACCAACCGTAACAACCGATAAAAAACCACCGGAAGAACCCGCCGCCGCGGCACCGATAGTGACGACTGCGGCAACGGTGACGATTTATGTTGACAGTATCGCCAATGTTCCCAGTTCGATTTCTCCCTATATGCGGAAAAAATTTGATGCCAACGGATATCATTCGCTGTTAATCATCGACAGAGGCACCGGCAAAAAGATCGGCTTGAAACAATTTTTCAACGCCTACAAGCTGAACGCACCGTCGATTTTTTATAGCTCAATAGAAGACGACTGCGAATTTTTCATTTACGCCAACAACGGTAAAAATCGCATCGGTTTCGCCGCCGAAATCACTAAGAGCGAGATGATTGAACCCGCGATGTCCGGCTGGGAGGGGAGCATCGCCAAGGACACCGAAAATTTCTTTCGGCTGTTGGGCCGCAAGACCTTTGCCGAGGATGATGTTCTCCGTTTTGCCGATGGCGGCGCAGCGGGAACTGCGTATAAAGTAATGCAATTCTCACCGGCGGAAGACGAATTCGCCATCGCTTGGGCAAATTACCGGCAAACATATTTTATTTTTTCCACCTCCAATAATTCCATGGCAAAAATTTTCAACCAGTTGCCAAAATAACGAAAGAAAGATAAAATGGCATCAAAGCCGGCGAGGCGATTTTTCTTTAAAAATTTGCCGCGCCAAAATAACTTCCGGCCATCGGGCGGTTGCTGGGTTCTGCTCAGTTCTTAACCCAAACCGGCAATCCATCAATTGCCCGACGGTCATGATTCAAATGCCGGAACCAATAAACAAAATTTTGTCCGAGATTGAAAAAAAACTAAAGGAAGAGCGCGCCGCCGTGGAAGCCGCGCTGAGCAAAATTGCCATTCCCAACAAAAACGTACCCGGGGACTGGCAAAGCAAATTTCCCTACGGCGACGGCGAATCGGGAACAGCATCGCTGGAACGGCAAGCCGACGAAGTGGAGGAATACGCCACCCGCCTGCCGTTGGAAAAAAATATGGAAACCAAACTGATGGCAATTAACGCGGCGCTGGCCAAGATTGCGCAGGGAACATACGGTAAATGCGAAAAATGCGGCAAACAAATTCCGCTGGAACGGCTCAATATCTTTCCGGAAGCGCCTTTTTGCGTCGATTGCCAGAAATAATCCGCAAGACCGTCTTACCCGCAAAAATGATTTGCAATTTTCAATTTTCAATTTCAAAATGGCAATGCGTATTTTGACGCTTGAAGTTTGAATTTTGATATTTTGTATCGTGCTTTCAAAAATATGTTCCGCGGCCGTTTGCGGCCTGGACGCGCAACTGATTGAAGTCGAAGTGGACGCTTCATACGGACTGCGCCGTTTTGAAGTTGTCGGTCTGCCCGACAAGTCGGTGCAGGAAGCGAAAGAAAGAGTCGGTGCGGCGATTGAAAGCGCCGGTTTTAAATCGCCTCATCGCGAGCCGGTGAAAGTTTTGGTTTCTCTGGCACCCGCCGATTTGAAAAAAGAAGGCACTCTCTATGATTTGCCCATTGCCCTGGGCTATCTTTTGGCAAATAAAAAAACTTGTTTTGATCCCGCGGGAAAAATATTTTTGGGAGAGTTGGCGCTGGACGGCCGTTTGCGGCCGGCAAGGGGAGCGGTGTGCTTTGCCATCGCCTGTCGCGAAAAAGGCGTCAAAGAGATCATCTTGCCCGAGGAGAACGCCGCCGAAGCGGCGCTGATCGGCGGTGTGCGCGCCATCGGCGTCAAAACGCTGGCGCAGGCAATCGGATATTTGGAGGGAAGCGTTTCCGTCGCGCCGGCAACCGCACCGGCGGAGAAACTCGCCGGCGGCAACGGCGGAAATCTTTTTGATATGATCGCCGGCCAGGAATCGGCCAAAAGAGCGCTGGAAATCGTCGCCGGCGGCGGACACAATCTTTCAATGTGGGGCCCGCCGGGAACCGGCAAAACCTTGCTGGCAAAAACCTTGCCGGAAATCATTCCGCCGTTGTCTTTTGAAGAATCGCTGGAAGTTACCAAAATCTACAGTGTTTGCGGCTTACTCGCCAACGGATCGCTGATCGCGCAGAGGCCTTTCCGCGCACCGCACCACACCGCTTCCGACGCCGCCCTGATCGGCGGCGGCAATCCGCCGCGGCCGGGAGAAATCACTCTGGCGCACCGTGGCGTGCTGTTCTTGGATGAATTTCCCGAATTCCACCGCGACGCGCTGGAAGCCCTGCGCCAACCGATAGAGGAGGGAACAATCAACATTTTGCGGGCGCGCCACGCAATGTCTTTGCCGGCGCGGTTTATGCTGGTTTTGGCATCCAACCCTTGTCCTTGCGGCAATTTCGGCAACCCGGAAAAGCCTTGCGTTTGTTCGCCCTCCCAAATAAGAATGTATCGCAAAAAACTTTCCGGACCGCTGATGGACCGCATTGATCTTTTTATCAACGTGCCCGCGGTAAAATATGAAAAGCTGGTCCAAAACGCCCCGCGCGAATCCTTGGGCGAAAAAATGAAAGAAAGAGTGGCACAATGCCGCGCCGTGCAGGCGGCCCGTTACGGAAAGGAACGCACCAACGCCGAAATGGATATCGCGCAAATAAAAGAATTCTGCCGCCTTAACGGTGATTCCGAGCGGCTACTCAAAGTTGCCGTGGATTCCGCCAAAATTTCCGCGCGCGGCTATCATCGCGTCCTTAAAGTAAGCCGCACCATCGCCGATCTGGACGAAAAAAAAGATATTGCGCAAAACCACGTTTCCGAAGCGCTTTCATATCGCCCGCCCGAATCAACAATTTGAGTCCGCGGTTTTTGAATTAAAAAAACCGCTCCTGGCGATCTTTGTTTGATTTTAGCCTTTCCTATTCGATTAAAAAGGATTCTTCGCTCCGCCGACTTCAAAATGCAAATGGCACCCGGTAGATTTTCCGGTTTTCCCCATCGTGCCGACAATATCGCCTTTTTTAACCTCCTGACCGGCAGCCACGGCAACAGACTGCAAATGATAATAATGCGTGGTCACCGTGCCTCCCATATGGGTAATAGTGATATTGTTGCCGGCACCGCCGTTCCAGCCGCCGATCTTGGCCTTGATCACGGTTCCTGACGCCGCAGCATATATCGGCGCGCCGCAATATCCGCCCGTCAAATCAACTGCGTTGCGGAAATGCAATCCCTGTGTTCTTTTGCAGGCTGATCCCACCGGGCACAAAAAGTAATCCGCGGGCATCGCCGCCAAACCGGAGGCAGTTTTTGCCGGCGCCGGCGCGGTTTTTGCGGGAGTTGAAGTTTTCGGCGCCGGGGGAATTACCCTACCTCCGGGCACCACCAGTATATCGCCGATAAAAATATCGTTCTCGCCGGCCAATTCGTTGAACGCAACGATCTCTTCCGGATTGGCCTGATACTTCTTGGCAATTTGCGCCAAAGTATCGCCGGTGGCCGCATAATGAATCACGCCACTCACCGGGGGAATGATCAACTTTTGCCCCGATTTCAAACTCGCGTTTTTGGACAGATCATTCGCCCACGCAATGGTTTGGGCGCTGATGTTGAATTTCTCCGCCAGCACCGCCAGAGTTTCGTCGCCGGTGACCTCATATTCAATGATCGCATTGCGCGCCTCTTCGGATTCCGGCAAATCTGAAAAATCGCCGACGATCGCCGCCAGCACCCGGGAAGTGGCCGCCACCGGCGGCACCGCGGCCTTCACACAGCCGTCGCCGGCCAAAAGATATTCCGGCGACTCCGGCCGCACTTGTTCCGCCGCGCGGGCAAACATATCGTGCCCCTCAACACAATCCGCGTCTTTTTGGTTTTTGGCCGAAACAGAGCGCGCCGCCTGATGCGAAAGCGCGGACGCGCCGGCAAACAAAACCGCTCCCGCAAGGAGTAGTTTGGCGAAATTTTTCAATTGAAGAGGTATCCTCATAATCCACCATTGATTTTATAAAATCGCGCCGATTTGTCAATGGCGCCGCAATTATTTACAATGAACTATGGAAAACGAAACGGTAACGCCGAAAAAACGACTGGGGCAAAACTTTCTGACGCAAGCCGGCATCGCGCAAAAATTAATCCGGGCGGCGGAAGCCGGGGCGGCGGAAACACTGTTGGAAATCGGGCCGGGCACGGGAAATCTCACCGCCGAATTGGTAAAAACCGGCAATCCGATCTTTGCGGTGGAAAAGGACCCGGATATGGCCGCCATCCTGCACCAAAGATTTGCCAGCGCAAAAAATCTCAAACTGGCCGTTGCCGATATTCTCAAGTTTGACGAAACGAAAATCCCGGCACCGTACCGGGTCATCGCCAATCTGCCGTTCTATGCCGGCGCGCCCATTATCCGCAAATTTTTGGAAAGCGAAACTCCTCCCCGCGCGATGGCGCTGATCCTGCAAAAAGAAGTGGCGCAAAGAATCTGCGCCCGGCCGCCAAAAATGAATCTGCTGGCGCTGGCGGTTCAATTTTACGCCGCGCCGAAAATAATTTCTTACATTGCCAAAGGATCGTTTTGGCCCGCCCCCAAGGTTGACGCCGCGATTCTGCTTTTAACGCTCCCGCCAAAAAGAGGGGAGCGTGGCGATCGGCGATTCGCGGAAAAATTCTTCGGGATCGCCCGCGCCGGGTTTTCCCACCCGCGAAAAATTTTGGCCGGCAATCTTGCCGAGGAGCTGGAACTGCCGCGCGAAAAAGTTACCGCCGCGCTGGAAAAAACGAATCTGGCGGTAAATTGCCGCGCGCAAGATTTGCCGATGGAAGCTTGGACCGCCTTGGCGCACGCGCTTGAATTCCAATCAATGCAATGACAGCCAATCGTTTCAAAAAACTTTCCGTTGGTTTTTTTTGCGGCATTCTTTTACCGGCGTTTTCCCCGTTCTCAACGGCAAACGCCTGCAACCCCCACATAGATTATTATGTAAAGACCGCCAAAACGTGCAACGGCTACAGCGTCGGCCATTCCGAAATATGGGAAAACTACACTCAGGAATGCAATTGCACCCCAGAAGGATGCGACTGTTGTTCCTACACCCGGCGCATCAAGACCGCCGCGTCGTGGCAGATCGCGCAAACCGGCTATGACCACGGCTTTTTCAAATGCGAAAAAGAATGTCTCACTTCCCCGCATCAGACCGGTTCTCCAAAATACTATGACGATCCCAAAAACAAAACCCGGCAAAATTCGGCCGCCGTTAATTTGCCCGTGGTTTTGGCGTGGGAAGATGATCCTGATGAATGGAAAAATTTGGGGGAATATCTGACTCCTTATCGCGACAACGCGCCGACCGGCATTAACTACGGGCCGAACAGCTACCGGGTGGAAATACAATATGAAGAATATGAAAACGGCGACGCGAATTTGCACATTGATAAAAACAAAAATCCGCAAGGCATCCAAACATTGTCCGACGGTCAAAAAATTTTTTACAAGATCATCGCCAAAAGCGGGCTTGACGGGTTCAATTCCCGCGACGACGGCGGCGCGTGCTTCTTCCAGACCAACACGACCTACAAATGGCGCGTGCGGCCTTGTTGCGACGCGGCGGGAACACAATGCAAAACCTACCGCGACGATGAAGGCTGGTGGGAGTTTTCCACGTCGCCGGCAAGCGAGCTTTTGGGACTCACCGACAAGGACAAATACACGCGCGGCGCCACCGACGGCATCGCCCAAGACCCGGATTGGAACGGCCCGGCGGCGATGGAAGGTGTGGATTTTTGCAGTGCCAAGCTTTTTTGGTGCAAGGCCAAATTGGCGGACTCTTCAACCGACTACCATCGCTTTGACAAAGTCTACAACGAAAACCAGCCCTACGCGTTCAATTACCAAATGCGCGTGATGTCCAGCGAAAACACCTCTCTGGGAGCGTTGATTGAAAAAATTGAGAAGATCCCCGTTTTGGGGGGAATTCTCGGCTGGATAAAAAACAGCGGCGTTATCAGCGGCATCAAATCGCGATGGGACGAATGGCAAGGCAAGTGGAGCGGCGCCGCCAGCGAGTGCAACAAATGGATGGAACCCGATCTGGAAAAAGCCGCGAAAAGCGAATCCGCCGTCGGGGAATACGAATCCGAAGCTTGCCATTATTTGCAAAGAAACGCCGACGGCACTTGCGCCAAGCCGGAAACGCTCTCTTTTTCATCTTATTTTGATAAAATTACCAACGACGCTTCGTTTATGCCGTTTTTCTCCGCCGCGGAAAAAACCAGCAGCGACCGCCATCTTTTCACCGGCGACTGGGCCGGCAAACTGAAATATTCGTGGCAGATCAAAACCTGTTTCAACACCAGCCCGAACACCAAAGATGAAAAATTTCCCCATTGCAACGGCAACATTGAAGAAGATTACGGGCAAAAGTGGCAGTTGATCGGCAAGCCGATGAGCGGCAGTACCATCGGCAAACCGACGGCCGCCGCGCCGGCGGATAACAAGAATTGGACCGACGAGAACAATCTGGTCGGCGCCGGCGGCACTTTCAATTGGACCGCCCCTTGCGGCGCCAATTCTTTTTTATATGACATTCAGGACGAAACCGGCAAGAGCATTTTTGACGGCGACGAGATTTGCGGCGCGGATTACAAAAAAGATTCGGGAAGACGGATCGGCAAATCACAAATCACGATTGCCCTGGTTGAAAAAGATCCCAAGCAAGATAAAGATCCCGGCACCGTGCAGTTGAAAATTGACACCAAATACAAGTGGCGGGTGAAATCCTGCTGGCCGTCCATTCCGGTGGGAGAAGTCAAAAACATTTGCAGCGGCCAATGGTCCGATTATTGGTCTTTTCGCACCACCGGGAAAAAACCGACCATCGGAAGCGACGCGGTAAAAATGGCCGCCCCGACCGCCACTTTGACTTGGGAGGCGGTTTCGGCCGCAAATTCGTATCGCGTAGCCATCAACGACGGCACCCCGGTGGAAGAAGCGCCAGCAGAAGAAGTCCTTGTTACCACCAATCAATTCAGCTTCAATTATCCCGGCGCCAAAAAAAATTATTCTTGGAAAGTCAAAACTTGCGCCGACAGCGCCGGCACGGTTTGCGGCGAATGGCAAGCGGGAACATCGTTTAATTCCGAAGACTTCCCCGTCCCGGCCAATTTATCGCCCGCCGGCAATATCACGCAATTGCCCTCCGCTTTATCATGGAACGGCACTGCCGGTTATTTTTGGGTTGCGGCACAAGTGACCAACGGCGAAAAAAGCACCAGTTGCGATCCGGAATGGTTCAATAAAGAATATGCGGGCAAAACGGTCTCCGGCACCGATTTGGCAATCAAGGCCGCGGAGAAAAACGCCTCCTCCCATTGCGCCGGCGATTGGACGTTCACGGTCCGCCCTTGCTTTGACGACAAATGCGCGGCGCGCAGTTTCAACGAAGCGCGCCAAACATTTTCCGTCGCCGGCAAGAGTGAAAGTTCCGGGCTGATGGTTTGCGGCCAAAAAAGCGACGATCCCGGCACTCCGTATAACGAAAAAGAACCTTGCGAAATCAAGCACATATTTTTAACTCTGAAAGTTATCATTGATTTTGTGATGTTCAAATTGGCGCTCCTGCTTCTGCCGATAATGGCGCTGGTTACCGGCGGCCTGTTCTATCTGACGCCGGACAAAGCAAATTTAACCGCGCGCGCCAAAGACATCTGGAAAAAAATCGGCATCGGTTACGCCGTTTTGTTTTTTTCCTGGATCATCGTTTCCATAATAATGGCGCTTACCGGCTACGGGGCGTTGTGGAACCAAATTTTATGATTTATAATCAGTCAATGGCGGGAAAAATTAATTCCGTTAAAAATTTTTTGTTGGCAGTTTTTTGCCTGGCGGCGGCGCCCGTCGCGGTTTTTTCGGCCGAAATCGGCGAAACCGATTTTTTTGACATCCCCCAAGAATGCGGCCGCGGCTTCAGCGACGCCAAAGCCGGCGAGATGGTGTGCGATTCTTGGACAAAAGGATCGCAAGTAAAGGTGGAGCAAATCAATGTGGGCACCTGCGTTTGCGTCAATGAATGCCTCACCGTTCCGAAAAATCACTATTATTACAACGATCCGGTAAACAAAACCCGCCAGACCAACGACCAAGAAATCACCCTGCCCGTCGTTTTGGCATGGGACAACATTGACGGCTGGCAAAACGAAAGCGGCGCCTATATCTGGAATTTCAGCGGCATGGGAAACAAAAAGAACATCAATTCCAAGCTTTTCGGCGCCTACTCTTACATTTTGGAAATTGAGAACAAAAATTTTGAATTAAACGACTCCCAAAGTGCCGGCGACGTTTTTCGACGCGTTCTTACCACCAACGAATTCAATCCCACCAAAGAGTTTTACCCTTGCTTTTTCAATTCCGACACCGTGGTCAAGTGGCGCGTGCGGCCATGTTGCAATGAAGACGGCTCCAACTGTCTCCCCGAAGACAGCGCGCCCTGGTGGACGTTTAAAACCAGCCCCGCCCCCGAACCGATCAATATCGGCGATCCGGATTGGAACGGTCCGGACGGAAAGACCGGCGTTTCTTACGACGGGCTGAAGCTTGACTGGTGCAAGGCCAGAGTGTCGGAAGAAAAAATGCCCTATAATGAAAATACAAGTCCGGCACTGGCATATCAACTGCGGATTTACACCAACGAAAATGAATTGGTAACCGACAATGTGCAGATCCCGGCGCAGTTTGCCCAGTTGGCCGCATGGCTGAAAAAAGACGTGCCCGCTCTGCCAAATCCTCTGGCCTGCCATTATCTGCAAAAACAAAGCGACCACACTTGCAAACCCGACGTGATTAACCCGGAAAGCGCTTTAACCGGCCGCAATTGGTGGTCGCACAAAGAAATGCCGTCCCAAGACCGCGCATTGTTCACCAAAAATATCACCTACAGCTGGCAATTGCGGCGGTGCTTTACCAATCCTCAGGCCGGCGACGAATATTGCGGCTCGTCGGCAAACAAATACTGGGGGCAAATCTGGGAATTCACCACCAAGAACGACCCGATTGCGGCGCCATCGCTGCTCGCACCGCCAAACGACGATAATTATGCCGATTCTCAAAACGCCAACCTCACTGAGCTTCCCGGAAAACTTTTGTGGCAAGCTTCCAACGGCGCCAATTCGTTTGCCTATGACATTCAAAAAATTTCCGGTGACGGAGGGCCGTCTTTGGTCGGCGGAGAGCGGCGGGCGACAAAATCGCAAATAATATTTTCCAAATCCGCGGCGGAAGACCCAAACAGCGACACCCGGGGGATTGAACTGGAATTGGACACGCCCTATAAGTGGCGGGTAAAATCCTGCTGGCCGGCCCTCCCGGCGGGCAATGTTTGCAATGAGGATTGGTCGCCGTGGTGGTATTTCCGCACTACCGGCCGCGCCCCCAAAACCGAAACCTTGCGTCCGGAAAACGAAGCGCGGGAAGTGACAATGCCGGTTAATTTGCAATGGGAGGCGGTGCCGGGAGCCAAATCATATGTTCTTAATTTCAACGGCCAAGAAATCAAGGTGCAAAACAACCCCCACACTGCCGACTATCCGACAATTAACCAAAGCCAGACTTACAAATGGAGCGTGAAAACCTGCGCCGACAGCGCCGGACAAACGTGCGGCGAGTTTTCGCCGGAATTTTCTTTTGCCACTGCCGCGCTGGGCGCGTCCCAAAATCCGATATATCCCGGCCAAACCATTGACAACCGGCCGCTGATCTATAATTTTTCCTGGGAACCGGTCGCCGGCGCGCATTACTATAAATTTACGCTTGACTACGCCGAAAGGTCCGACAAGGAAACCAACGAAAAATGCCAAGCCGGCCCCAAGGTTGAGAAGACCGTGCGGGAAAATTCCGCGGCCGTGAACAAAAACATTGACGCCCTCTACTGCCTGGGAAAATACGATTGGAAAGTTTTGGCCTGCCTGAACGAAGAATGCACGGACGCGGGCGCGGCACCGGCAGTCTGGTCGTTTGAGTTCGTCGCCGGCGGCAAAGAGATTGAAAAGGGCGAAACGATTTTGGCGGTTTGCGGTTTGGCCAACGATAATCCCAACACCGAATGGGACGACCGCGAAGCTTGCGGCATCAAGCATTTCTTGCTGACGATAATGCAGGTTTTGAACACGATTCTCTTCCGCGTCGCTTTCATTCTTTTACCCCTGCTGGCTTTGGCCACCGGCGGCCTGTTCTACACGAGTTTCGGCACGCCGGAGATCAAGCAAAAGGTGATCTCCTGGTGGAAAATAATCGGCATCGGCTACGGCTTGATATTCTTTGCCTGGACCATTGTGGGTATATTCACCAGCCTCTTCGGATACCATGGGGCATGGTGGCAAATATGACGGCAAATTCTAAACACTAATCTCTAAATTCTAAACAAATTCAAATGTTTCAAACCCAAAATTCAAAAAAATACGATCTTGAAGACAGAACATTTGATTTCGCCCGCGACATCAGAAACTGTTTAAAACAGATAAATAAAACTACTGCTAGCGTTGAGGATATAAAACAATTGGTAAGATCATCGGGACCGGTTGCCGCAAATTATATTGAAGCCAACGAAGCGCTAAGCAAAAAGGATTTTGCGATGAGAATCAAAATTTGCCGCAAAGAAGCCAAGGAGAGTAAATTATGGTTGAGACTATTAGCATCGGAAAGTGTAACCAATCCAACAATAAATAATTTGATTCAAGAAGCCACAGAATTGACTAAAATATTCGGCTCAATGGTGGAAAAATCAAAGTAAAGCATTTTGTTTTTTATTTAAAGTTTGGGTTTTGTTTTGTTTTTTCAATTTTGAACTTGTTTATGATTTAGAGATTGGAATTTAGGATTTATTATAGATATTATGAAATTGGTGCATCTGTATTTAATCGGCGTGTTTGTGATGATCGCTTTTCTGGTCGGCTCCACAATGTGGCAGTTCGGCCAGTTCCAGTCCAACATCAAAGACCTGCAGTTCGGATTGCCGCAGGAATTGAGTCAGGGAATGCCCGACGCCAACCAGCAGATCGCCCAGATGATGAGCCAGATCCAAACGCAGGCGCAAAATTCCGGCGCGGCAACAACCGCGGGCGACAGCGCCAGCACCACCGTTGAAACCAAAGTCTGGACCGCCCCCGACGAATCGTTTTCCTTTGAATACCCGGCCGACTGGACGCCGATGGCAATCGCCGCGCCCGTGGACAGCGCCACCGGCAAAATTTTGTTTTCCGCCTACAAAACCGGCGGCGGGGCCGGAATGGCCTCCGTCAACTCCCTTTCCGTGGAAGAATCCGATTACAAAACCGCCGAAGAGCTGATGGAAAAGATTGAAAGCGACCTGCGCGCCAAAAACATCCCCGCCAAAATCACCCGCAGTGAAATCATCAACGGCGCCCAAACCATCCCCGTGATTGAAA
>OFEK01001668.1_pt1 | contig 14183 bp, 10 predicted proteins | sample 1521131 | NCBI WGS metagenome assembly OFEK01 (sample SAMN05720209, study PRJEB24109) | activated sludge metagenome | isolation source: Anaerobic digester | place: China | collected 2015-12-16
GCGATCATGGGCGTCGGTGCAACCCGCAGCTACTCGGCGGTCAAGTGGGGCGTGGTCCTTGCCATCTATCAGGTAAAATGGGAGATCGTAAAGGCGGCGATCACGGGGTATGTTCACAACCTGACATATACGCTCTGAAGGGGATGGCGCGGGATCTGCGGAACTCCTATAGAAGACAAAATCAACACACTTATGCACCCTTTTGAGTAATAATTAACTATCCCTATGATCACGTTTGTGCCAGAAACGTTCTATAGATATTGGGGAAAGGCAACCGCTGTTCACTGCGATCTTCCACAATACCATCTCCTCCCCTATCATGGTCTTGATGTCGCTGCTGTAGGGTCTGTATTGATTAAGCGTGATCTGAATCTTTTTTGTAAGTTTACAGAGAGGAAAACCCTCTCGGAGAATATCTTGCTGGAACTCATCCCATTCTTCCTCGCTATGCATGATGTTGGGAAATTCTCTGTGCGTTTCCAAAACTTGAAACCACAGTTGCTCTCACTCTTGCAGGGCAGGGCAAGTCATCAAGATTACACAATCCGTCACGATAACATGGCGATGACCCTTGTTGATTTAGATCTCCTGAATTATTCCAGAGAGATGAACTGGTTCCCGCACGACCAGTCATGGAATACCCGAGATTGGAATGACACTTGGCGGCCCTGGTTCCGGGCGGTTAGTGGTCACCATGGTACGCCCCCAAAAAAACCCGCCCTTAACATCAACCAGACAGGTCTCTTTGATGCTACAGATCGGGCCGCAGTTTGTGCGTTTGGAGATGCATGTGCGGCTCTGTTCATAAGTCATGACGGCGGTTACCAGTCGCTTGCATTCAGCGAAGAACTCATCGATTTCTTCAGACGGACTTCATGGCTGATTGCCGGCCTGACAGTCCTGAGTGATTGGATTGGTTCTGGAACCGACTTCCAGTATCACTCCGAACCGATGCCTCTTCATGAATACTGGAATAAGTTTGCGCTGCCCACCGCGGAGAAGGCAGTAAGGAAAGCAGGAGTTCTACCATCCCGGGTCTCACCGCACACCGGCATGACCAATCTCTTTCCACAACTCAAAACGCCAACAACCTTACAGGAAGCTGTTTCACATTGCCAGTTGCACACGGATCCTGAACTTTTCATCATAGAGGAGGCGACTGGAGGTGGAAAGACCGAAGCGGCCCTCGTCCTTGCACATCGGCTCATCGAGGTTGGAGCCGGAGAGGGTATATTCATGGGACTCCCCACGATGGCTACAGCCGACGCCATGTATGAGCGCTTTGAAAAGACATATCAGCGGATCTTCGCCGACAATGAGTATCCATCGCTTGTGCTCGCTCATAGTGCCCGTCACCTCTCAGATACATTCAGACAGTCGATCGGGCCAGCGGAGGGAGATGTTCATGAGCACTATGGGGAAGAAGAGGCAACTGCATCAGCACAATGCACGGCATGGCTTGCTGATAACCGGAAGAAATCCCTACTTGCCTCAGTAGGTGTCGGGACTATTGATCAAGTGCTAATGAGCATACTTCCCTTCCGTCACCAGTCGCTCCGTCTGCTTGGGCTTGCCCGTAATGTACTGATTGTCGATGAAGTGCACGCATATGATGCTTATATGCACACTCTCCTCCGGCACCTGCTCGAATTCCATGCAGCGCTTGGTGGAAGTGCGATTCTCCTCTCCGCTACTCTGCCGATGCACCAACGGCAGAATCTCGTTGCGAGTTTTCGTAAATATTTGGGGGATGATACTGTACCCACCCGGGAGACCGCATACCCTCTCATCACCAGAGCCTCGGCAAGCGGCCTCGAGGAAATCCCCATTACCCCGGATAGGCGTTCTCATAGGTACGTTCAGGTTGAACTGACTGATTCACTTGAAGATGTCGAAAATCGACTCAGAAATGCGATCGCCAGTGGACAGTGTGCCTGCTGGGTGCGAAATACAGTGACAGATGCTATCCGGGCTTATGAGCACCTCTCCTCTCTCTTCGGAAAGGAACATATCATGCTCTTTCATGCCCGATTTGCGATGTGCGACCGCCTGGCCATCGAGCAGAAGGTACTCAAGAAGTTCGGAAAGGAGAGCACCCTCAGCGATCGGCGAGGGCGGATCCTGATTGCTACCCAGGTGGTGGAGCAATCGCTTGATCTCGACTTTGACGTTATGATAACTGATCTTGCACCGATGGATCTCATTATCCAGCGTTCCGGGAGGCTTCACCGGCACCAAATATCTGAACGAGGAGACCGCGGAACGCCCACTCTGCTGGTGCTGGCACCCACGCTGACCGATGCCCCCGACAAAGACTGGTATATGCGAATGTTCCCGGCCGGGGCATTTGTTTACCCAAAACATGGGCAACTATGGCTCACTGCCAGATTCCTTGCGGAAAGAAGGCGGATCGTCATACCAGATGATGCCAGGAATTTGATCGAGGGCGTCTTCGATCCCGATATGCAGGCAACAGTACCGGAGGCTCTCACGAATAGAGATATGATAGCAGATGGGAAGGATCGGGGAGACACGTCGATGGCAAATTTGAATGTGCTCGCTTTAGATGAGGGATATGCTATGACGCCCGGGCAATGGCAGGAGGACACCCGGACCCCGACACGGTTGGGTGAGATGAGCGTCACTGTGATTCTTGCCCGATGGGATGGGGAGACATTGCGTCCCTGGTCGGATGTGGCAGAGTTTGCATGGGATATGAGCCAGGTGAGTATCAGGGAAACGATGATCTCGGGGTCTGCTGACTTAAGCGATGTTCCCCGGGCGGCGATAGATGCAGCGCGGGAGACGATGCCCGGGAAAGGGGTGGGGCGCATCCTGATCCCGCTCACTCAGACAGGTAGCGAACGATGGGAAGGGATGGCTACAGCAAGAAAAGGCGATGATATTCGCATTGTTTCAGTTATCTATGATCCCCAGACTGGTCTTCGCGTTGCTCCCCATGATGAGTGAACGGTCATTCACCTTTTACCGGTAGTTCCGGATTACTCTTTTTTTCCCGCTCTCTCTCAATAATCCTGCTATTATGGAAATTTTTTCCACTTTCGCAGTGCAGAGAGAAGCTTTATGACTTCTGAGGGTGGTCGATCAATAAGAACACTTCGGACGCCCTCTTTGTGGCAATAAAGTTCGGTAAAAACATTGCCGGACTTTTGTTACCTTCTAAAAAGACGGATGTGGAAAATATGGTCAATCTTATCCAGGAAGAGTGGATCCCTGTGATCCAGAGAGACGGATCACAAATATCTATTGCACCCTGGCAGGTCACTGATAACTATGAGGAAAATCCAATTCAGTGGCTGAACGCTCCCCGGGCGGACTTCAACGGGGCGCTGATACAGTTCCTGATAGGGCTTGTGCAGACTGCTCTTCCGCCATCAAGCGATCGCGAGTGGTTCCGCCGGTTCGAATCGCCTCCCCAACCCCCGGAGTTGAGGGAACGGTTCGCAACACTCAGCCACGCTTTTGAGATGGATGTTGACGAGTCGAGGTTCATGCAGGACTTTGATCTGCCCGAAAAGACGAAAACTTTTGAGATAAACCAGCTGCTTATCGAGATGCCTGGAGAGAAGACGGTGGAAGACAATAGCGACCATTTCATCAAACGAGGCACCGTGCAACAGATCTGTCCGTACTGCTGTGCCATGGCGCTCTACACCCTCCAGACAAACGCCCCTGGGGGAGGGCAGGGACACCGCACTTCACTTCGCGGCGGCGGCCCGTTGACAACCATTGTGGTGGGTCGGACGCTCTGGGAGACTGTCTGGCTGAACGTAATGCCTTCAGGAGAATTTGCCAGGCATGGGAATGCTGATCTGCAGGAAGATGCTGACATATTTCCCTGGCTCAGGCCGACAAGGACAAGTGAGGGGAAGGAACCAGAGCCAACTACTCCTCAGGATGCTCATCCGGCGCAGATGTTCTGGGGGATGCCACGGAGGATCAGGATCGAACAGGATGAGGTCGCAGAAGGGATCTGCGATCTCTGCGGGTGTTCCAGCACGCATCTTGCCCGGAAGTACCAGACAAAGAATCACGGGATTTACTACAGTGCGGAGTGGCGCCACACGCTCACCCCTTATGGAAAGGATAAATCCGGCAAACATTTCCCAATTCTGGGGAGGCGTGTGAAAGCTATTTCGTATCGCTACTGGTTGGGCCTGGTGCAAAACGAACTAAACTCACAATGGGAACCAGCATCTGTAATACATGCTTTCCGAGAGAAAAGACAGCCGGATCTTCCTGAAGTGCCTTTCCGCCTGTGGGCATTTGGCTACGATATGGACAAAATGAAAGCTCGGTGCTGGTACGAAGGGACGATGCCTCTTATCAAGGTCGATGAATCTATCCGTGCCAATTACGAGGTTGCCACGGCGCAGTTGATTACGGCAGCCTCACTTGTAGCAGAGACTACCCGCAAGGCAATCATAAAGGCACTCTTCTCTGAGAAGGCAGATGTGAAAGGTGATGTTTCAGTAATCGAGGATCGGTTCTGGAAAGATACTGAAAATCAATTCTATGAAGCACTGGACGACCTTAAAAAAACGCTGGAAGTAGGTGAAGAGGCGACTGAACTGAAACGTAAATGGCTTCATGATATCCGGAAGGAAGCAGAAAATCTGTTTGACGAATACTCTCAGTCGGCATTGATCGGGGTTGCCGATCCGCAGAGAATTGCAACGGCAAGGCGGGAGCTCAGAAACCTCACATCGTCCACTACAAAGAAGATCAGGGAAGCACTCGATCTCCCAAAACCGCCTTCCAGAAAGAAAAGTACGAAAATCCCTGCATGATGAGGTGATTAACCTGTGAAAACGAAACCATATCTTTCATTTACCAGACATCCCGAAGAAAAAGAGATTCTGGAGAAGTGGTGGAAAGAATTCAAGAATAATCCTGGCGATCGGGCAGCGTTGCGACGATGCAGATCCGCTGCCGAGATCGCATTCATCCCCTACTTCCACCGGTTACGTCTGGATCTCATAAAAATCGCATACGTACAGCCCCAATCCCTTGCGAGAGTTGCCGGAATCATGTCACACGTGAAAAACTATGACGAGTCCAACGTCTGGAGTATTGCCCGACAGATGGCAGCAAGGAAAGAAGGAAGCGACCAACCCCGGGTGAGCGACTTGCGTTTCCGGCGATTACTTGCTGTAGATGATGCGGATGAACTCTATGGATCGATGATCCGGATTGTCCGGCTCCTTGGCGGTGCTGTCGATATCCCGAGTCTGGCCGACGGCATCTACTGGTGGAATGGCAGAACAAAGAACACCTGGGCGTACGATTACTACTCTGAGGCGCCCACAAAGAAATGATTGAAACGGAGGAAAACGTATGAGTGAATTTATCCAGTTGCATATCCTCGCATCGTACCCCCCCTCAAACCTGAACCGTGACGACCTGGGCAGGCCAAAGACCGCAATGATGGGCGGATCTCAGCGACTACGGGTTTCATCACAGAGTCTGAAGAGGGCATGGAGAACATCTGATCTATTTGAAGAGTCGTTGCATGGGTTTATCGGGATCAGAACGCGGTCTATGGGCGAGATGATATACGGTGCAATGGTTTCAGGGCAACAGTTAATGAATGTCGTCACTGGAGAATCATCTGATCCGGCCCGCTCCCCTCTCTCTGAAGAGGATGCACTCATATGGTCGGCGGGAGTTGCAGGTGCTTATGGGGCACTGGAAAGTAGCAAAAAGTGGGAGAAAGGGCCTCGATATAAGCAGATGATCCATTTCAGGCCATCTGAGATTCAGGCCATCGACAATTTAATAGCCACTATTTCTGGGGAGCATGAGACAAACACGAGCGAAAATGTTGACATTGATCTAAAAGAGCTGAAAAATTACGGAGCCCACCTTGTCCAAGAGAAGAACTATGATGAGAAGAAAAAGAATAAGTTAAACCAACAGATCCGGAATATTACCCTCTTCAAGAAAGATACTGCAGCCGATATCGCCATGTTCGGGCGCATGATGGCTGATGCAACCGAATATAACGCTGAGGCGGCGGTACAGGTTGCTCACGCGATCACAGTTCACGAGGTTGCGGTTGAGGACGACTACTTCACCGCTGTAGATGATCTGAATCGTGGCGAAGAGAATCTAGGTGCCGCTCACCTCGGTGAGACCGAGTTCGCTGCTGGTCTCTTCTACCTCTATATCTGTATCAACCACGATCTGCTCGTAGAGAATCTCGGCGGTGATGAGGCTCTTGCAAATACCACCCTCCGTGCTCTGACTGAGGCGGCAGTGAAGATAGCCCCAACTGGTAAACAAGCGAGTTTTGCATCGCGAGCGTATGCCTCCTATCTCCTTGCCGAACGGGGATTCCAACAACCCCGATCGCTCTCAGTTGCATACCTGACAGCACTCCGTGATCAAAACCTCTTGGAGTCAGCAATCACATCATTGCTGGATACGTGTGAGAAGATGGATGCAGTGTATGGGAAATGCAGTGATGACAGATGTGAGATGAATGCATACGCTGGCAAAGGAACACTGGAAGAGGTGCTGGATTTCGTGGCTGGTAACCATGCATGAATTTCTAGTCTTCTCTCTGTATGGTGCAATGGCGTCGTGGGGCGATGTGGCAGTCGGTGATTTTCGGCCGACCCATGATCATCCTACCAGATCTGCGGTACTTGGCCTGATTGCGGCAGCTCTCGGGATACGGCGCGACGAAGAGGAACGACTTGCTACACTTTCAGATGGATATAACATTGGCATACGACTTGATGTCCCCGGCACCCTGCTCAGGGATTACCACACCGCTCAGGTTCCGCGATCCGGGGCAAAAAGGGCTATGCGAGAACATCCAACGCGGCGAAGTGAGCTGGAGGCTCCGGTACATATATCGACGATACTCTCTACACGAGAGTATTACTGCGATGCAGTCTCCACTATCGGCCTCTGGAACAGAACGGAGGATGCACCTTATACGCTGGAATATCTCCGCGATGCCCTCAACAACCCGGCGTTTGTCTTTTACCTGGGCCGGAAGGCCTGCCCTCTCGCGATTCCACTCGATGCGAGGATTGTGAGAGGTGAGAACCTTGCAGAAGTCTTTGCTTCTGTGCCTTTCCCGGGAGGAGAATTCTTGAAACAGATTTTACCGTCGAACAGGGAAGTCAGGATTTACTGGGAAGGAGATGAGGATACGGGTATTCAAGCAATTCATTCCGGGACGCGCCATGATAAACCACTCAGCCGGAAACGATGGCAATTTGGCGACCGAGTCGAACATTACGGTGTGATTGAGCGCAAGGAGGGAGAGTGTGTATCTGAGCAGAATCCGGCTCAGACCTGACGCGGCCGGAAAGAGCGAGTTCTGGCAGTGTTTTGGGAGTGAGTATCAGGCGCACCGGCAGGTCTGGGAGTTGTTTACCGATGGTCCCGACCGGGAGCGCGATTTCTTGTACCGCCAGGAGACTTTCGGTAATATGCCGATGTTTCACGCGGTTTCTGAACGAAAACCTGCGAACCGAGGCGGCTTATGGGATATTGAGCCGAAAATCTATGAGCCGATACTCCGGGAGGGACAGCGGCTTGCCTTTGTTCTCCGGGCCAATCCTATCCGGACAAAACGTGACGAGGAGGGACGGCACAAACGGCACGATGTCGTGATGGATATCAAAAAGCGGCTCAAGCAACAGGGTCTATCTCGTGCATCATGGCCGCTCGAACCGGAGATTGTCCAGCAGGCAGGATTTGCCTGGCTTGCGATGCGAGGGGAACAGTGCGGGTTTGATATCAGGGATGGGGAGGTCAGGGCAGATGGTTACCGGCAGCAACGGTTCTTCAAACAGGGGAAGAACGAACCGGTTCGGTTCAGTACTATTGATTATACCGGCCTACTGACAGTTATCGAACCCGAAGCATTTTTAAAGGTACTGTATACCGGGATAGGACCTGCGAAAGGGTTTGGGTGCGGGATGATGATGGTGCGGCCGGCGACGCGGTAGGGGAGAAGGTATGCTCCCTCCGCTCAAGCCGATTGCCATCAAGGAACGGATCTCTCTCCTTTTCCTGGAGAAGGGCGAACTGGACGTGCTCGACGGCGCTTTTGTGCTGGTCGACAAGAACGGGGTGCGCACCCAGATCCCGGTGGGGAGCGTCGCCTGCCTGATGCTCGAGCCGGGGACCCGGGTCTCGCACGCGGCGGTGGTGCTTGCGGCCCGGGTCGGTTGTCTTCTGGCCTGGGTCGGGGAGGCCGGGGTGCGCCTCTATGCTGCCGGGCAACCCGGGGGCGCGAGGTCGGACCGCCTGCTCTACCAGGCAAAGCTTGCGCTTGACGAGGAGGCACGGCTGAAGGTGGTACGGAAGATGTACGAGATCCGGTTCCAGGGCCCCGTCCCGTCGCACTACTCGGTGATGCAGTTACGGGGGATGGAAGGAGCCCGGGTCCGGGAACTCTACGTGCAGCTCGCGAGGAAGTACGGCATTGAGTGGAAGGGGAGGAACTACGACTCCTCCAGCTGGGGGAGCGGCGATCTTCCGAACCGCTGCCTGAGTTCTGCAACAGCCTGCCTCTATGGGATCTGCGAGGCGGCGGTGCTCGCCGCCGGGTACGCGCCCGCCATCGGGTTCATTCACTCAGGCAAGCCTCTTTCGTTTGTCTATGATGTTGCCGATCTCTTCAAGTTCGATACCGTGGTGCCGGTGGCGTTCCGGGTCGCCGCGGAGAACCCGTTCGATCCGGAGCGAGCCGTACGGCTGGCGTGCCGGGACAGTTTCCGCGAGACAAGGCTGCTCAAGAAGATCATCCCCGCTATCGAGGAGGTCCTGAAGGCGGGTGGGATCGCCATGCCGGAGCCGCCCGAGGACGCACTGAGACCGGCGATCCCGGAAGAAGGGGGGTTGGGCGATGCTGGTCATCGTGGTTGAGGCCGCTCCGCCCCGGCTCCGGGGCAGGCTGGCGGTCTGGCTGCTGGAGGTCCACGCCGGGGTATACGTCGGGGATCTCTCGATGAAGGTCAGGGAGATGATCTGGCGGCAGGTTATGGCCGGAATCGAGGAGGGCAGCGCTGTGATGGCCTGGAGCACCAACACCGAGCAGGGATACGACTTCACGACGATCGGGAAAAACCGCAGGGTGCCGCTGGACCTGGACGGCGTGAGGCTTGTATCGTTTCTCCCCCTTGCAGGAGGAGATTCCGCCGGTGTTATAACCCATGACGACGAAGAGGAGAGTATCGAATGTGGTTCGCTCGATACTTCGGAGTGAGGCAGATGATGGCTTTCAGCGATTCCCTGATACCTCATGACGAGTTTCTGATCCTGTATTTGGATGGGTGGAAGTAACCTTCCCCTTTCTGGTATATATTGGGAAGAGAGTTCCCCATGCACGTGGGGATGAACCGATCCACGAGGTCTTCTCGCGGGAGAGCCCGGGGAGTTCCCCATGCACGTGGGGATGAACCGAATCTCAAGGTCGTTGCCCGCCCCGTCCTTGAGAGTTCCCCATGCACGTGGGGATGAACCGGTGTTGTGGTCTGCGGTCTCGAGTGCTTGATGTGAGTTCCCCATGCACGTGGGGATGAACCGACATCCTGATCACCGACCCCCCCAATCCCCGTGGAGTTCCCCATGCACGTGGGGATGAACCGTCATTTCTTTCACTCCTCTACCAGGTTTATCTGAGTTCCCCATGCACGTGGGGATGAACCGGGGCCAGAGCGATAATCTCGCGAGCGCGCCGAGAGTTCCCCATGCACGTGGGGATGAACCGGCAGGACGAGACGGTGCAATGGCAGGTCACACGAGTTCCCCATGCACGTGGGGATGAACCGGTAATATCTGAATAAACGAGATTGTTCGAGTAGAGTTCCCCATGCACGTGGGGATGAACCGGAATTTGACGAGCGCGAAGACGTGGTCGCGCTGAGTTCCCCATGCACGTGGGGATGAACCGTCCCCCATATAATCAGAGAGGTATATAACCCCGAGTTCCCCATGCACGTGGGGATGAACCGTACATTTTCTCTAATTCGTAACACGGAGATCCGAGTTCCCCATGCACGTGGGGATGAACCGGGCTCCGTAAACAGATTACCGTATGCGTCAAGGAGTTCCCCATGCACGTGGGGATGAACCGGTGTGGCAGTCGCCGGGTATCAGTCGAGAACTGAGTTCCCCATGCACGTGGGGATGAACCGTCCTCCCGGAGCCACGGCATAGCCACCTCGGCGAGTTCCCCATGCACGTGGGGATGAACCGGACTGGCAGCGTTCGGCGTCGCTCCGGAGTGCGAGTTCCCCATGCACGTGGGGATGAACCGAGCTGATCCACGACAGGATCGCGCTGGAGGGGGAGTTCCCCATGCACGTGGGGATGAACCGACCGAGCGTCAACGCAGCGGCGATCAGGCGACGAGTTCCCCATGCACGTGGGGATGAACCGTTCTTCCTGGCGATGGCCGGGCGGCGCTACGTGAGTTCCCCATGCACGTGGGGATGAACCGGCAAAAAATGCTTCCGCCCCGGAGCGTCATTGGAGTTCCCCATGCACGTGGGGATGAACCGCAAGCATACGAGATCCTCTTCGACGACCACACGAGTTCCCCATGCACGTGGGGATGAACCGATCGACCTCATCCACATCCCCACCACTGCAAAGAGTTCCCCATGCACGTGGGGATGAACCGAGCCCGATCGCGCAGATATCGCGGCGGGGGATGAGTTCCCCATGCACGTGGGGATGAACCGATATCGCTGCACGAGCCAGGCGCGGTCATTCAGAGTTCCCCATGCACGTGGGGATGAACCGTGTGCGGACGGTAAAATACAGTACTGGTCCGAGAGTTCCCCATGCACGTGGGGATGAACCGACTCCTGGATCGGCATCGCTTGCCGTAACGACGAGTTCCCCATGCACGTGGGGATGAACCGACTACGCCGAGGAACTCGCGGACGCGACGCATGAGTTCCCCATGCACGTGGGGATGAACCGATCCACCAGTGCCGCTCCTGGTAGTGCGACCGGAGTTCCCCATGCACGTGGGGATGAACCGGCCCGTTCCACTGGCTGTACACCGACTACATCGAGTTCCCCATGCACGTGGGGATGAACCGCAGGATGCCGTCGGCGCCGGTGAACCGGGACCGAGTTCCCCATGCACGTGGGGATGAACCGTTCAGGGGCGGGTATCTGCGACCGGGGCGAGGGAGTTCCCCATGCACGTGGGGATGAACCGCTCTTCAGGGACGACGACGCCGATAGCGCGGTGAGTTCCCCATGCACGTGGGGATGAACCGGACTCCGAACGGAGGCCTTCTAAATGCCTTCCGAGTTCCCCATGCACGTGGGGATGAACCTGACACGCACCGGGACGGGAAGAACACCCCGGGGAGTTCCCCATGCACGTGGGGATGAACCGGACCCATACGCGCACACCGGCGTACGGCCGTGGAGTTCCCCATGCACGTGGGGATGAACCGGCCACCACAGGCCTTCCGAGGCGCTCATGATCGAGTTCCCCATGCACGTGGGGATGAACCGCCTGACATGGCGGGCCACCGATCACGCCGGTGGAGTTCCCCATGCACGTGGGGATGAACCGACCGGGACGGCAATCCCGTTCTCCACCCCCGTGAGTTCCCCATGCACGTGGGGATGAACCCTTCTTCCGGATCGTGAGCGCCCAGGCGACCTGGAGTTCCCCATGCACGTGGGGATGAACCGAGACATTCCGGCTTCAAGGGGGATACGCTCTTGAGTTCCCCATGCACGTGGGGATGAACCGCGGGAATTGCTGCTAATATTCCATTTGTGTAGGAGTTCCCCATGCACGTGGGGATGAACCGACGATCGATCAGGTAGAACTGCCGGTGGCTGAGAGTTCCCCATGCACGTGGGGATGAACCGCGAACCAAATCAGGGATAATGCCATTGACGGAGAGTTCCCCATGCACGTGGGGATGAACCGTAGCATTGTTTAACGATGTTCCAGAAAAATCGGAGTTCCCCATGCACGTGGGGATGAACCGAACACGCATTAGCCAAATTTGAGGGTGATTATGAGTTCCCCATGCACGTGGGGATGAACCGATCGTCAAACAGGGCGAAAACGCGCAAAACAAGAGTTCCCCATGCACGTGGGGATGAACCGAGGTGAAAAATGGCTTCCAAATCTCTCCCCAAGAGTTCCCCATGCACGTGGGGATGAACCGTATGACAGTATTAGCATATCAATCATATTTATGAGTTCCCCATGCACGTGGGGATGAACCGAACATGGTAATCCATTGAGGAGATTTGATTACGAGTTCCCCATGCACGTGGGGATGAACCGACCGGCGGCACGCCCCGGCGATCGCCTGCACAGAGTTCCCCATGCACGTGGGGATGAACCGCTCTACGAGGGCGGGTTCCGCATCAATGAGCTGAGTTCCCCATGCACGTGGGGATGAACCTGCTCCAGCGTGCGGCACGTCGGGCGGGGGTCGGAGTTCCCCATGCACGTGGGGATGAACCGAGGAAGAGAAGCACAAACATGAACAGTCTTTAGAGTTCCCCATGCACGTGGGGATGAACCGATATTTTGCTCCCGTGACCAAAATAATCACGAGAGTTCCCCATGCACGTGGGGATGAACCGGTCTCGGAACTCCCGAAGGCCATGCAAAGAAAGAGTTCCCCATGCACGTGGGGATGAACCGGCTAAATTGACTACATTATATGGAATGTAGATGAGTTCCCCATGCACGTGGGGATGAACCGATGATACTCCCTTTAGGGATATGTATTTTAACGAGTTCCCCATGCACGTGGGGATGAACCGGCATACATCAGGGGGGAACTTCATCTCCCCTAGAGTTCCCCATGCACGTGGGGATGAACCGTTCGCCACCTACGCGCACCTCACCGGCGTCGAGAGTTCCCCATGCACGTGGGGATGAACCATGAACCCCCTAACCATACTTGGAAACTACATGGAGTTCCCCATGCACGTGGGGATGAACCGTTACTTTAACCACTTTTTTTATTCGTTTTTGGGAGTTCCCCATGCACGTGGGGATGAACCGAGAACTGGGATAAAATAGATACAGAATTAGATGAGTTCCCCATGCACGTGGGGATGAACCGGGAACAGGTAGTAATGCAACGGAGAGCACCGAGAGTTCCCCATGCACGTGGGGATGAACCGAAACTCGTCTGCGATCATGGCCAGCGGGCGGTGAGTTCCCCATGCACGTGGGGATGAACCGTATCCTGTGGATACCTACCTACAGAATACAGAGAGTTCCCCATGCACGTGGGGATGAACCGCCAGTAGTGGAAAATGCGGTCAGGCGAATACCGAGTTCCCCATGCACGTGGGGATGAACCGAGCGCGTGGACCCCTCTATCCTCCGCTATCACGAGTTCCCCATGCACGTGGGGATGAACCGATAGTTAGCGCTCCAAAAAGAAGTAAAAAAACGAGTTCCCCATGCACGTGGGGATGAACCGCCCAAATTTTCGTTAAAATCCCTTATATCCCCGAGTTCCCCATGCACGTGGGGATGAACCGATAACCAGTTCTCCACAACCACGCCCACAAATGAGTTCCCCATGCACGTGGGGATGAACCGACGGTTGCAGATGTTGAACCTTTAATGAATGAGAGTTCCCCATGCACGTGGGGATGAACCGGCCGAACGGCTCGTAAACCCTGACATGAACGAGAGTTCCCCATGCACGTGGGGATGAACCGACATCGATTTTATGTCTTACTTCCAGTGTTTCGAGTTCCCCATGCACGTGGGGATGAACCGAGAACCGTTTGACGTTCCTTCGCGGTCATTCTGAGTTCCCCATGCACGTGGGGATGAACCGGATGCTGAAGAAGACCCACGGTACGGATTGCAGAGTTCCCCATGCACGTGGGGATGAACCGCCTGCTTTCCTTTGCTTTTCCTTTTGTTGATAGAGTTCCCCATGCACGTGGGGATGAACCGGTAACGCCGCCGTATTTAAGGAAGAATCAACCGAGTTCCCCATGCACGTGGGGATGAACCGATCGATACCGAATTTCTCACCGTGGACTGTAGGAGTTCCCCATGCACGTGGGGATGAACCGGGCGATGATGCCCTGCGCCGTCGCCTGTTGCAGAGTTCCCCATGCACGTGGGGATGAACCGTCCCTGTAGACCCTATCGCGGTCCTCGATATCGA
>OFEK01001672.1_pt1 | contig 14105 bp, 12 predicted proteins | sample 1521131 | NCBI WGS metagenome assembly OFEK01 (sample SAMN05720209, study PRJEB24109) | activated sludge metagenome | isolation source: Anaerobic digester | place: China | collected 2015-12-16
ACGGTATTATCATCAAAAGGGGAAAATCATTGCAGCACTCGACCATGATCCCGACCTCGAAATGGCTTTTGAAGTGCTATTGGATACTGCCCGATACAACGAGATAATTTACCCGAAAATACCTTAGCAGGAATCATCATGGACAGCGCACCTTCATCTCAAGCCGGTAAGGCTTATTTTGTTGCACTTGTGCTCATGGCAATGAGTGTTCCACTTTCAAAATTTACGATGAGTGTGTTTCAGTTTGTATTGGTTATAATCTGGTTTTTAGACGGGATTTCTTCAGAAGTTTTAAAACGGTTTTTCAGAAAATCAAATCCTTTTGGTGCTATTTTGTATACTGTTACTTACATCATTCGCCTGGCTGCAGATAACTTTATTGAGAAGTTTAAACTTTTTTTCAAAAATAGAACAGCACTCATCGTATCTTCCATTTTCCTGTTGCATATCATCGGGCTAATCCATACAAGTGATTTTAATTATGCCCTAAAAGACCTGCGAACAAAATTGCCACTTTTTGTACTTCCACTTGTGATGAGCACTATGCCTGCCCTAAGCCGAAAACAGTTGAATCAATTGTTGTTGTTTTATGTTGCTGCTGTATTTATAGGTACACTTTTCAGTATGAATGTATTTTTTAAGCAGGAATTTAATGATATCAGAACTATCTCCATTTTTATTAGTTCTATCCGGTTCTCGCTCAATATTTTATTTGCAATTTTCATTCTGGGATGGTTTATCACCATCGACAGAAGTTTTTCGTGGCAATGGCTAAGTTTGATGTTTTTAATATTACTATGGTTTTTGGCATTTTTAATGATATTGGAATCGGGTATCGGACTAGTGAGCCTCGTTTTGTTACTTTCATTAATAGCTGCCTACAAAGCCATTACTATTGCCGGATGGGAAAAACGTTTCGTCACACTAATGCTGATGATACTTATCCCACTGGGGTTCACCATGTACATCATTCACGAGGTAAAAGTATTAAGCACAGCCAAACCAGTAAGTTTTGAACAGTTCGATTCGCATACCGCACAAGGTACACCTTATGTTCACGACACAATCAGTTTTGGCATTGAAGACGGCAAATATGTTGGCCTATACCTTGCAATTACTGAAATGGAACAAGCATGGAATCAACGCAGCAACTTTGATTTTAACGGACAGGATAAAGCGGGTCAATATCTAAAATATACCTTGATCCGATACCTTACATCCAAGAACCTCCGTAAAGATGCTGAAGGTGTTAACTCGCTTACTATAAAAGATATAAAAGCAGTAGAAAATGGTGTTGCCAATGTGAACTACCTTGAAAACCCAAGCATAAGAACACGCATTTCGAAAATGCTATTGGGCTATCAAAACTACGCAAACCTCGACAATCCAAATGGCAGCTCATTGATGCAACGGATTGAATATATCAGGGCATCTTTTCATATTATCCACAACAACCTGCTGTTTGGAGTTGGAACAGGTGACTTACCCATGCATTTTGAAAGGGCTTATGAAGAAATAAATTCCAGCCTTCATGCTCAATGGCGCTGGAGGTCGCATAATCAGTACATTTCCATCCTGGTAGGCTTTGGCATTTTTGGATTGATCTGGTTTTTAGTAAGTTTTGGATATCCCTATTTCTCAAATTCATCCAACAGACATTTCCTTTATACTATTTTCCTATTGATCATCATGTTTTCGATGGTAACTGAGGACACGATTGAAAATCAGGCCGGAGTAACACTTTTGGCCTATTTCAATTCACTCTTCTTATTCGCAGCCTCCAAAACCGGATTAAATACCAAGTGAAAACCTGAATGATATTCAATTGATTGTCAAAAAAAACAATCATTGTAAGAAGTGGCAAAAAATTCAGGCTTGAAAATTTTATCGTAATTTTACGACCTTAAATTACTTTATGAGAAAAGAAATTGTTCCTCTGCATGTTTTGATTCTCGATTCCGCCTCAGAATTAGCCTCAGATGATAAACATTTACTTGAGCAAGCCCGAAAAGCAGCCGAAAATGCTTATGCTCCTTACTCACGATTTCAGGTAGGTGCTGCCGTGCGGCTGGCTAATGGGGAAATCATTTCGGGAAACAATCAGGAAAATGCAGCTTACCCAAGTGGATTGTGTGCCGAAAGAATTACGTTGTTCTATGCACATTCCAGGTTTCCGGATGTTGCTGTAGAGGCTATCGCAATCACAGCCAAAGGAAACAAAGGCATAATTGACGAACCACTTTCTCCTTGTGGTGCCTGCCGGCAAGTGATGGCCGAATCAGAAAAAAACTCCAATCAATCCATGCGAGTGATAATGCAAGGACAGAAAGGACCTGTGATGATAGCTGAGAGCATGAAAGTGCTACTTCCCTTTTCTTTTTTGGATGATTACCTGCATCGTTATACCATTACTGACCGTTAAATAATCCGGAAATATTTTCATGATGAACAACAAAAAAATTATCTTCTTTCTATTCGTTGGATTGCTCCTGTTCAGTGCTTTCAGAAGTGATATGCCTGCTTATAAATTATATAACCAAAAGGGAAAACGTACTAGTTTCAGTAAACTGGTTAAAGAAGCGGCAAAAGCTGATGTGATCTTCTTTGGCGAATTGCACAATAATCCTATTGCCCACTGGCTGCAACTTGAATTAACTGCTGAACTTCATGAAATTCATGGAGAAAAGCTATTACTGGGAGCCGAAATGATAGAAACCGATAACCAGGAGGCACTTGAGCTTTATTTGAGCGGTGCTATTGAGCACGATTCGCTTAAAAATCTTGCACGATTGTGGGGAAACTACAAAACAGATTATAAACCACTCGTTGATTTAGCCAAAGAAAAGCAGTTGAAATTTATCGGAACCAATGTACCCAGACGGTATGCTTCTATGGTTTATAAGGGTGGTTTTGAAGCACTCGATACACTTCCGAAACTTGATAAACAATGGATTGCTCCCCTGCCCATTGAATATGATCCAACACTACCGGCTTATAAGGAAATGATGGAGATGATGGGGGGAATGAAAAACCATAGCACAGAAAATTTTCCAAAAGCACAAGCCATCAAAGATGCAACAATGGCCTGGAAAATAGCTGAAAACTGGCAAAAAGGAAGTTTTTTTATCCATTATAACGGAAGTTTTCATTCTGATAATTATGAAGGGATCGTTTGGTATCTCAAACAACTAAAACCCGAAGCAACTATCCTGACAATTACTACCATCGAAGTAAGCAACTTGCAGCGTAAACTTGAAGAAGAACTAAGGTTTGTGGCCGATTTCACAATTGCAGTACCAGAAACAATGACAAAAACATATTGAATAATTTTTTTAAATGACTTGACAAGCAATGACATTTGTCGTAAATTTGTGGACAAATGTATTGATATGATCACAACAACCGGAAACATTAAGCACATTATCTCGGAAGCCATTGTAGAGTATGCACGCAAAAGTACCCGCCAACGCACGTATGAATCACTTGCTAATAAATCATCTATTTTGCAAGTACTCGAAAATAAACTATTGGTCAGTTCTTTAATCAGGTCGGGAATTCCTTATCATGTTTTTCAGGCTATTCAGGATGTGAGTCCTTTTTCCGAAAATCAATGGGCGGTTTTTTTGGGTGTTTCCACAAAAACCATAAGCAGAAGTAAGCAAACAGAAAACTTTGTTTTTAAACCTCTTCAATCTGAACGTATTGTTGCAATGGCGGAGTTTATTTATAATGGGTTGCAGGTGTTTGAGGATTACAATCAGTTCAAGCTCTGGCTTCACACGCCTGTTTATGCTTTAGGCAATAATAAGCCTGTTGATTTATTAAATGATCAGTATGGCCGCGATTTGGTTTTAGCTGAATTGATTCACATTGATCATGGCATTTTTGTATAACCATGGAGGTTTTCAGACTTAGCAGAGCCAGATATGCGGATCAACTCTCGGGTTTTGGGGCAGCTTTAAAAGGGGCTCGATGGAACTCACGCGGTGTTGAATTGATTTATACGGCCGAAAATCGTTCGCTGGCAATGGCAGAGGTTTTGGTGCATTTGAGTTTGGCCATGTTGCCCAGAGACTTTATGATGCTTACCATTTTCATCCCGAATGAAATAGAGGTATTCAATCTTCCTCTTTCACAACTCTCGGATGGCTGGAATAGTTTTCCACACAAACGCATTACTCAGGAGCTTGGTGATTTATTTATTCACGAAAAGCGATATGCTGTTATGCGGGTTCCATCAGTTGTTACTCAAGGTGATTTTAATATTCTGATCAATCCGGGCCATACGCTTTTCAAGGAGATATCAATCGTTAGGAGTGAGCCATTCCCATTTGATCGCCGAATTTTTAAATAATTACACAACCGCAAAGGTAAAAAGCAAATTGGCAAAGAAATTCCAGAGTGTAACTACAGCAATTGCAAAAACCTTACTCAGGTAAAAGTTCATTTTCAATCGGCTAACCAACAAATACAATATTAAGGTATTTACAACCAGTCCGATCACCGAAATGCCGATAAATTCGGTGTATTCCAAGGCAATATTTGGGTTTGTACTTTCGAATGTCCAGATACGATTGAGCACATAATTGCTGGTAGCTGCCATCATAAAACCAATGGCATTGCTCACATATTTCTGCACATGAAAGATTTCCTTAAACAGATAAGTGAGGCCAAAATCGACAAACAAGCCTGAAAAGCCGACCACTCCGAATTTCAGAAATTTCAGATAAAAACTTCTGGAGGCAAATTCAATATTAACTAGCAGGGTATTCACCAATTACAACTCCACGATCAAAATCACCTTTTCGCTTCCACGCATTACATCCACATTGGCACGTTCGCCGCCTTTCAGTTGTTTGAGCCTGTTCATATAATCGTAAATCGTACCAACCGGCATGCCGTTTATACCCACAATTTTATCACCTTTCAACATTCCGGCTCTGTCTGCTGGTCCGCCTTTGGTTACGCCTCCAACTCCAAGACCGTCAGTGGCGTTGCTTGTGAAATCAGGCATGATGCCAAGTGTGACCTTGAAACCACGACGCCCTGTTGTGCGTTGCTTTGGCCCGGCCTCCTGAAAACTAAGCCTTTCATCACGGTTGAGTAATTCAAGAAGCAGATCTTCGCTAAAATCCAACACATCAGCCATCCCTTCATAATTTATTTTATCCCAGGTATCTGCAGGTGTATGGTAGTCGCCATGTGCGCCAGTGCTAATGAAAAAGACCGGAACATCCTGTGCATAAAAAGAGGCATGATCAGAAGCACCAAAGCCTTCGGGTGAATAGGAAAGTTGCAGATTATGATTTGCTTTAAGCTGGTCCAGCAGGTATTCAGATTCGGATGAGGTTCCTGTTCCACCAATTACCACAGCGCGTTCTTCGTTCAAACGGCCAATCATATCGAAGTTCATCATAGCCTGCACTTGCTCAGTATCAAAAGGAAAGTTTTTGACCAGATAGGCAGATCCAAGCAATCCGAGTTCTTCAGCTCCAAAAGCAGCAAAAACAACTGTTCTCTTAGGTTTTTCATCAAGTGCTGCTATTTTTTCAGCCAACTGCATCACCCCAACAGTCCCGGAAGTATTGTCATCAGCTCCATAATGTGGAGCCACAGTATCGGGAACCCGCGAGCCGGAACCCGGGCCACCCAGCCCCAGGTGGTCGTAATGCGCTCCAACAACAACTATTTCGTCTTTTAATACAGGATCAGAACCTTCCAGTTTAAACAAAATATTCTGAGTTTTTACTTCCTGACGTTGCAGCATGGTTGTTGCTGAAAGAAGTTTTTCGGATAAACTGTAAGAATCATTTCCACTTTTGATAGCTAATGATTCCAGGCTATCGGTTGATAATTCATTATCCAGCAAATACTGATCCGCCCAGTTGCGCTTTAAATCGATAACAGGAATTCCGGAACTAACAATAGAGCGTTCGAACAAAAGTGGTGTGATCTCATCTTTAGGATCATTTTGTGTACCACCTACAACCAAAAGCCCTGCCGCCCCGTGATCTTTGGCATTTAGCGCCTTGTTCCGAACAGTAGCAAAAGGAATAAAAGGGCTGTCATTATTTTCAGGTTCCGGATCGCCTTCAAGAACCAAAACCCATTTGTCTTTGACGTCAACACCTTCATAATCATTCCATTGCAAGCTATCTAAATCCAAAACGAGTCCAAATCCAGCAAAAACAATTTCCGCTTCAACAGTGGCATTGCTACTAAACGCATATAAACTAAAATCCTCCTCGAAGACTGCTTTGCTTTTACCAAGCTGAAGACTATTATCTTTAGTAGCCTCTACAGATGTTACTACCGAAAAATACTGAAATCCATTATCAGCCAAAGGAGTAAGTCCGGCTTCAAGAAAGGACTCACGAATAAAATCAGCAGCCAGTTGATCTTCGGGTGTTCCCGGAAAACGTCCTTTCAACTCATCAGAAGCCAGATAACGCATTTGCTCCTGCATTTGCTTAATTTCAGCTTGTGATTGTTGAGCCTGGGTCCAAAAAGAAAAAAGGATAAATATGGATATAACTGAAAAACGCATAGTTAGAAATTTTGTGCAAAAATACGCTTTTCAAATGATTTGAATAAGACGTAAAAATTCACAAAATTTGCGATCTTTGCCTTCCTGGATAAGGAGAATTTTTATGAAAAGCCAAAACCTAAATTTTGAACCCGAACTGGAAGCGATCATTAAAAAATGTGACGCCTGCACGATGGCTATGGTTGATGAAGCTAACCAACCCTATGCTGTGCCAATGAACTTTGGTTACGAAGATGGCCGGTTGTTTTTACATTCGGCACCGGAAGGCAGGAAAATTGAAATTCTGAAAAAATATCCTAAAGTCTGTGTCACATTTAGCACCGATCACGAGCTTCGGTTTCAAAGTAGTGAAATAGCCTGCAGCTATTCGATGAAATACCGCTCTGTACAGATTATTGGTGAGGTAATTTTTGTTGATGACATCAAAGAAAAACAAGCCGCACTTGATGTAATCATGCATCAATATACTGATAACACATTCAGTTACAGCGAACCCGCACTAAAAAATGTTTGTGTGATGGAAGTGCTTGTAAGGCAGATTAACGGAAGAGCTTACGGCTATTAATTGTTGAATTTCAGAAACAGTGAACGAAACACAGGCACTTCCACAAACCGAAATCTCAAGACGAAAGCAGGCCAAAATCATCCGGTTTTCAAGGAAAATTCACCGGACAACTGGCTTGATTTTACTGGTTTTCATCCTTAATATGGCCATCACAGGCATCTTACTTGGCTGGAAAAAAAATAGTTATGATTATATTTTGCCCAATAACAGACAGGGCATCACTTCAAATCTGAAAAACTGGAAATCTCTCGACAGCCTCAAAAAAGCTGCCATACAAAGTTTATCCGATTTCTCTTCCGAGTTGGAAACAGATATATCACGAATCGATATCATGCCAGACCAAGGAATAGTAAAATTCATTTTCAAATATCATTATTGGGGAGTTCAACTGGATGGGGCAACAGCTGAGGTACTGCACATCGGGAAACGCCGTTCAGATTTTTTGGAAGAACTGCATGACGGCTCTTTTTTAGATCATTTTTTTGATTCCAGTTTTAGTTTTTTCAAGTTGTTTTATACGAGCATCATGGGATTTTCACTAATATTGTTCGGCATTAGTGGTTTTTGGATTTGGTATGGACCACAAAAAATGAGAAAGAAAAAAAACATAACATTAAAAAGAAAATTATAGTAATGAGAAAATTTAGCTTTATCACTTTGTTAATCATTTTGTCAGGATTTACTGTAAAGGCACAATACATTACGCCCGGTAACAATCAAACCTTTACACTTGATGACCTGGTTGATTTGAGTGGCGGAACTGTAAGTTTCGAAAACGGAAGTTACATCATCAATAATGCGCTAACCATTTCTGCTACTGACACTTTAAAAATATCTGAAGCTACTGTTCTAAAAATAGCTGCAGGCCTTCGACCCGAGTTTTATGGTAGTTTTATATCAAATCCTGAAAGTGGAGAAGTAGTCATAACTGCCGTAGATACCATCACTCCCGGACAAGGCTTTGATGGTTTAAGATTTGAAGATTCGCAGGCCAATTATTTTGCCAACACACGTATCACGCATGGCGGAGGCATCTCCCTCATCGAAACTGAAGCCACTTTTGAATACTGCACCTTTGTTCATAATAGTTCGGCAAGCACTTCGAACGTGATCAACTACAGCAATTGCGATCCGATCATTCGATATTGTCGTTTTGTTGAGAACGAGCGTTCGGCGATTGGGTCGGGTGCCAATACGGAAGGATCTCCTCAGATTTACTTCAATGAATTCATCCACAATACTACCGACAACAGCAATCGTCCGCAGATCAATCTGGGCCCTGGTGCTGCCGACAGCATTTATATCGTTGGCAATTATGTTGAAGGTTTTCATGATAATGTAGGCGGGATTTCTATCAACAGTTTGGTTGGTGTTGGAAATACCAAAGCCGTTGTTTCGGGCAACATAATTGTAAATAACCGATACGGCTATGCGCAAATCGGAAGTAACATAAGCAGCAGGATTACCGACAATATTATTCTGGACAACGACATTCAGAACGATCCTATGCTGGGTGGCAGCGGATTGAATTTTTACGGAGCTAACACTACTAACAAAGCGGTTGTGCGCAGAAACCTGATTTCTGGAAACTTGTGGGGAATTACCACCCAGCAAGTTTTTGATCTCGATCTTGGCACAAGCATGGATCCAGGTGGCAATGTTTTTTATGAGAATGGAAACGGCGGAGCAACCTATGCTTTTTACAACAACATAGCCGAAGATGTGAATGCCATTGGCAATTACTGGGGCACAAATGATGTAGCCGTAGCCGAAACTTATATTTTTCATCAACCTGATGATGGCACGCTCGGGCTGGTAACTTACGAACCGATTAAAACCCTGGAACCCGAATTTTTGTCATTCGCACTACTGGCCAGCAATAATCCGCAACTTGAAAACGATATTTCAGGAACGATAGACTACGACAATTTTACGGTTACACTCGAAGTTCCGGCAGGCATTTCGCTTACAAACCTAATCCCGACCTATACTGTAGAACTCGGTATCATTGGTAATCCTGCTTCGGAAGTAGCTCAGGATTTCAATGAAAATGTTGTTTATGCGCTAAACACTCCTCATGGTTCAGAGGCAGAATGGACGGTAATAGCAAATCAACAATCAGCCACTTACGACCTGACTTTTATGGTTGAAGATGAAGATGGTGTTGCCATTTCCGGTGCTGAAATTATTCTGGAAGGAGTTGGTACACAGAGCACAAATGACAGTGGCATTGCTATTTTTGAATCCCTGGAACCCGGAATTTATGTTTATGAAGTTTTGGTTGAAGCTTACGAGCCAGTCAATGGATCAGTGGAACTGATTGACGAAAACCATACAGAACTGATTGTTATGGACATTTTTGTTGATCTAAATGAGACTAATCAGAAAGCTATTCAAATCTATCCCAATCCTGTTCAGGATGTGTTGCAGATTAAGGGATTGTCAGCTGAAAGAAATACCATCAAAATACTTGATATGCAAGGGAAAGTTGTTTTTGAAACTAGCCAAATCAACTCAAACTCCATTTCCGTAAATCACTTAATAAGCGGGAAATATCTGTTAATCGTGGAAAGCAACAACACTATTCAAAAGCTAAAATTCATAAAAAAATAGTACTTTGCGTGCTCATAAATAAATCAACACAAATACTTTTAAATGGTGGGACGTAGATCAAATAAAAAATCACTAATTATTGTTTGGGGACTTGTACTGCTACTTGGTCTATTGAAATTTGGTTATCAGCAGAACAATTTGCTGAGCTTTGATTATTTTGGTCTCTACCTTCATTTACCGGCAACATTTATCTATAATGATCCGGCTATAAGTGATATGAGCTGGCTCGAAAAAATCAATGAAACCTACAATAACACACCCACTTTTTATCAGCTGCAAAAGGAAGGACAATACAATATCATCCGTTTTTTTAATGGAATTGCAATCTTGCTTTCACCATTTTTCTTTTTAGGACACTTCATGGCTAGTTTAAGCCAGTATCCGGCTGACGGATTTTCATATCCCTATCAGCTAGCCATGATGATTGCTGCCTGGTTTTATGTGATTATCGGTTTGATATTTACGCGCAAAGTGCTATTGAAATATTTCGATGATACAACCACCAGCTGGACGTTGATTGCCCTTTATCTGGGGACAAATTTAGTTTTTTGGTCCACTTTTGATGCCGGAGCTCCACACACAATTTTATTGAGCTTTTATGCCATGTTGTTGTGGTTTACCATCCGCTGGCACGAAGAACAGAAAAAAAGATTTGCCATCGCCATTGGTTTGTTACTTGGATTGATCATCGTAAGCCGGCCAAGTGATATCGTTGCGGTATTTATCCCCTTGTTATGGAATGTTTATGACAGTAAAAGCCTCAAAAATAAAATATTATTAATCAGGACACATATTGATCAGTTATTGATCCTAGTATTTTTTACCTTTTTGGCAGGCTTGCCCCAATTACTTTATTTCTACACCTATACAGGGAATTTTATTTACAGCACCTATACTGACCCGCAATCGGGATTGGATTTCACTAATCCAAGATTTGCCTGGGTTTTATTCAGTTTCAGAAAAGGATGGCTGATTTATGCACCCTTAATGTCTTTTGCCTTAATTGGTTTTATTCCAGTATGGCGCAAGCAAAAAGTCTTTGTAACGCCTTTATTAGTTCATTTTTTCTTCAACTTGTTGCTTATTGCCTCCTTCACCAGCCTGATCAGCTATGGCTGGCGGGCTTTTATCCAATCCTATGCTCTGCTTGCTTTGCCGTTGGCAGCTTTTATCAGCCTCATTCTGAAGCAAAAATGGCCTGTTAAAACAATTGCCACAGCATTCTTAGCTTTCTTTATTTGGTTAAGTGCAATACAAGGATGGCAGATTATGATGGGCATCATCGACAGCTCCAAAATGACAAAGGAATATTACTTCAAAGTTTTTGGCAAAAAAGAAATCAACCCTGATCTAAAAAAATATCTCAGACTGGATCATTACCTTGACGACCATACCGGAAACAAAATTCCGGATACAAGTATGTATCAATCAAAAGTTTTGGTGAACTATGATTTTCAAGACACCCGAAATTTTGTTGATCCCAAAGATTCAACAAATTATGTATTTCTTGTGAATGATAAAATTCAATTTAGCAAGGACTTAAAAATTGCTCATCAAGAAATTACGGATAAAACCCACTATTGGGCGAGGGTTAGTTTGAAATTTAAAAGCGATGAACCTATCAATAAAGGTGATGCGCTCTTAGTCTGTACATACACATACAACGGCCCCAGAAGATCAAGCAGAGGACAAACATACAAATACCGAACATTTCCACTTAAAACAACACAAGATGGTGAATGGCAATTTTTATCCATCGACTACCTGTCTCCTGAACCTACGACGGAGAAGGATCAATTTCAAACTTACATTTGGAACAGAAGCCAAAAACATATTTATATTGATGATTTTAAAGTAAAAGTTTTTGAGCCTAAAGAATAAATATTTATTAAACTAAAAATGAAAACTACCCTAAGTTTAATTATACCAGCCTACAACGAAGCCAGAACCATTGAAGATGTGCTGGATAAAATTCTGAAAAGCATCACTTTCAATAATATCAGTACACAGCTGGTTGTGGTGGATGATGCCTCCAAAGATGAAACCCTGAACTGTGTAGCAGCATGGCATAAACGTAATCCTGAAGTTCACCTTGTTAGCATTGCTTCACAACCCAATCGTGGAAAAGGGTTTGCCATTAGAAAAGGGATTGAAGCAGCCGAAGGTGATTATATTCTAATTCAGGATGCGGATTATGAATATGATCCCCGCGAATATCCCAAACTGCTGGCTCCGGTGCTGGATGGCATGGCTGATGTGGTTTATGGTTCACGTTTTATTGGAGGCAATCCACATCGGATTTTATTTTTCTGGCATTCGATAGGAAATAAATTTCTAACTTCGGTTTCCAATATATTCACCAACCTGAACCTCACAGATATGGAATCGGGCTATAAACTTTTTAAACGCGAGATTCTGCAATCAATCACACTAAAAGAAAATCGTTTTGGCTTTGAACCAGAAGTAACGGCTAAAATTTCACGCATCAAAAACATACGGATATACGAAGTTGGGATTTCCTATTATGGACGAACCTATGCCGAAGGCAAAAAAATCAACTGGCAAGACGGCTTCAGAGCGATATGGTGTGTGCTGAAGTATAATATTTTTGATAGAAAATGAAAATATTTACTCGCTACCTAATATAGGATTATTGTGAATCATTAATGGTTTTAAAATGATATAATGCTTGTCTTGTTATCAACTCTTCAAGCGGCACTCCATTCTCTAACGACTGTGATTCCAATTTGTTTATTACCTCCTGATTATTATTAATACTCAACCTAATTGAATCCACTCTATCCTGAATGTTCAGTTCGTAAACTACAACAAGATCATTTGACAAATCCTGCCGTTCTGTATAATACAGTTCAATTACTTGCATCAAAGGATTGCCCTCGCTTTCATTAAAGAAATCCTCTTTTCCAACTACTGTGATAAACTCAGTATTCATAGTCTTGGTTGCAGAGGTAGCTGTAAAAACCGCTGTGTAAACATGTGCAGACTCACATCCTACATAAGTTAGCGGCCTGTTCTCGCTCCATTTAACAGCAAATAAGGGTGATATCGCCTGGCTATAAACGTTTACAATAGGCTTATCCGTTCCGATGTAGGTCTGAAAATGATAGGATACCCACCCTTTGTAGTAATTCTTACTTAAAAAAGTGCAATTACCCGGAAGATTCGATTCAACCTGTTTTATCTCTTTTATAACTTCATCATAATGCTGTCTTTGTACAATCTGTCGGCCGTAAAGCGATATGCCATAAAATAGCAAGAACAACAACATAAAAATATTTATTATTTGAGGAATCTTTCTGACGCTTAACCAAACTATCAGGAAATATAGTGCAATTATCAATAATCGGTTAAGCACATTACCAGCAGCGTTCAGATTATTTGGCATTAAAAAGTATAGGAAAAAAAGTACCACAACTATAACTCCCCAAACTATATCATTCTGAAAATTAAAATCATTTCTATCTTTCTTAAACCCAGTGACATTTAATAGAATGAGCCCAATATTTAATCCTAAAAGTCCCATAATCAACCAAAATATCATACTGGTATAAGGTATTTCAAATTCGCCGATAAAACCTACAAGGATTTTCATTTGCTTCAAAAATTCCCATCTTTCAATAAGTATTCCTTCAGAATCACCTGTTGGATATTGTAATATCAAATTAACATAAAAACCAGCCAAAATCAATGAAGGAAAGGCTGCCAGGAATAATCGTATAAAATCAGAAGCAACAGATTTGTATTTAAAACTAGCATTTTCTTCATGGCTTACAAGCTGATTCTTGATATATAAAACACCTAAGGAAAACAACAAAAACCCATACACAAAAATATGCGAGTAATATGTTAGAAGTACTAAGAAAGAAAGAATTAGAATTTTTTTCCAGTTCAAATTAGTATGATGTCGGACAAAATACCCCAAAGCAAAAAACATAAACCCAAAAGCAAGACTATAGTTATAAAAGCCCAGCATAAAGAGAAAAGTATAAGTGAATGGGAAAATCAGGAAATAACTATAGTTTATGGTTTTACTAACACCCTTTACAAGATACCGAAAGCCAGTAGCAAGAAGAATAACATATAATGAAAGTACTAATTTCTCTGACATCCAGGCTGGCAAAAACAACCTGAAAAGAGCCAGCAAATAATGCCCTGATACATTTCCTACATAGGGTGCGCTAAACTCGAAATAAGACTGAAACAACTCATTCCCTTTCCATAATTCAACCATGATATTGGCAATTTGTAGATGCTTTGGGCCATCCAGCGAGCCAATGTACTGCGTGAAGTAAAGCGGAAGAAGGTTGAGGATCAAGAAAATAATGAACAAATACTTCTCTTTTACTTTCAAAGAAGATT
>OFEK01001678.1_pt1 | contig 14041 bp, 7 predicted proteins | sample 1521131 | NCBI WGS metagenome assembly OFEK01 (sample SAMN05720209, study PRJEB24109) | activated sludge metagenome | isolation source: Anaerobic digester | place: China | collected 2015-12-16
TTTCTCCGATGATACCGGCATTCCCCTTAAGGATACCATGGATCCTTTTCTGTCGAAATACTGAGGATAATTCCGGGTACGTCCATGAATCTGAAAGTCAGTAATGGCTGACCTGTCTTTCTTTTCATACCATCTACTCCTGTTCAGAGCATCCGCTATTTCACGAGTGCTCATGGCTCGCCCGGTTTGTCTTAGTAGCCGGATAATCGCTTCGTGCAGTGTCATAATTCAATCATTTACGCAGCATTACTCCTGCTGGTTATATTGTAAAATTATATTTAAACTATCTGATATTCATATATGAACAGAATAATAACTCACCTTTTTACCACCTGATATGAACAGATTACAACTCATCTCAAAGAGCCGCTTATAAAATTATTCCAGGTGCATTATTCAAAACCAGGTCAATCCAATCAACCGGCTTCTGATTTGCTTCTGAAAAAATCCGGATTTGTTATAACCTCCTGAATTTGGTTCCACAAAACTATTTAGGGTCCTATCCTGCAATTAAAGGATCTTTGTTCAGTGAAACCACCACTTTAACAATGCCCCTTTTCTGCCATTCGCCGCTTCTTAATTCCCTGTGTGATCTCAGATTTCCCTTTATAGAAGAATCTTCCTTAAGCCACCTGACTTTCCATTCCCGTGTCTGCCGGGATCCATCTTTATAATAGCTGGTAATATATGCAACTCTGTTTTGAAGGAGTTTGCTCTTGAATAATTCTTCATCATCCGGCACAAGTTCAATCTGCAGCTTCTCCGGATTGAGCGGTAATTTCTTTGAACCCCGATCGGCCATGGGTGCTATCACGCGGCTGTTATCATTTTCCTTAATCCTGATTTTGATATCAACACATGATAATACCGAATTTAGGAGTTCTTCTTCATAATCGCCGCCCAGGTTCTGCTTTATCAGGTTACTAACTGTCATTGTATATTGCTCTGAAGTAATCTGCTGAAGCAGCAATTTGTGATTTTCGGCCCTTCTGATCTGCTGAATGGCCCACAACGTATATTTACTCAGGGATTCGGCGTTATATCCATCTTTACTGAAAAGTCCGGCAAACTGAATTCCCCTGGGATTGTTTTTCTCAAAAGCGATTGTTTCAAGCAACACAGGATCATCATGTTTTACAAGGTCTCCGTCATAAAATATCTGAATAGCCTGCCCTATAAGAATTCCGTATTCAAGTTTCAGCTGTCGCATATAGGAAAAAAGCTGTTGTTGAATTCTTTTACTCAAATAAACAGCAGGCTGCTTTATTTCAATCACAAATAATTTATGCTTATCATCATCTTTAACGATCAGGTCAGGTATCAGACTTTTGGCGGCTCCGATAGGATACGACAGCCTTACTTCAATATTACCCTGATAAGTCTTCCACTCAAGTACCGTCAAAGCTAGGATAACATTCTTTTCAAATAGTTCCTCACTTATATCCTGCTTAATTCTTTCCGAGAGCAGATCGCATATCCCATTCCATCTGTCAGTAAACTTGTTTTCCATTCGTGTTATTACGCTGTTATTAATACACTAATTTTCAAACATATGAAATTGTCAATTATGATATTTCATAACCTTTAAGCAAGAAAAGCCATTTCAGGTGGGTAAATTTATCAAAAACCCGGATATGAAATTGCCTGAACTATAAAAAATTAACAACAAGTACCTATATTCTCAATTTTATACCTCGTTAATAGATGCGACTACGTTTGTAAGTACCCCCAAAATTCAGACAGTTTTAATTAGACTTTTGGAAAGAAAGAATAATTAATTTAAGCTGTCAGATAAAAAAAACAAGATTCGCAGAAACACAGATTGTCGGGGTACTCAAGGAGTACGAAAACGGCAGGGCCGTGCTTGACATTTGTCGGGAATTCGGTATTAGCAAAGCTACTTTCTTTAACTGCAAAAGCAAATATGGAGGGATTGAAGTTCCGGAACTCAAGCGGTTAAAGGAGCTGGAGTTGGAGAATTCACGTCTTAAAAAAAAGATGTATGCTGACTTAGGTTTGGATTACCAGATTGTAAAGGAGGTCTTGTTAAAAAAAGCCTTGAGTTCTGGGAACAAAAGAAGGCGATAGAGGAAGTGTGTGAGATGGTCTAATCCCATATGACAATATTTTAAACAAATATAATTATTATTGCTGACACGAGGAAGTCTGTGTGGAGACTCCTACCTACCCCGTTTTATTGATATCTCATGCGGCCCACCTGTAAGCCTTTATTGGCGGCACGTTCCATATGGAAAAATGATTTCGTCTTTCGTTGTAGTAGTTAATGAAATGTTTGCAGACTATGTGGAATTGGCTTCCGCCTTTTGGTCGTTACTGGTTAATCTTATCCGAAGTTTTGGCGGGGTATACTAAAGCATACCATGGCCAACACTTCATCATTCGCCGGGCTTGCAGATGATTTTATGACTGTAATTGGCATCTATTAATCCCTTGCGCATTTCCAGGGAAATCATAGAAGCTTTTTTTTAACCAGTTAATGTCTACTGTCAATTGGCCAATCTGCCGTATAAGTTCTTCCTTTTCCTTTTCAAGCTTGCGCCTATAATCGGCCTCTTCTTTGCCACTATCAAAAACTTTCGCGGCATTCATTTGGAAATCTTTCTTCCATAGACCTATCAGATTGGGATGGATCTGGTAAATCTGAGCTAACTCAGATGCGGTTTTCACCTCTTTGATCGCTTCAATAGCAACTTTGGCCTTGAACTCAGCACTAAATGTTCTTCTTGATCTTTTCATGGTTCAGAAATTTTAAAGTTATTAAATCTCTTCCCGGTTTAATAAGACCAGCTCAATAAAACCACTTTTAATTCACCTTCCTATCCCCGAAATACAAGATCCGTAAAAAGACAGACGGAGATATCCTCCAAAAAAAACGCGGTCAGCCGCATCCCCCTTATCCGCAAAGATGCAGACAATAAGCAGAGGAGGTCTGAAACCTGCCCGGAAAAAATTCGTTCCATTTGATTAATTTACAGTCAGGTAAAATAAACCGGGCAGAGCAGAAATCCCGGGCTTTTGAATGTACAGTCAGGCAGTACGTTAAAGAAAATACCCCGGATCACGGGAATAAGGCAGCAATCGCCCGGGATCCGGGGAAATACAGCACCGGCAGGACAACCGGTATGCGGGTTAAAAGATCCTGAAAAAAATCCGGCGGTAAAACGATGCTTCCGGGCGGGCGGCAAATCCGTGCGGAACGGATTGCCCTTATTGCCATTCCTGCCCGTCAGTTTCAGCCTGCACCGGCACACGACTCCGCTGCAGGCTTCTGCAGCCCGTACTGCTTACCGGGGCCCTCCTCCCGGAAGCTTATCCCTGCTGTCCTTTTGGCTGCCATTTTTCAGAAGTTCTGCAATATCATCCTTGCTGTAGTACGTCTTGCCGCATACGATGGAGTACTTCACATACCCCCGCTTACGGTAGTTGGCCAGCGTCCGCGGGGAGACCAGCAGAAACTTGCAGGCCTGATGCGAATTGATGAACTCCGGCTGCCTATCAGGCTGATTTTGTTCGTATTTCTGCCGGTAATACTCTTTAAGCTCGCGCGTCGCCCTGAGGCATTCGTGCGCTTCCAGCAACAGTCTGCTAAAACTGATGTTTTCTGTGCTTTTGCCGTCCGGGTAGTTTTGCCCCGGAATTTCTTCGTTTCTGCCGGCATCGTATCCGGAACGGGAATTGAATTTTTCGTTTTCCATAACAGTAAAATAAGTGATCGGATGAGTTGGAAACCGCACCCGGGTTTCCTGGATGATTTAGTCTGTGCGTTCTTTAACCGAAAATCGAATGTTTCTTTTTCTGCATACGCCTGCTGTTTAAGTATGATTTTATTGATTGTGTTCCCTGACCGCCCAAACCCGCATGTTGGATTGATCTGCATGATTTACGGAGTGGTTTCAGGATAAGGCCTTTATACGTGTTTTTAAGTGTACTTCCTGCGAAAGCCTTTAAGGGGCATATTATCCGGGATTTTTTAATTCAGCTCAGCGGAAGATTGCAGGAGCATACCGGAATATTGCAGGGTTTCATGCCAGCAACCGGTACGCTCGCAAGGAGCGCCAAATGCTGAAGACCCCGGCCGGCGGTTCGCCGGAAGGAACGACTGCCCGGATTCCTGCACGGGCAATCCGGAATAATTTTTCGGGGTTTGAAATCTGAGGCTGTGGTAGCGGAAAGACGGGTGGCTGTATTATTTCGCTGTTATTCAGCAGTTTCCTGCAATTGCTTACGCGACGATTCTTCGCATGTTTCACATGCCCGGTACGGGCAATTTTTTTAGTATTGGGCAGCATAACGGCAGTTGTTTTAGAGTTGATGGCAGTGGATTCGCGGTACGCATTCAGGCTTTCGGACGAAAATTGTCCGTGCCAAATATAAGGACAGATTTGATAAAACAAAGCCTCTGCTGAAAATTTTTATAAGCGTTTTTCCTTGCCATTCCGCATTCTGAAGCCGGTTCCAATGCTTGTCCGTCGTTCCGGTCAAACTCAGAACCACCCGTATATTCAGGTCCGGTTTAAAGATTAATACATTCCGGATGGAACGCATTAATGGAATTATAACCCGGCCGGGGATCCGGTCTTACGTACATTTATATATGCCATAATGCCATTGCATACCCTGCACGATTTAATTATATATACATTTTTACCATACCTTAAGCGCAAAAAAAGAGATTTTATATTTCCGGCAAATAATAAATCATCCGGGAGCGTTTTTTTTATATTTTTTTTAACAAATATATACGCCAGCATCCACCGTTCATCTTCTCATTTATACAGTTGAAACCCGAAGTCAAACACGGAAACTTCCATGAAATCCGCCGAAAAGACTGCTGATTGCCCTCCGGCGTCCGTCCCTCCTCTACTGGCCCGGCGAATTTTCCAAAGTAGCCCCATTGTCGCGTTCATTTGTTCGTCTCGTTTGAAAACAGTCGCATCCTCCGTGCGAACTCCCTGATTTCTCTATACCAACGCCGTCTTTCCTTTTACTTTTTCAAACCAAACCATAGAGGAATCATAGAGAAATCATAAAGAAAGTATAGAGAAATGCAGGAAAAGGGTAAAAAGACTGACATTATTTCATATCCGTTTCATTGTTTTGCATCGTTTTGCATTCTGCTGTCAGATGGCATTCTGGCAGTCGCGATGCAAAGGGATGCAAAGAGATGTAAAGCGATGAAAAAAAAATTTATTACGCATTTTTTGCGCAGAATTTGCCTGTCAGCAAGCATAAGCCGCGAAAAACAGTAGCGGATACAAACTCTAAATTTTACTCGTATGGCAACCTACACTCAAGGTATCCATGGAAAATTCTCCGGAAGCGTCGGCACCATTGTCGGCTCATCCTGGAAAGGGAAAGGGGTAATGCGGATTCGCCCCTCTTCGGTTAAAAACCCGAAGTCGTTCCGTCAGTTGAATCAAAGAACCCGGTTCGGCCTTGCCGTCCGGATGGTGCATGCAAACGGCGTACTTGTACGCATCGGTTTTCAGCCGTATGCCGGCAAGGTATCGCCTCTGAATGCTGCCGTTTCGCACGCCCTGCAGCACGCCATCACCGGCGAACACCCCGACGTACGGGTTGATTTTTCGAAGGTGATGCTGAGCCACGGAGAGCTGGCCGGGGTGGAAAACCTGCAGGCTGTGGCCGTTGCACCGGCAAGCTTGCATCTGCAATGGACCGACAATTCCGATGAACCCGGCGCCAGGGCTGGCGACCGTTTGATGGTAAGCCTTCTGGATGCGGAGGAACTCCGTTCAAGCGTACACTATGCCGTGGCAACGCGTTCGGATGCCGAAACCACCCTTAAGGTTCCGCTGGGATGGGCAGGACGCAGCGTGCACGTGTATGCCTTCTTTCTGTCCGAACTGGCGCTGAATTCATCCGTAACCCGAAAGCAGGTTTCCGACACCGCCTGGGCCGGATCCCTGGTCCTGGAATAGGATTGAATAAATTGCACTGACACCGGTGCCGGCATTACCGGCACCGGTGTTTTTAATTTATACAACAATATTCGCCAGGTAAAATAAAATCAATCCAATCCCATTCTCCCACTCCTGGCTGGCCCTGTTGCTTACAGCCTGTGAACCACCTTCGGATGTTTTTAAAAAAAACAAGAATTTTTTGTACTGCTTTGCCTACTGCCAGTCAATAATATCTATTATATTTGTTTATGATTCCATTTAAACGCTTAATCCATTGCATTCCCATACCTTCGCTAATCTATTGCATCCCCTCTTCAGATAATCTTAACCCATGAACCCGACAAAATACACAATCGCTTGTATTCTCTTCGCTTTTTGTGCGATAAATGGCAGGGCTCAGGTTTCCCTTGATTGGGCCAGATCCAGCATCGGGGGCGGCAACAGTCAGATCGGCGTGCAGAAGATGAAAACGGACAGATCCGGCAATATCTGTACATACGGGTACTTCTCCGGATCCATTCTCCTTGATTCCGCAAACCAGAACGGACAAATCAGCACTTCGGGCGATTACGATTACGACATCTTTTTTTGCAGATGGGACAGCACCGGAAATGCCATCCATACATTCACCCTTGCAGGAAGTGCGAACGATACGCCCACCGATTTTGATATTGACAGGGATGGAAATTACTGGCTCGGCGGCAGCTTCTTCGGGGTAATTGATCTGGATCCCGGCCCGGAAGAATGCCTGCTGACTTCTGCAGGAAATACCGATCTTTTTCTGGCCAAATACAGCCCGGACGGTATGCTTCTGTGGGCGGGACAGTTCGGATCCCCCGGGTATGAATCCGGCGGTCAAATTGCCACGGATAGCTCGGGTAAGGTTTATTTCGGTGGTTCGTTCGATATGGCCCTGGACCTCGATCCCGGACCCGGGATTTTTGAAGTTGATCCGGATGGCTACGGTGCTTTTATCTGCACTCTTGATTGCGACGGAAATTTTCTGGAGGCAGGTTTGTTTGAAGGCAGCGGATATATCCATTTGCAAGTACTTGATACAGATGCCGGAGGAAATCTCTGGTGTGGAGGTTCCCACACCGGAACCGCCGATTTTGATCCGGGAGAGGGGGTTTTTCTTCTTGGATCGCCCGATTATTCGTATTGCTATATTGTGAAATCAGATCCTCAGGGCAATTTTGAAACCGCTTTCGGTTATGGAGGCGTGGAAGACATCTCTCTCGAAAATATGGTTATAGACAGCCGGGGATACATCCTTACAACCGGTTACTTCAGGGATAACGCCGATTTTGATCCGGGACCCGGGGAGTACATCCTGAATTCCATGGGACTAAACGATGGCTATGTGTTAAGCCTCGATCCGGCCGGGATGCTTAACCGGGCGGTAAGCATCAGCGGCGAAAGCATGGAAAGCGGCAAAGACATTGCGGTGGACGAATACGACAACGTATACGTAACCGGCTATTTCTACGGATCGCTGGATGCAGATCCCGGTGAAGGCATTTACACAATGGAATCGGCCGGCGACACGGACGGTTTTATGCTGAAACTGGATATGGAAGGCAGCTTCGTCTGGGCAAAGCATCTGAGCAGTACTTCGGGAATTTCAGGCAACTGCCTGATATTGAACGACGATGGCTCAATCATCGAATCCGGGACCTTTTTTAGCCTGGCCGATTTCGATCCTGCCGAACCAATTTCCATAATGCAGTCCACCGGCTGGTACGATATTTTTATCCGTAAACTTGAGCACGACCTCTCCGTTCATGTTCCTGCAGTAAAACCATTGTCATCTCTGAAGATATGGCCGAATCCCGGCAAGGGGATTTTCTTTGCAGAGACCACGATTCCTTCCGTTTGCCGGATTTACGACATGAACGGGCGACAGGTATTTCAATCGCAACTTGCGGCCGGTATTAACCGGATAAACCTGAGCAATCTGCAACCGGGAGTCTATGCGGTGCAGGCCATTTCACCGGAGGAAGTTCACGTAAATAAAATACAAATCCGGCATTAGCCTTTCAAAAGTATCAGGAACGCCTTTTTCCTTAATGGATATCATATTACCGGATCCGCGGCGAATTGTTCCGTACGTTCCGCCAGTACCTCTGCCAGCGGCACCATAAGAAGTTCGGATTCCATCCAGGCCGTGAAGTCGATGATGCGCAGAATCTGCTGTTCGAAGACGTCGGTGCGGATCTCTTCGAATTCGGGAAGGTATTTTTCGAGGAGTTTCCGTTTGCCCTTGCGGGTGACGGGCAGCTGTTTGATAAGAAACCGCAGCATCAGCAGCTCGATGCGGTAGCCCTTTTCGTTGCCCGAGAGGTCGCGGCGCAGCGACCGTATCTCGTAGCGTATCGGCTCCCCGTCGCCCAGCTTGTAGAGTATCATCAGGTTTACCAGCCGTATGGTTCGGTACAGGGGCAGGTAGAAATAACTCTTGCCGCGGACGATGATGCGGCTCAGCTCGCGGTGTGCAGCCTGAAAATCGCCGTTGCCGAAATGGATCAGTCCGGTGTACAGGCACAACTCTGCCTGTCGCGCCCGGCTCAGCAGATGGAAACGGTCGAACAGCACCTCGCGGTAGCTCTGCTTCAGCTCCAGGGCCGATCGGAATTCGCCAGCATCCAGCAGGGGGAACAATTCATACAGAAACACCACGCAGGTCTGATTCAGCCTGAAATCGAGGGAGTTGCTTTCGATTTTACGGAGCTGATCCGTGAAATGACGCATACCCTCGTAGTCACGGATGCTGCGCAGGGTCTCCAGAACTCCTTCGATGGTGTACATATAGTAAAGGGGCGGGGAGTTCCACAGATGCTTGTTGGCCTCAAACAGGTTGATCAGTTCGTAATACGAACGCAGGGCCGATTTGAAGTCGCCCACGCTGATCAGGTAGTTACTCTGAAAAAGCTGATGCAGCTTGCTGATTTCAAAATTTTCGGGAGAAAGCGAGGCTACCAGACTCAGCTCACTGTATATCAGGTCGTTCAGTTCATTTTTCTCCTTCTGTGAACGGGCGTAGCCCTTGTAAAGGGTACGGTGTCTGAGGATTTCGTAAAGCGACGACTGCTCATTAACCTTGCGTATGCCTTTCAGGGCTTCGTTGATGCGAAACTGCTTTTTCAGCAGCTCCTGTTCGCTGGTATTGGGGAAGTTAAGCGCCAGAAGGTAGTCGAGCTCCAGCCTGTTGGCCATCAGCAGGGCGTAATCGTTTTCGTACTTCACCGCCAGCTGCTTCACGGTTTCAAGGGTATCGAAACACTCGTCGAACAGCGACTTCTCGTAAAGTATGCGGGCATTCAGTATTTTGTTGAAGAGCATGAACACGTTGTCCTGATTCTTTTTCAGATCGTGCATGATGTCGAGGAGTACGCTGAAGAGGTACTTTACCGTGGTTTCGAAAGCTGAGCCCGGGCATTGTGTAAGAAAGGCCTGCCGTATGGTTTCCGGGGCATCGCTGGGAGATTTCTCAATAATATCGTACAAAAGCTGGTAAGATGCCGGTTTTCGTTTATGGCAGACCTTCGACCGGAATGCCTTCTTCTCGGGCATGGTCATGGAATGAACCAGATGTACCAGGGATTCAAAGCGTGTCATAGTTTTCCCATTTTTTCGCAAAAGCACGGAGAACAACCCGGCGGCCTTTACCCGGTGCGGCCGCTCCCCTTGTCGCAACCTTCGATTGACCTCCAGCAGCGGATAGTAAAAAACCGTTTCTTCCTTTCCCGGAGGCGAAACGCCCATGCAAAGTCCCTTTACACAATCGGTCTCCCGGCCGGGTGCGGAAATCGTGCAATGCAAATATAATCATAATTACCGGAAACGGACGGAATATTAAGAATTAAATGAATTTTATGTTATTGATATCATGGCATTTACAAAACCTGCTTCTTATTACACCCCCTTTTTATAATTACAGTTTGGCATTCATTTTTGATTTTTTTGGCGGATTGTTCTTAATAGATTTGCTTTCTCATCTAACAGAAATTTACATGCAGCAAAAGAAAATCGTTGTAGTTGGAAGCTGTAATACCGATATGGTAATCAAGGCAGACCGTTTGCCCATCCCCGGTGAAACCGTGCTTGGCGGTACATTCTTCATGAATCCCGGCGGCAAGGGGGCCAATCAGGCCGTTGCGGCTGCGCGCATGGGTGGCAGGGTTACGTTTATCTCGAAGACCGGCAACGACGTTTTCGGGAAGCAGTCGGTGGTACTCTACAATGCCGAAGACATCAAAACCGATTACATTTTCTCCGATCCTTCGAATCCTTCGGGGGTTGCGCTGATTACGGTGGACTCCTTCGGCGAGAACTGCATAGTGGTAGCCTCGGGCGCCAATGCCTCCCTTTGTCCGGCCGATATCGACAAGGCAGCCCCGGAAATCGAGAGCTGCGACCTGGTTCTGATGCAGCTCGAAATACCCGTTAATACAGTGGAATACGTTGCCGAGATGGCAAACCGCAAGAACATTAAGGTTATCCTTAACCCTGCCCCTGCCCGTGCGCTTTCGGATCAGCTGCTGAAGAACACCTATATAATTGTTCCGAACCGTTCCGAGGCCGAGATTCTTTCGGGAATCAAGGTTACCGACCGGGAGTCGGCCCGTCAGGCTGCCGATATCATCAGCGCAAAAGGCGTCAGCATTGTGGTGATTACCCTCGGAAGTCAGGGTGCACTTATCAAGGATCACGAAGAATATCACTTCGTGGATGCCGTTAAGGTGGATGCCCTCGACACTACCGCTGCCGGGGATGTTTTCTGCGGAACGCTGTGTGTGGGTCTGTCGGAAGGCAGATCCATACTCGACGCGGTGAAGATGGCCGCCAAAGCCTCCGCCATTACGGTTACCCGGATGGGAGCGCAGTCGAGCATCCCCCACAGGGCAGAATTACAAACGATTTAACCGAACAAAAACCCTTTGCCATGAACAAGATATCTTACCCCGTTGCGACCGTTCGCCCCGTATGGTTTCTGCTGCTGGCTTTTGCCGTGCTGCTGCTGACCCCTGCCGTGGTGCGTGCCCAGAACACACAGCCGGGCGTTGTTTCGGGTGTGATCGCAGATTACAATACCGGAGAAACGCTGCCGGGAGTGAACATTGCAATAAAAGGTACGCTGTCGGGAACCGTTACCGGCATCAACGGCCGATATACCCTGGAAGTCCCTGTGGGTTCTATCCTGGTTTTCAGTTTTGTAGGATACGAAACCACCGAAATTCCCGTAGGAAATCAAACGACCCTCAACGTACGCCTGAAACCGGCGGTGGAGTCGCTCGAAGAGGTGGTGGTCATAGGCTACGGCCTCACCACCCGCAAGGAAGTCACCGGATCCATTGCTTCGGTAAAAGCCGACCAATTCAACCGGGGCGCCTACTCCAGCCCCATGGGCATGCTTCAGGGCAAGGTCGCCGGATTGTCGATCACCCGTCCCGACGGCGCCGACCCTCAGGCCAGCTACCAGATCCTGCTCCGGGGTACCAACACCCTGACATCGGGACAGGGACCCCTGGTGATTGTAGACGGTATTGCCGGCGTTGATCTGAAAAACATAAGCTTCGAAGAGGTGGAAAGCATCGACGTGCTGAAAGACGGCTCTGCCGCAGCCATTTATGGTACCCGCGGATCGAACGGGGTGATCATCATCACCACCAAAAGGGCAAAAAGCGGACAGAACAGGGTGGAGTATTCGGGTTATCTCTCGGCACAGGTGAATCCGCGCATGGTGAAGAACCTCACAGCTGCACAGTTTAAGGATGCCGTTGAAAAGTATGCCCCCGAAAAAGCCGGCAGCCTCTACGGAGCCGAAACCGACTGGTTTAAAGAGATTACCCGTCCCCTGCCGTTGAGCCACAAACACAACCTGGCCATCTCGGGCGGCGATGAGAACTTCTCGCACCGCAGCGTTTTCTTTGTGGATAAGGCCGAGGGTCTGCTTCTCGACAACGAATCTAACCGGTATCTGGTTCGTACCAACATCACACAAAAGGCACTGGGCGACCTGCTTACGCTCGACTACAACCTGAGTTACAGCATGCGCAACTACAAGCCTGCCAACTACGACCTTTTCTACCAGGCGTTTATCCGGAACCCAACGTCTCCGGTTTACGATCCCGGCAACGAATACACCGGAGGCTACACCCTGATTTCGGGCATGGATTACTACAATCCCGTGGGGATGCTGAAAGAGCGCACCCGCGAGGGAAAAACCGACGATGTGGGAGCCAACGTGAGGGCTACCCTTCGTTTTACGAAAAACATAAACTGGGTAAATCTGGTTTCTATCGAGAAATCGGACTGGGAAGAACTTTCGTACCGTACCAAATACTATCCCAGCCGTCTGGGCCGCGGAGGAGAAGCCGAGATCAGCAACGGGCGCAGCAAAGATCTGCAGTACGAAAGTACCATCAACTATACCGGTTCGGCCGGCAATCATAACTTCCAGGCTCTGGGCGGTTACTCTTTCGAGGAATTTGTAACCAACAACTCCTATATGATCAACTCGGGCTTCGATACCGATCTGTATGGGCCGCACAACATCAGCGCCGGATCGGCCCTGTACGAAGGAACCGCCTCCATGGGATCCTATAAGGGCAAAAACCGTCTGATTTCATTCTTCGGACGTGTGATGTACAACTTCGACGAGAAATACCTGGCTTCGGCCTCTTTGCGCCGCGAAGGATCCTCGCGCTTTGGAAAAAACCACAAATGGGGATGGTTCCCCTCCGTAAGTGCCGGATGGCGCATCAACCGCGAGCCGTTTATGGAAAACATCGCTTGGGTGAACGACCTGAAGCTGCGCGTAGGATACGGCGTTACCGGAAACCAGGACATCGGCAACTACCGCTCGCTGATTATGATGGGAAAAGCCGGAAAATTCTTCTACAACGGACAGTGGATCAACTCCTACCAGCCCGTCAGCAACCCCAATCCCGACCTGAAATGGGAGAACAAATCGGAAATCAATGCCGGTATCGACTTCTCGGTTCTCAACAACAGGCTGGGCGGAGCCATCGATTACTACTACCGTAAAAGCACCGACCTTCTTTACACCTACGGCGTATCGGTACCCCCCTACCTCTACAACCAGCTATTCACCAACGTGGGCACCATCAGCAACCGGGGAATTGAACTTACCTTACGGGGACAGGCAGTAAAAAAAGGGGAGTTGGAATGGAACACCATTGTAACCTTCGCACGCAATAAGAATATCCTGGAGAAATTCTCGAACGAAGAGTTTACCGACACCTCCTACGATCTGGGATGGATTGGCCATGCCATAGGGGTAAACACGCAGAGGATCAGCGAAGGCGAACCCCTTGGAACCTTCTACGGACCGGTATGGATAGGGCTGGATGAAAACGGACTCGACCTCTTTAAAAATGCAAATCCTATCGGACAGGTAGACCCTGCCAACTGGGAGATCATCGGAAACGCATATCCCGACTTCACCCTGGGGTGGAGCAACTTCCTGACTTACGGAAGGTGGGACTTCAGCATGGCTCTTCGCGCAAGCATTGGTGGAGAGGTGCTGAATACCTACCGCCTCTACTACGAAAACTGGGGAACCTTCGGACTTAACAACGTAACCCTGACGCAGTACGAGAATCCGGAATTCAGGGGCAATGCCAGGTATTCATCGAAATACGTGGAGAGTGCAACCTTTGTGAAGATGGACAACATCTCGGTTGCCTACAACATTCCGCTTCATCACAGGCACATCTCCAGGATCAGGGTATATGCCACTGCCCAGGATGTATTTTGCCTGACCGCTTACAAGGGACTCGACCCCGAGGTAAATCTCGGCGGGCTGACTCCCGGCATCGAATACCTCAGTTATTACCCCAGAACCACGCTGGTGACCCTGGGAGCCAATGTTTCATTTTAGTCATTACAGGCCATGAAAACAAAACGATATCTTCTGATCAGCCTGCTGGTGGCCGTTGTCGCCATCTTCACCTCCTGCACCGACCTGGAGGAGGATGTATACTCCTCCATACCCCTCGACAAATTCTTCCAGTCGGAACGGGATGTGTTAATGAACGCCGGAAGGGCATATACCAAGCTTCAGCCCTTCCCCG